>ERZ724517.1253-NODE-1253-length-14229-cov-10.647171_pt1 | contig 14229 bp, 16 predicted proteins | sample MGYA00376050_ERZ724517 | MGnify/ENA primary metagenome ERZ724517 (study PRJEB28724, sample SAMN07190886) | activated sludge metagenome | isolation source: activated sludge of sewage treatment plant in Hong Hong | place: USA: Christiansburg, Virginia | collected... | reverse complement strand
TCCCGTTTGCGATGATCGGCGGCATCTTCGGCCTGCTGCTGGCCGGTGAATACCTCTCGGTGCCAGCCTCGGTCGGCTTCATCGCCCTGCTTGGCATCGCCGTGCTCAACGGTGTCGTCATGGTGACTTACTTCAACCAGTTGCTGGCGCGTGGCCTGCCGGTCGCCGAAGTCGTGGTCGAAGGCGCCAAACGCCGCCTGCGGCCGGTGCTGATGACCGCCAGCATTGCCGCCTTCGGTCTGCTGCCGATGCTCTTCGCCAGCGGCCCCGGCTCCGAGGTACAGCGCCCGCTGGCGATCGTGGTAATTGGCGGCTTATTGACGTCGACCGCGCTCACCCTGGTGCTGTTGCCCATCCTGTTCCGCCGCTTCGGCGTCAAACGTAGCGTCAATTTTTCGGAGGGAAATCATGGCTGATGTCCTGCTTTCACTGACCTTGCCCAACGACGTTGCCCAGCACGTTGAAGACTTGCTGCTCTCGCGCCCCGATCTCGTGCGCGGCTTCACCGCCAGCCAGGCCGAAGGCCACGGCAGCGTCATTGCACTGGTTGAGCCCAGCGAACTGGTCAGCGGCCACTCCCCGCGTACCCAGATCCGCACGCTCGGTCCGGAAGAACAAATGCGCGCCGTACTGGCCTTGATCAAAGGCAGTCTGCCGCACGCCAATATTTTCTATTGGCTGGTCCCGGTCATCGAAATGGGGCGCCTGTGAAAACTCTCGCGTTTTTCCTGTTCGCCGGCATTGGTGGCACCGGCTTTGCGGCGGAACCGACGCCGAACCTGCCGCCAGCCGAGATTGTCGCCCGCGTGCTACGCGCCAATCCAACGGTGCAGGCCGCCGTGAGCCAACTGCAAGCAGAGCAGGCCAATCGCAGCCGACTTGAAGCCGGCCCCTATGAATGGAGCGTTCGCGTCGGCGCTCAGCAACGTAAATCCAGCCCCAACAGCGGCCCCAATGAACGCTTCAGCGAATGGAATGCCGCCCTCGAACGCCCATTACGCCTGCCCGGAAAAGCCGCGCTCGATGCCGAACTGGGCGCCGCCGGCGTTGCGCTGGCCGAAACGGCACAGGGCGATGCCTTGCATGAAACCAGCCGCAGCCTGCTCAAATCCTGGTTCGTCTGGCTCAGGGAAAGCGCAACGACCAACCAGTGGACCGCACAACTGGCGCTACTGGACAAGCAAAGCAAGTCGGTCAAACGCCGTCAGCAGCTCGGTGACGCGGCGCGGCTCGAAGCCGTCCAGAGTGAAGCCGCGCAAGCCCAGGCCGAAGCCCAGCTGGCCCAGGCCAGTGTTCGTGAACGCAGCGCGGCCGAAGATTTGCGCCGGCGTTTCCCCGGCCTGCCGATCACCGCGCCAAGCGCGATTGCCGAACCCACAGCCATTACCGGCAGCGAGCAGGAGTGGCTGGCGGCCATTCTCGAACAAAGCCACGAACTCGGCGTTGCACGCGGCGAAACACAAAGGGCACAAGCACTGGCCGGCCGCGCCAGCCGCGACCGCACGCCCGATCCAACCCTCGGTGTGCATGTCTCCAGCGAACGCGGTGGCGAAGATCAAATCCTCGGTGCCTACATCAGTATTCCGCTACCCGGCTCTGCCCGGCGCTCGGCCAGCGACGCCGCATTTGCCCAAGCCAATGCCGCAACTTATCGCGAAGCCGGTGCTCTGCAAAAAATCAGCGCTGAATCGGCCGCCCTCTATCAGTCAGCCACTGCCGCCCTGGCCACCTGGCAAGCCAGCCGCAACGCCGCCGGCAGCCTGACTCGTGCTGCCGAGATGACTGCCCGCGCCTACCAGTTGGGCGAAGGCAGCCTTAATGACCTGCTGGCATCGCGCCGTCTGGCCAATGAGGCGCAACTCGCCGCCCGTCTGCTGCAGCTTGAAGCGCTCGAATTGCGCTACCGCCTGCTGCTTGATGCCCACCAGCTATGGGATTTTGACTGACGCCAGCTAACCCACTACGCTGCAATCAGGCAAGCCTTGAACTGCTAAGCTGGAAAGGTGTGCTCCACCGGAAGGAACGCGGCGAATTGCTTTCGTATCAACGCACCAAGTAAGCCGCCAACATTTTCAGTTTTTTACAATTCGTTCAAGCAAACTGAACAATTCATCCGCCCGAATGGGTTTGGACAGGTAATCATCCATCCCGGCCTCCAGGCAACGCTCGCGATCACCTTGCATGGCATTCGCCGTCATCGCCACAATCGGCGTGCGCGCTAGGTGTTGATCAAGCTCCAGCTGACGAATGGCTCTCGTCGCTTCGAGTCCATCCATCAGCGGCATCTGCATGTCCATCAGGATAGCGGCAAAATGTTCGCTGGCACATCTTGTAACTGCCTCTCTACCGTTTGCCGCCAAAGTCACTCGATAGCCGCGCCGGGTCAGGATAGCCATTGCCAACTTCTGGTTAATCGGATGGTCTTCTGCGACCAAAACGCTTGGCCCATCTGCTGCACCCGACGACTCGCTGGCATTATCCGATTGCGCAGCGGCGCTAGAAGCCTCGGCGACTGCCGGTTGCTCGGCCTTGGCAACCGCAATCGTAAAAAAGAAACAGCTGCCGCGCCCCGGTTCGCTTTCCACCGACATCGAGCCGTCCATCAACTCAACAAGGCGCCGTGTAATGCTCAAACCCAACCCGGTTCCGCCGAAACGACGCGTTATCGAGCCATCCTCCTGAGCAAAGGCTTCAAAAATTTGTCCCAAATTCTCCGGCTCGATACCAATCCCGGTATCAAGCACCGCGAACTGAAGTTTCCCCCCGCCTGAATCCGGCACAGCTTCGCAGCGCACAACAACTTCACCCGATTCAGTAAATTTCAAGGCATTACCAATCAGATTGAGTAAGACCTGGCGCAAACGCAAGGGATCACCGATTACAAATTTCGGAACCGTCGGCTCAATTTCGCAGGCAAGCCGCAGTCCCTTTTCCCGGGCGTGCAAGGAGAGCGACTGAACAATTTCGTCGACTGTCTGAGGCAAGTTGAACGAAATGGCCTCGATTGACAGCTTGCCGGCCTCGATCTTCGAAAAATCAAGGATGTCATTGATGATACTGAGCAAGGCTTCCGCCGAATTTTTGACGATACCGACAAACTCTTGCTGCTCGCCGGAAAGCTCCGTCTGTAAAACCAGTTCAGTCATGCCGATGATGCCGTTCATCGGGGTGCGAATTTCGTGGCTCATATTCGCCAAAAACTCGCTCTTGGCTTTGTTGGCAGCCTCCGCTACCTCCTTGGCCAACTGCAATTGACGACGCCCGGCCTCGCGTTCCTGCACTAGCTCAACGATGGTTTGTGAAAGCAAGGCAATATCGTCGCTGCCTTCACGCCCTGCCGATTGAGCCGTTGGCACAAGTCCAGCCAAGACACCGCGCAGCGAGGCCAATGCCTGTTCACGGCTGGCCAGTTCCTTGCGCAAGCTGCCGGCAGTTCGATTGAGGACTTCGAAGGTGTGGCGGAACTCTTCCGGCACGTCATTCAGCAGCGCTTCACCAGCCAGCGCACCATCATTTTCGAAATCCGCCTCAAAGGTTCGCACCCGCTCCAACGATCCCAGCCAGCGACGGAGCGGGAACCAGATCAGTAACAAGCCGGCAAAGAAGCTGATTGTCGCCAGCATTAGCGCACCACGCGTCAGTTGCCAGATGCCGCTGGCAACCACACCAACGTCGAAGGTCAAACGCAGAACGCCATAATCACGGCCACCGACATTGACCGTTCGATTGACGTCCGAAAGATGTTCCGAAACCGCATTAAGCAGCCAGTCAGGCGCACGGGTCACTGGCTCAACCCGGTTTTCGCTGCGCACCACGCCGCCGGCCAAATCGATAAAGGCCGCCGATGCAAATTGCGAACGCAGCACGGATTTTTCCAGGGTGCGATTGATTGTGTCGTAATCCCCAATCACCGCGCTGTCGGAAATCGTCTGCACCACCACCTCAACCAACATGGTTGCCGATTGCTGGGCATCCTCCATTTCCTAAGTAAATTGGTAATGGTAAAACAGCCATAAACCACTGCCGACAAAGAGCAGCAGGGTCACCGTGTATAGCGCGTAAACGCGCGCTACCAGTGACTTTGGCAGTAACCGCAAGAGCGATAACTTCATGCTTGATTAGCGCAACGAAGCCGGGGCCGTCTGATAAAACTTGCGGTAGGTGGAGTATTCAGAGCCGTTCGACAAAATAAAGTAGGCATCTGAGGTCAGGCCAACCTTGAGCGAGGCCTGATGCAGAATATCCTTACCTTTGGGGTCTTTATGCATGTTAGCAAAGGCATTGGCCACCGCTTTTAAATCCTTTTCCGGCACCTTGCTGGCGGCCATCAATGCCAGATCATAGACCGGCTCAGAACTCCACAGCACGCGAAACTTCTTGCTCTCACGTTTGGCATAACCCTCAATCAATTGCGAGTTGCCGCCGACCGCCTTGACCTTGCCTGAGAAAAGTTGCGCCAGTGCGCCATTCTGATTACCCCCAAAAACCACCTTGACGTCCACACCCTTGGAAAGCAAATGGGCATACGGGAATTTGTAGGCAATCAGTGCTTCGGGGCCGGGAAAAGCCACCTCCTGGTCTTTCAGTTGAGCAATGTCAGTAATCGGTGAATCCTCCGGCACGACAATCTGGCCATGCACCGGCGGCATCTGGCGACGTCCAAATACCTTCCAGCCCAGCTGTTCACGCTCAGGGCTGAACAAATGGTTGGAAAAAATAAACTCAACCTCCTGCGCCAGCACATAGGCTGTAGTGTCGGCCGACGTGCGCCCAATCTTGAGACTGAGTTTGACACCACTGGTTTCCGATACGTATTGAATGATCGGATTCCAGTAGGCCGCCGTCAGATTGATATCGTACTGATTGACCGGTGAAAACCGATAACCCACTTCTTGCGCACTGAGCGGCAGGCAAAACAAGAACGTGGCAAGACAGGCAATAAGGCGAAACATCATGAAAATCTCCGGCGGCAGCGAACCTTTAGGCGAGTACCCAAGGATTTGTAAATATAACCTCAGAGTGAATTTACCTGCCATGTTTGAATGGTGTTTTTAGTACACACCACCAAGATGGATCATAATCGCTCTCGTTAAACTAAATGGCCCAACCATGCTGCGCACTTCACTCCTCATCGCTGCTCTCCCTGTGTTACTGCTCACGGCCTGTGCTGAGCCTGAAGACACCCGCCCCGGGCAACCAGTCAATCATCGCCGGGCGGCCTTCAAGGAAATTCTCAAGAGCTTTGAGCCGATGGGATTGCAACTGCGCAATCAGCGTTATGACGCGAAACAGTTTGCCGTGCTGGCCACTACGCTGGCCAAAATCAAGGATGGCCCCTGGCAGTATTTTCTCCCCGACACCAACTACCCACCGAGCAAAGCCAAGGCAGCGATCTGGAGCGAGCCGGAAAAATTCGAGACTAGCCGCCAGTCATTTTTCAAGGCCGTCGATGCCTTGGTCGTCGCGGCTGACGGCCACGATCTAAAACAGATCACCGCCGCCTACGAAACCTTGCACGACACCTGTCGCACCTGCCACAAGAGCTTCAAGGAATAACGTGTTGCGCTTAAGAATTGATCTGACGGATAGTGTAGAAATTAATGGCTGTGAAGGCCCCATACCTGCCAGATGCGTCCGCTCATGGCGAAATCCCCTTTTTCAACAATGACATCGTAGGTTTGACTTAAAAAATGAATACTCCATCGCGAATCAAGTATGCGGTAGCAATTTTTGCCATTGCGAGCTCAATCTTGCCATCTACCTCAAGCGCCCAAGAAGCCCCAGCAGGCTGGAAGTTTTCAGTCATGCCTTATGTCTGGTTACCGGGCATCAAGGCTGACCTGAAATACGGCCCGCCCACCGGTGGCAGCGCAACAGCGAACGTAAACGCCGATGAAAGCAGCGTGCTTAGCAACCTCCAGATGGCCTTCATGATGGCTGGCGAAGCGCGTAAAGGGCCGTGGCTCATCGCTACCGACTATATGTATCTCGACCTTGGAAAGATCGACAGCAAGGTCAAGAGTGTCGATTTCAACCCCGGCTCGGGTCCGGTCAATATCGCGACGACTCAGGTTGGTGGTAACACCGACTCTTCCTTCAAAGGCACGATCTGGACCATGCTCGGCGGCTACACGGCGATCAATGATCCTTCCATGAGCCTTGATCTGCTGGCCGGCATTCGCTATTTGGGACTAGAGGCATCGAGCAAGTGGGATCTCAACGCGGTCGTCACCTTGCCCAATAGTACGCAGACCTTCAGCCGTACGGGAAACGCAAGGAAGACTACGGATGTTACCGTACTCATTGTCGGCGCCAAGGGGCGCTTCAAGCTGGGTCAAAGTGAGTGGTTCATTCCCTACTACGCCGATCTCGGTGGTGATGGCTCGACCTATACCTGGCAGGTAGCTTCAGGTCTCGGCTATGACTTCAAATGGGGCGACATTCGTCTGGACTATCGCCACCTCGCTTACAGCCAGGATAACGACAAGTTGTTGCAAAAAATCGAACTGGGTGGCTTTGCACTCGGGGCAAATTTCCGCTTCTAAGTCAATGAAACCCTGGTTCCGCAAGTAACCAGGGGATCCTTGGAAGCGGTCCATCGTGCGAATCTGGCTTTTGACAGCCCCTTAGCAGACATGAACACTGCCAGTCTGCTCAATTACAATCAGTGACTGAAAAAATAACGTCAAGGCGTTACTATTTTGCCTTTGCAGGTGCCTCGTTCAGTTTGTTTTCACAGCGCAAACACTCTGGCCCTGGCTCTTACCAGCCTCGCATGCAATCTGCTCATCATCGGAACAACATAGTGAAATCCATACCTCTACTTTTTGCCGCATTGCTGGCAATTCCTGTCCACGCATTGGCTGCGGATGCCGTAAAAATCGATATCTACTTGGCGGGCAATTTGCAACAGTCGGTATCGCTGGTTGGGCCAAATGCTATTGTTAAATTTTCACCAACAGACATTCCCGGCTCTAAGCTTGAATTGCGCTTGATTGCCCCGGAGCCGGTGATTGTTGAGATGAAGGAAACCAGGAGCGACGGTGGGGGCACGGAGGTCGTCGGACGGATAAAAATGGCTACGCCGGGCAGTTCTTTCGCTGTTGCAGACATAAAAGGGGCAAAGTTTCACGACCCTTATGTCCTGGTTAGAGCCGACTGAACTCGGCTAACCCAGCTGTTAAGGCTCGCACCTTGGCCATCGCTTAGGAGTAGCGAATGATTCAGGCGGCTAGGTAACGGTTTTCTTCAAAACCCATCTGGGTCAGAAGCCTGGTCATCAAGCAAGGGTTGGTACGTTGGCCGCTCAAAATCGCGATGCCTAGCAAAGGCTTGAAGATTGCGATTCAGCAGAGCGCAACGAAAGCCTGTCGCGGCTACTGGATGGCATTCTCAATTTTTACAACATTAGTCCCGCCAGGGTCCTGGCTCAACAGCCCTGGCCATCTCCGGCCCGCGAAAAACCAAAACCGCCCCCGCTCGCCGGCATGATGCAGATGCGCACCGCCATTGAGCGCGCCGCCCGGTTGATATCCGGCGGGAATGGGCTGAAGGGGGCCGCACGTTCGACCACCGTTTTGATGAAGGCGATTTCCTCGCCCTGATCGGCGGCATTGATCACAACAAATGACTTGAGTGTGCCGTCCGGATTCAGCCGAAACTGAATCGCCGCTTTGCGTACGCCACGAGTGCGCGGGTCATTCTTGACGAAAGCTGAACTACGATTGAGGTGCTTGAGCAACGCTTCGAGATAAAGCTCAAGGCTGAACGGGTCCGGGTCTGGAGAATTGGGACGACGCTCTATGCTGACCAGATCGGCCATTTCCTGCCGTGCATTTTGTTTGGCATCCTCTCTGGCCATCGCCAGAGAACGCTGGGCCAATGTCGGCTTGGATCTGGCCTTGGCTTCACCAGCCAGCTCATCAAGGAAAGTGTTCATTTCGGCCTTCTCGGCTACCGACCATTTCTGACTGCTGGCGACGGTTGCTCCGGTAGATTTTTCCACCGCCAGCACCCGTGGACGCGGCGCCGCCTTGCCCGATTTTTTGGCCGAGGCCGGGCGCGCCACGGGAGGCGCCTCGACCTGCCGAACGGGGGGTGCCGGGCGCGCCAGACTGGCCTCGATGCGCGGCAAGGGGCTGCCCCGCCGTTGCGGCTCCTGATAGTTGACGAACAATAGCAGCCCGTGGATTGCCAGAGAAACCACCACGGCAACAGCCAGAGCATGCCGTTCGAGAGGCTTTTCCGGAAAAGTCATGGGCCGCATTCTAAGCCACCTTGGGCCACCCTCAAGTTAAGCCGCGTTAAGGCCCGCTTAAGCTTCAGCTAACCTGCCCTTAAGGCTGGCTGCCTAAACTCTCCTTCATCAACACCACAAGGAGAAGAACAATGAGAAGCCTCGCCATACTGGGCCTGCTGCTGGTCAGCTTCGGCAGCCACGCCGAAACCCCGCAACAGATTCGGCAGATCTATGCCAGCGAAGCCGCTAACCAACAAGCCGGCTTTACAGCGTCGGCCAAGCGTGGCGAAGCCCTCTTTCGCCAGCGCTTTGCGCTCAATGACAAAATGCCGGCATGCACCAGCTGCCATACCGACAACCCGCTCAATGGCGGCCAGCATGCAGTGACCGGCAAAACGATCAAGCCGATCGCCGTCGCGGCCAATGGCGAGCGCTTCAGCGACCCGGCCAAGGTCGAGAAATGGTTCGGCCGCAACTGCAAGGAAGTTGTCGGCCGCGCCTGCACAGCGGCTGAGAAGGCCGATTTTGTCACCTACATGAGCGAGGTTCGCTGAAATGAAACGCCTGACCCTGATTGCCCTGCTGGCCTGCGCGCTGCCCGCCCTCGCCGACCGCCTGCCATTGCCGGCCAACACCCCCGGCAGTTTCAAAACTGAATGCGGCAGTTGCCACCTCGCCTATCCGCCGGCTTTACTCACCGCCCAGGACTGGCAGCGGACGATGGGCGGGCTGAAGGACCACTTTGGGACGGATGCTGCGGTCGACGCCAAAAGCGGCCTGGAAATTAGTGCCTTTCTCGAACGCAATGCTGGCAACCCGGACAAGCTGGGCAGTGCCGGCGAGCCGCCACGCATCAGCCAGACTGCGCGCTTTGTGCGCAAGCATCGTGAAGTCTCGGCCAAGCTCTGGCGCGATCCACGGGTGAAGTCTGCCGCCAATTGCGAGGCCTGCCATCGCGGCGCAGCCAATGGCAACTTCAGCGAACACGACGTTACGCTGCCTGAGTTGCGGAGATAAATCATGAAAAAAATTCTCGTCTGGGACTGGCCGGTACGTCTCGGCCACTGGCTGATGGTCGGCGGTTTTTGCCTCGCCTGGCTGACCGCGGAGAGCGAAACCTTCCGCCTCGTGCATGCCATTTCCGGCGCTGTCGTCCTCGCTGTCGCCACTTTTCGCCTGCCCTGGGGTTTCATTGGCTCGCGCTATGCCCGCTTTGTTGAGTTCGTGCGCGGCCCGACGGCAGTCAAAGACTATCTGAGCAGCCTGCTCAAACTTGAACCAACCCATTACGCCGGCCATAACCCGGCAGGCGGCTGGGCCATCGTCTTTCTGCTCGGCTTTGGCATACTGACCAGCCTGGCCGGCTGGGCGATCTATAACGACCTCGGTGGCCATCTGCTGGAAGAACTCCATGAGGGACTGGCCACCACCATGCTGGTCATCGTTCTCATCCACCTCGCCGGGGTATTTTCCGGCAGCCTGCTGCATGGCGAAAACCTGGTACGCGCCATGCTCACCGGCTTCAAGAACGGTTTGCCGGATGAAGCCATTCCCTCGGCCCGCCCTATTGCGGCCATTCTGCTCCTGCTCTGGGTCGCCGCCGCCGGCTGGCTGATTGCCAACTGATAGAATCCGGCCATGCGCATCCTGCTTGTCGAAGACGACCCCCAACTTGGCGACGGCCTGACGGTAGGCCTGCGCCAGGGCGGCTTTGCCGTTGATTGGGTACGCGATGGTCAGGCCGCTGACCATGCCCTGCAATCCGAAACCTTTGATTTTGTCGTCCTTGATCTCGGCCTGCCACGCCTCGCTGGCATGGAGGTGCTGACGCGCGCCCGTGGTCGTGGCCAGACTTTGCCCATCCTCATCCTGACCGCCCGCGATGCCACCGGCGACAAGGTAGCCGGCCTTGATGCCGGAGCGGATGACTATCTGGTCAAGCCGATCGATCTCGACGAACTGAGCGCCCGCATTCGCGCCCTGACCCGGCGCAGCGCCGGCCGCGCCGCACCGCTGCTGACGCATGGCGAACTGGCGCTCGACCCGGCCGCCCATAGCGTCACTCTGGCCGGCCAACCCGTTGAGCTCTCCAGCCGCGAGTTTTCGCTATTGCAGATGTTGCTCGAAAGCGCCGGCCGCGTCCTGACCCGCACCCAGCTGGAGCAATCCATGTACGGCTGGCGTGACGAGCCGGACAGCAACGCCCTCGAAGTCCATATCCACCATCTGCGCAAAAAACTCGGCAGCGATCTCATCCGCACCCTGCGCGGCGTCGGCTACACCATCGCCAAGTGAGCACCGTCTGGTTCTCCCTGCGCCGTCGCCTGCTTGGCCTGCTGCTCGGCGGCGTTGCGGCGGCCTGGCTGGTGACCATGGTCTTCAGCTATATCGATGCCCACCACGAAGTCGATGAATTGTTCGATGCCCAACTTGCCCAGGCGGCCCAAACCCTGCTCGCACTGGCCGGTCACGACGAGGGCGATGACATTGAGGAACTTGGCGACATTGCGCATAAATACCAGCGCCGCCTGCGCTTTCAAATCTGGAGCAGTAGCGGCAAGTTGTTGATGCGCTCAAAAAATGCGCCAGAAACGCCGTTGACCGCAACCAACGGCTTTTCCGAAACCCGCAACCGCGAGGAAGGTCACTGGCGGCACTTTAGCCAATGGAATGGCGACCGCTCGCTGCAGGTGCAAGTCAGCGAAAACCATCACATTCGTGACGACCTGATCGGCCACATCGCCTGGCGCCTGCTCCTGCCTGCACTCTTTGGCCTGCCACTGATTGGCCTCTGGGTCTGGCTCGCCACCCGTCAGGGTTTGTCCTCGCTGGATGGCATTGCACGACAGATCGCCAGTCGTGAGCCGCAGCAGTTGCAGGCACTCAACCCGGCATCGGCCCCCGAAGAAATCCGCACCATGCTCGAGGCCTTGAATGGGCTTTTTCAACGCGTCGCCAGCGCACTGGAAGCCGAACGCCGCTTTACCGCCGATGCCGCCCACGAATTGCGGACGCCGCTGGCCGCCTTGCAGGCGCAATTGCAGGTCGCCTTGCGTGCCCGCGACAACGACGAGCGTGAGCGCTCGCTCGCCCAACTGCAGAGCGGCCTGACCCGTGCTTCGCATCTGGTGGATCAGATGCTGCAACTGGCCCGCCTCGACCCCGAATCCAGCCTGCCTGACCCGCGCCCGGTTGATCTCGCGGCTCTGGCCGAAGAAGTTTGTGGCGAACTCGGCAGCGCCATTCTCGCCAAGCATCTCGATTTCGACCTGCAGGCCGTTGCCGGCTGCACGATCAACGGCCAGGCTGAATGGTTACGCGTGCTGATGCGCAATCTGGTCGACAACGCCATCCGCTACACACCAAGCGGTGGGCAAATTGTCGTCAGCCTGACGCCGGAGGGCGAGCGCTGCCATTTTTCGGTGCGCGACAATGGCCCGGGGATTCCGGCAAGCGAACGGGCTGATGTGCTGCGCCGCTTCCATCGACTCAACCACGAAGATCAGCCGGGCAGTGGACTCGGGCTGTCAATTGTCTCGCGCATTGCCGAACTGCACGGCGCCACGGTTGTGCTGGCCGACAATGAAGCGGCCAGCGGTCTGACGATTTCAGTCCACTTCAACGCAGGCAATCAGGCCTTGGCATCCACACTTTGACGTAACGGGTCGACACCCACGGTTTTGACCAGCGAATGGGCATTGCCGCTCAGCGTTACAAGCTGAACCGCGATCTCGTGCGCTGCCGCCTGGATTTGCCCGGCACCGGCAAACGGGCCGAGCGCCCGTTGATCGAACTCGGCGATTTCCTGTTGCAGACTACGCTGGCGATCCCCCTCAATGCCTTCGATCGCCCCAACCTGGGCGATGCTCTCAGCCGCCACATGGCGCGCATGCTCGCGCGCATTTTGCGACAGGTGCTGGGTGGTTGAGGTCAGGCGGTCAAGTTTCATGGGATCAGCTCCTGACCTCAATAACGGCATTTCGCCGTACTTACTTTAGAGCGCGCCGAAAACCTTCTTCAACAGCGCACTACCGGCCTCAACCGGGTTCGAGCGCAACTTCTTCTCTTCTTCGGCAATCATCAGGAACAGGCCGTCCATGGCTTTTTGCGTCACATAATTGTCGAGATTGCCATCCTTGGCATCGATCAGCCCGGCACTCGCGGCCTTGCCGGCAAAGCTGTTGTACTGCTCGGCCAGTTGCAGCTTTTTGGTCGACGCCTGAACAATGGGCTTGAATCTCTGGGTCAATTGCTCGGTCGAGGTCCGCTTGAAGTATTGCGTGACGCTGTCTTCGCCGCCGGTCAGGATGCCCTTGGCGTCCTGAACGCTCAGTTTCTTGATCGACTCCGTCAGGATCGGCTTGGCTTCGGCCACGGCCTGCTCAGCCGCGTGATTCATGGTGTTCACCAGTTCATCCGCCTGCTTGCCCAGGCCGAACATGCGCAGGCCCGATTCAGCCTTTTGCAGATAGCCGGGCAGCGGAATCTTGACCTTGCTGTTGCCGAGAAAGCCGCCATCCTTGCCCAATGACGCAACCGCGTAGTCAGCCCCCTTGGCCAGCGCTTCCTTGACCCCGGCGCTGGCATCACCGGTTGAAATGGCATCAATACCGGCCGCTTGGGCAAGTGTTGCGGTCAACGAGAAAAACAGGGCAAAAATTGTCGGTCGTAGTTTCAGCACGGGGGTTCTCCAGGAATAATGAACGATCAGACGATATCGAGATGACCAATGCCGCTGGTCAAATCTCTATCCTTGGACTCCTTGCCGTGCAGCTTGATCTGCAAACGCAGGTCATTCAGCGAGTCGGCGTTGCGCAAGGCATCTTCGTAACTGATCTTGCCGGCTTCGAAAAGATCGAACAGGGCCTGGTCAAAAGTCTGCATGCCCAGCTCGCGCGACTTCTTCATGATTTCCTTGATCTCATGCACCTCACCCTTGAATATGAGGTCGGAGATCAGCGGCGAATTGAGCATGATTTCTATCGCCGCCATGCGTCCCTTGCCATCCTTTTTCGGGATCAGACGCTGCGAGACCAGCGCGCGCAGATTGAGCGAAAGGTCCATCAACAATTGGTGACGGCGCTCTTCGGGGAAGAAGTTGATGATGCGGTCGATGGCCTGATTGGCGCTGTTGGCGTGCAAGGTGGCCAGACAAAGGTGGCCGGTTTCGGCGAAGGCAACGGCGTAATCCATGGTCGCACGATCACGAATTTCGCCCATCAGAATCACGTCCGGCGCCTGACGCAGCGTGTTTTTCAGCGCCGGGCCCCAATCATCGGTATCGACCCCGACTTCGCGCTGGGTGACGATGCAGTTCTTGTGCTCATGGACGTACTCGATCGGGTCTTCAATCGTGATGATGTGTCCGTAACTGTTTTCATTGCGGTAATCGACCACGGCAGCCAGCGAAGTTGTTTTGCCGGTACCGGTACCGCCGACAAAGATGACCAGACCGCGCTTGCTCATCGCCAGATCCTTGAGCACGGATGGCAAGCCCAACTCTTCTATTTTCGGAATGCTCATGTTGATCGTCCGGCAGATGACGCCGATGCGCCCCTGCTGAACGAAGGCATTGACCCGGAAACGACCGATGCTGGCCGGCGAGATGGCGAAGTTACACTCCTTGGTCGCCTCGAACTCGCTGGCCTGGCGGTCGTTCATGATGGAACGCGCGAGTTCTGCCGTGTGCTGTGACGACAGCACCTGATTGGAAACCGGGGTCACCTTGCCATCGATCTTGATCGCCGGCGGAAAACCGGTGGTAATAAAAAGATCCGAGCCTTTCTTTTGCGACATCAGACGCAAAAGATCGTGCATGAATTTCATTGCCTGATCGCGTTCCATTTATTTCCTCGCTTCGCTGTGAGTCGCCGGCCTAGCCGGGGAACGAATCCTTGTTGGCCGCCTTGTTGCGTGCTTCATTGCTGGACACCAGATTGCGCCGCACCAGATCGAGCAGATTCTGGTCCAGCGTCTGCATGCCGACGTTC
>ERZ724517.1249-NODE-1249-length-14248-cov-3.834003_pt1 | contig 14248 bp, 15 predicted proteins | sample MGYA00376050_ERZ724517 | MGnify/ENA primary metagenome ERZ724517 (study PRJEB28724, sample SAMN07190886) | activated sludge metagenome | isolation source: activated sludge of sewage treatment plant in Hong Hong | place: USA: Christiansburg, Virginia | collected... | reverse complement strand
GACCAGTGCCCTTTCGATCGGTCACGCCATTATATTGACAGCCCGTCACCTTTGGTACCCAGGTGCCACTCACACAGGTGTATGGACCAAACCGTTCCCAATTATCAGTAGAGGTTGCTCGAGCACCTGACAAAGCTGCACGAGGCCCCGATTCATCCTTACGGAACGGATGACTGGTAGTTGCTCCTTGTGGCAAAGTAGCACCAGTACTTAAACGGCAGAATGCGCCTTTTATTACCGGTACCCACTTGCCACTGCGACACTGCATTTCCTTAATTTCACGAGGATCCTCATCCTTATCTTTATTTCTTGGCATACCGCGGAAACCAGGAGTTAATCTACTTGGTACGCGATCCCCTTCTTTATACATTTTGCCGGTAATGGCTTTACAAGTTTTTGCCGAAGTTGAGGCAGTACTTGTTGTGCCAGAGTTGTTACCGCCTGTAGTAGTGGTAGTGGTACTACTTCCACTATTTTGTACGCGTTCAAATATCCAGCGTCCGTTAGTACAGCGATATTGGAAACCGCGAATAGTACTAGTGAAGCCATTTTTTAATGTGAGACCACCAATCACCGCTCCAGGCTTGTGTTGAGTCGTGCCGTTCACACATGGAGAAGCGCCATTAGTGCTGGTAGCAGTTGATGTCAGGAGTGGCTCCTGCAAAAGCTGGAGACCTGTTTGCAAGGTGTTTACCTGCATCTCGAGAGTCTCAATATCAGTTTCATTGGCATATGCCTGTGACACAAAAGCACAAGCAGCGATTATAAGCGCACCAAATATGAGCGAGACTCTCCATGACTGAGTAAATGCTGTCATAGAGTTATGATGTATAGAATAATGATTAATTTCTTAACCTTGCTGAGAAAAGGTTACCTATAGTATATAACTGGGGCGACGACCAACAAAAACGGCCTGGGGACAACCAGACCGTCTTTTAGGTGATTAAGCCAACGCACTGGTCGGATCACCCGCTTTTGCGTCCTCATCTCGCTGCTTCTTGTAGGCATCTTGGATGATGACACCTTCTTGCTTAAGGAGTGCTTCGTACTCTTCACGCTCAAGCGTTTCTACTTCGGCGAGCCGGACGGAGATGTTATCCAGGGCGGTGCGGTACTTGGTCAAAATATCTTTGGCCTTGGTCATACCCTCCTGAACAATTTTGTTGATTTCGTCGTCAATGGCTTTGGCAATTTGTGGAGAGTAACCACGGTCTTCGGAGAGTCCACCACCAATGAGACGTCCCCCAGTTCCTTCAAACGCAATTGGACCAAGGGTCTCACTCATCCCCCACTTCGTCACCATATCGCGCGCGAGGTTCGCTACGACCTGAAGGTCGTTACTCGGACCAGTCGTAAGGTCATCAAATACCATCTGTTCAGTGACGTAGCCACCGAGGGTCATCGCGATGTCATCAAGGAATTCTTTTTTGCTGTGCATCTTGCGGTCTTCATCAGGGAGCTTGAGTGTATACCCAGCTGCGCGTCCACGAGAGATAACGGAGATTTTTTGTACCGGGTCAGCATACGGCAGCACTGAGGCAACAAGTGCATGCCCCACTTCGTGGTAGGCCGTCACAAGCTTCTCACGCTTACTCATCACATGACTCTGGCGCTCGGGACCAAGCATCACCTTTTCGATCGAGCGGATAAGGTCAAACTGCCCGACGGTCTTGCGTGCTTCTCGCGCTGCGAGGATAGCTGCCTCGTTCATGAGTGAATAGAGCTCCGCTCCCGAGAAGCCTGGAGTGCGCTGCGCAATAATTTCGAGATTCACATCGTCCTGGAGCTGCTTTTTGCGGGCGTGTACCTTGAGGATTTCAACTCGGTCTTTGCGGTCTGGGAGATCAATCGTTACCCGTCGGTCAAAACGACCGGGACGAAGGAGGGCTGGGTCAAGTACGTCTGGACGGTTCGTCGCCGCCATCACAATCACCTTGGCATTTGGTTCAAAACCATCCATCTCCACAAGGATTTGGTTGAGAGTCTGTTCCCGCTCATCGTTCCCCCCTCCCATACCAGTCCCACGAACTCGTCCGACCGCATCAATTTCATCCACGAAGATAATCGCCGGCGCATTCTTCTTCGCCATCGAGAAGAGATCACGTACACGAGAGGCACCAACACCGACAAACATCTCGACGAACTCCGATCCAGAAATACTAAAGAATGGCACTCCGGCCTCACCCGCAACCGCACGCGCAAGGAGGGTCTTACCGGTTCCTGGCGCACCCATCATCATGACACCCTTTGGAATCTCAGCTCCAATATCAAGAAACTTCTTTGGGTTCTTGAGGAAGTCAACAATTTCTTCAAGCTCCTGCTTCGCTTCTTTGGCACCAGCCACATCCTTAAAGGTTACCTTCTTTGAGGTGTCGTTTGGATCAATCATGCGTGCTTTACTATTTCCAAAAGACAATGCCTGCATCCCAGCCCCCTTCACCGATCGAGTGAGGAACCAAATGATGATACCGAGGAATAAGAGTGGGAAGAGGAACGGCGCAAACACGGACATCCAGTACCCAAAGCCGGTCTCACGCTGCACGTCGATAGTGATACCGGCGAGCTGTTCACTGGTTACCCCGAGATTCGTGAGGGTCTCAGAGACAGCAGCGTCGGTCTCACGCTTCGCTTCGCCTTCGTTACGAGTATCGTCCTTGTATGCCACTTCAAGGAGGGCGCCACGAACGATGATTTCTTTGACCTCACCAGCCTTCACCTGCTCCACTACCTGAGAGAGGGTCAGTTCTTCGGGCTTCTGCTGGTTATCAGCCAAGTACGAAAAGGCTGCCATGATGAGCACCAGGAAGAGAACAGTCGAGAGAATGTTGTTCCAAAAATTGCCTGGACCAACCGGTACCTGCTTACGGAGATTACTCATCTTTTCACGATTAGTCTTTTTGGCCTTAGCATCTGGTTTCTCAGTACTTTCAACTGGAGCAACCGGAGCCTTAACACTAGTAATTTCTTCATTTTTTGGGTCTTTTTCTAAATCAGACATAGTGTCGCCATTATACCCGCACACCAATAATTTGCTAGTGTTTGCTCGTTTGAATGAATCTATGAACTTACCTTCCCGCACCGCCTCTGGTATGATACCGTCACTTATATATGAGTTACGCCAATAACAAACGGGCACACTTTGACTTCGAAATCCTCGAGACCATTGAGGCGGGTTTGGTATTGCTTGGCACCGAAGTGAAGTCTATCCGCAATGGCCGGGTCAAAATCGACGGCAGCTACATCGTCGTGAAGGACGGTGAGGTGCAATTGGTGGGAGCGAACATCCCCGCCTTCCAGCCCAAGAACACCGCCGCCTCATATAACCCAGACCGCCCACGCAAACTCCTCATTAGCCAGAAAGAGCTTGAAAAGCTTGAGCAATTAACCTCCAAGCAAGGTTTGACAGCAGTGCCCTTATCATTGTATAATAGTGGACGGAATATCAAACTCAGTTTCGGGATCGCGAAAGGCAAGAAAAAAGCCGACAAGCGCGAGAGTATCAAAGCCCGCGACGTCAAACGAGAGATTGAACGTACCTTGAAGTCACAATAAATATTTCACTTCAGAAAGATGGTCGCCAATCAAGGAACCATCCTGATCCGGAAAGCCCGAACAGTGAAAAACAAGGAGGTACGTGAAATGTCTGACGGAAACCACGGTGGCCACACTTGGCCAGGCTTCAAGCAGTCGCTTGAAGGACCGCCGCCCGGGCACCAAAACAGCCAGGTACCCAAAGACGGCACGTATGTGCCGCTCTATAAGCAAGAGGCAGCGCTCTCCGCCGTCAGGCGCGCAGAGAAAGACCCGCTCGAAAAGAGCTGACCTTAGTGCGGACCCACCATCGAGCAGTCGACGGGTCCGCACCATCTTTCTGAGGTGAAATAAACGAGGAGAGCAATGGACGACCAAAGCAAAATGAGCAACGATGACCTGCGGCGACATCAAGAGCGTATCGCCGCCTCGAAGGGTATGACTGTCGAGGCATACCTCGCAGCCTGCAGGGCGGGCAAATTCGCTGGATTCAATGACCTGCCCACAAGGAGTGCGACATGACTGACAAATCGAAAGGTCTGCGTACGGACTTCTCGGGTGACGCTGTCCGCGATCACGTCCTCTCGCAAACGGCCGGGCTCACTCCGCATGAACGGCCTGGGCACCACACTCCAGATCCGCCATCCGATCGCGATCTCTCGGCAAAAGCCGGAATCGAAGCGGTTCGCCGCTACGACCTCGACGACGGTATCTCGCACACCTGAGACCGTGGGCGGCCTAACCGCCGCCCACCTCCCTACCATTTATTGTGACTGTAATACTTACCACGCTCGTGCGTCATCATAGTGGTGAACGCACGGCGTTCCCTCATTCTGCTCAATCAAGGATTGAACATAGTGAGGGGATGCTAGGCATCGACGGAGTTGCGTCGTCCCCGTGTGCAGTGCAAGTGCTGCTCGAGACACTTTCAAAACTCGAGTACCTGTACGTGCAAAGAATAGCGTACTAAGTCCTTACGCTAACGCGTTTGGATTCGCTCCCGCTGTAGCGTAACTTACGCACGGTACGTTAGAGGCTTCGCCTCTAACGTACCGAGCCGGACGACGCTCGCTTCCCTCATGTCTCATACGGGAAGTCGGGTGAAATAGCCATGAGGCTCTGACTTTTTCTGCCGTTTTCATAAAAAGTTGAATTTCTTAAAACTCGGTAGCTGGTTGTTTTGTCTTCTTTCTAGACCAGTCGCTTAAATTAAAAGGAAGTCTACGCACTGTAGACTCACGGTGATACCAATTCTCGGACTCGGATTCGATTTCCGACATCTCCACGAGTACAAAAATCTGCTCACGCACTAGCGTGGGCGATTTTTGTTCGTGGCGATGTGAGTGAAGTGCCTGCGCACTTCACGAGGATTCGAACGGCCGCAGCGATGTTTTTGCTTCAGAAAAGCAAAAACCGCGAGGCGTGGTCAAGAACACTTAGTAGATTAGGAACGGAGTGAACTAAGATACTTAGTGATTCGTGACTCGATGGAGGGACCCGCAAAACATACTAAGTCGGGTATACATAATTATCCAAAACTCTAAAAATAGCAATCTATATACCGGTGAAACCTAAAAGTAGAATTATTGATAGAAAGCCAATTATTACCGCTATTGGAATTCCAATAATTACGGCTAGGGCATTTTTGTATTCTCTATTCACGATAAGAAATATGAGCTTTAAGAAAACAAATAGTCCAACAATGAACGTAATTATACCCACAGTAATTACTCCATACTTATATGATGAAAAGAATGATTCAGGCAAGAATAATGTTGGAATGCCTAAAATCCAATAAACAACCACTATTGTTGTTGGCAATAGTAGATAGCGTAAAAATTTCATAGTCTCCCTGGCGAAATATTTTTCTTATAGCAAAAATTAATGATGCCCGTGGCCATGCCCTCCCCCTCCGTGACCATTATCAAGTAGACCTAATTCCCCAAACACCCGTTCATAGCGAACAATCGTCTCGCGAGCGAGTTTGTGGGTCAGTACGAAGTCAACACCACTGTGCGCAATTTCATTGCGGATCTTGTGCGCTTCCCAGGCATCATCAAGGGTCTGCATTGAAGCTGGAGAAATACTGCGGAGTCGTTCACCGAGTGAGGTACCGGCATAGCCCTGGCGCTTCAGTGCCTCATCAAGGATGATGTCAGCTTCGATAATCGCAAGCTTCCAATCATTTGGATTCTCAGAGTTGATATGATTCTTCATATCATTAAAACGGTTCGAAGTCGCCCCACCGACCATCTTACGGCGATACGCTTCTTCTTCAGCCTTGGTGTGATGGTCTTCTTCTTCGTATAATTCTTCTACGTGTATTGATGCATAGACATACAAAAAGAGGAAAATCGCTGAGACGATGTATGAAACAATGGCAAAAACCGTCCAGATAGTACCTAGCACGGCCATTGTTTCATCAATAGTAAAACCTGCAAACAGACCGTCGGCGCCAAAAATAAATCGAAGGATTGGAGTTAAGGCATCAACCCCAACCACCTCAAGTGGGGTGTTACTGGCAGCAACAATGATTTCTTCTTGCATACAAAGTTATTGGACCAGATTGGCGTCGTAGACTCGTACTCCGATATCAAAGAGTCTCGCTTCGCCACCATGTGGTGCTATATATTGTACCCCAACTGGAAGCGCTTTGCCGTCTCGCTCCACAGTTCCCATTCCGAACGAAAGGGCTGGTACACCAGTAAGGTTCACTGGTACCGTAAAGATATCCTGGCGATACATAGAGAGCGGATTTTCCTGTTCGCCAATCGTAAAAGCTGGGGTTGGGGCGGTTGGTGTCAAGATAATGTCAACCGTGGCAAAGTTAGTACGGAGTTCTTCACGCATCGCTTCACGCACGGCTTCTGCCTTACCGTAATACGCATCATAGTAGCCCGAGGATAAGACATAGGTCCCCAGGAGAATACGACGCTTCACCTCTGCCCCAAAACCAGCACCACGAGTCTGTTCATATACCTCAAGGAGGTTTTTACCACCCACAGATAGTCCGTAACGAATACCATCATAGCGAGCCGTGTTCGAAGACACTTCAGCTGGCATCACAATATAATACGCGGCAAGACCTTGCTCAAAAAGTGGAAGATCGATATCAACCACTTCATGTCCCGCCGCTTTAAGCTCGGCGAGATGCGCTTCGAAAGTAGCCAGAACATCAGCATCAATACCATCTTGCAAAAAAGTACGCGGTACACCAAAACGGTATGTGGTTTTTACCGGCACCACACCATAGGCGTCAGCTGGTAAAGTAGTTGCATCCATCTTGTCTGGTCCGGCAATAATGGAGTGTATGAGCGCAGCGTCAGCGACATTATTGGTGAGTGGTCCGGCTTGATCAAGTGACGATCCCATCGCAATCAGTCCGTAGCGAGAGACAGCACCGTAGGTAGGCTTGAGGCCCACCAGTCCGCAGTAACTCGCCGGCTGACGAATTGAACCGCCCGTATCAGTACCAAGTGCCACCGGTACCGCCCCCATGGCGACAGCAGCCGCTGAGCCTCCCGACGAGCCACCCGGAACGCGACTCTCGTCATGCGGATTACGAGTCATCCCAAACGCCGAATTTTCAGTTGACCCCCCCATCGCAAATTCATCCATATTCGTGGCACCAATAATAATCGCCCCCGCTTCTTTAAGTCGAGTGATAATGGTGGCATCATATGCAGCGACGTAGTTCTCCAAAATCTTCGAGGCCGCGGTCGCTTTTTTGCCAGCAACCAAAATATTATTCTTCACCGCTACAGGCACACCAAGAAGTGGTGGTAAGTCGGCTTCACCAGCAGCATAACGAGCAGTAGCGAGTGCAGCCAACGCTATCGCTTCAGTTTCGTACGTTTCAAGAAAGGCATGGATACTCGCATCTTTTGCCCTGATGGTAGTGAACACTCGTTCAATTTCGGCAGTTGGTGTCGTAGTCTTTGCGCGGTACGCTGCCGCTAATGCAGTAATGGTATTCATACGGTATAGCTATTCACCTTGGTCAATAATTTTCTTTACTCGAACAAACGCCCCCACTCGGTCAGGAGCCGCGGACAAGAGTGTTTCGGTATAACTACCTGGCGTCACCGTCACTTCGTCAGATCTAAAAACATTGTGCACCACACCGATTTTCTTTGGTAAGGCACCGTCGCCAGCAATCGCTGATACGGTACTCACATACGTCAAAATAGCGTCAATTTCTTGACTAAAAGCGGCTGCCTCATCATCAGTTAAGGCCAAACGGGAAAGGTTCCCAAGGTGTTTAATTTCTTCTACGGTCATAAAACTTATAGCGCCATAATATCACTTCCTTCTTGTTCCAGCCAGCGCACGTCCAAAAATCCCATATACTTTGTTGCGCTTCATTCGAAAACGTTCATCGTATATTTAATACGCCTCGCATTTTCTCATTCGCGCGCCTCGTCTCTGGGTCTTTTGACCTTGCTTTCTAGGTAGCTATTGGGAATTCGGTTACTTTGGTAAACGCACCAAAAATTCTGCCTCGGTCAGTGTCGGTACACCGAGACGAGTCGCTTCGGCCGCTTTGCTACCAGCCTCGGCCCCGACGACCACAAAGGTGGTCTTTTTTGAAACGCTGCTCGCAACGGTACCACCGTGACGACGCACCAGGTCTTTGGCCTCATCACGACTATACCCTGAGAGGGTCCCTGTTACCACCACGGTACTGCCTCGAAGCGCCTGACTTGTCGTTACGGCCACCTCCTCAATCAGTAATTCTTTGAGGAGTTCATCAAGGAGTGCCTTGTGCTCCTTTTGCTTAAGCCACGTCACCAGGGCTTCGGCTACGATACTACCAATGCCATGAATAGCTTCAAGCTCTGCCACGCTCGCTGTGCGCAACTGTGTGAAATCCGGAAAATGATCAGCGACTAGACGAGCGGTTTCCTCACCTACCCCATCAATACCAAGCGCAACCAATACCCGATACATTGGTTGGTGTCTGGCGGTTTCAACGGCTTTAATCACATTCTCTGCCGACTTCTCCTTAAAGCCTGGCAGCGAGAGCACATCAGCCAGTCTAAGGCGGAACAGATCAACGGGAGAACTAATGAGCTCAGCCTCGAGGAGCGCATCAATAATCTTTGGTCCTACCCCATCTATATTAAGAGCCGCTTTTGATACAAAATAGGCCAGTTTAAGTTTTAGGATATCTGGTGAATCGAGCACCACACAACGATACGCGGCCTCACCCGGGATACGTTCGATGCGACCGTCTCCCCCACAACCAGCAACTACTTTCGGGAAGGTGTAGACTTTGGTTTTGCTCGGCCGGAGTTCCCTGACCACGCTTACCACCTCAGGAATCACGTCTCCCGCTTTTTGGAGTACGACCGTGTCCCCCACGCGAACATCAAGCCGTTTGATTTGGTCTTCATTATGAAGCGTTGCGCGCGCCACGGTCGAACCGGCAATCCGCACCGGACGAAGGTGTGCTACGGGTGTAATCACGCCCGTGCGACCAACCTGTAAATCTATTGCTTCGACAATGGTGGTCGCTTGTTCAGCCGGGAATTTGTACGCAATACCAAAACGTGGTGCCTTGGCGGTATAGCCAAGCATACGCTGTACCGGACATTCGTTGATTTTGATGACTACTCCATCGATACCGTACGGGAGGGTGTCGCGTTTCTGGGACCAATATTGATAGAAGGTTTCGATATCAGCAAGCTTTTTGCAGTGTGTGACATAGGAGTTAGTCGGAAGTCCGAGTGTCGCCAAGAGCGCATGTTCATCCATCTGGGTTTCTGGCGTAACGAGCCTGGTTCCATTTGGTACAAACAAATCAATGTCATAACAAAAAAGCGATAGGCCCCGTGCACGGGCAATTTCTGGATCAAGCTGACGAAGTGTACCAGCAGCAGCATTACGAGGGTTAGCAAACAGCGGCTCATCAGCTTTAGTTTGTTGTTCGTTAAGAAGTTTGAAAGCATCGTTCGCTAAAAGTACCTCACCAACACAAACGAGATCAACTGCATGGGTGAGCACTTCAGGGAGACCTTTGATGGTACGAGCGGTATGGGTTACATCTTCACCCACTACCCCATCGCCGCGTGTCACTGCACGTACGAGCACCCCCGCCTGGTACGTCAGGACAAGTTTCAAGCCGTCAATCTTATGCTCTGCCACATATGTATATAAAACATTGGTATCAGCCTCACCAAGGACCCGCGAGGCACGTTCATCCCACTCGGTGAGTTCGGTATAGTCAAACACGTTATCAAAAGACCACTGTGCGACAGCGTGGGTTACTTTAGTGAAGGCGGCTACGGCAGCAGCCCCAATTTTATCAGTAGCCTTGGTAGAACCCTTAAGCTCAAGTTCTAGCGCTCGCAGTTCAGTGACCAAGGAATCGTAGACTTCGTCCGCAATCTCAGGAGCATCGTCGCGGTGATACCGTTCATGGTGGTAGGCAACGAGCTTCATGAGCTCTTCTAGTCGCTTTTGCGAAGTGGATTTTGACATTGCTAGAATTCTAGCAGAATTTCACGACGTACGGTACCAGCAAGGCTGGTGTCTGAACAGCCGCGGTTATATCCCGTAACTTGCGCTACGGTACAACGAGCACCCGGATTACAAGCCTTGGTGTCACCTGATGGAAACCCCTGATAAAGGGTATCAAGATTAGTGATTTCAAGATCACTCGTTTCAGTATCAGGCACAATCATAACAAGCATATCAACCACACTACACCGATCATTTGTCCCCCACGTCACTTCTCCGGCATACCGCCGTATCTCACCATTACCGTTCGTCGCCAATCCCGGATATGAGGTAAGATCGAGCTCTTGCGAGCGGTTAAAGCACTCGAAATCTATAGTATCAAGCGGTGTACCCACCACCTCAAACGAACTTGAAGCCACTCTTCTCACATACCGCGCACATTCAAGACCAGCGTTCGCCGCATGAAAAGCAATTTCTGAATCACGTGCAGTAACCGTGAGATTAAGCTGTTTGATAGTAAGCTCAATGACCGCAAGTGTAATCGAAACTACCGCCGCTACCACAAGAAGCGTCATCAAGAGCGCAAAACCATGTACTGATGAGTTACGGTGTATCATAGACATTAGTGAGATAGGTGACTAATTCAACTTTTTGACTGGCTACCAAACTCCCTGTTCGCCAGGTTACTGTAGAGGTGGCAACTGCTCCTTGGATATGTCCATTGGCAGCAGTAATCATGCCGACACGAACGGTCCGTGTATATGGCGTCGCAGTATTACCAGCGACCGTGTGCGTGTAACGAGCTCGATTGGCTGGGGTACTGGTGTTGAGATATAACCGACAGTTTGTCAATGTGGAACAATTTGTAACAGTGTATGTTGGTGCAGTATTAGCTGCTGTTAAACCGCAAGTACCAGAAATGCAATTGGCAAAATTGGTTTGAAATTGTGCCCAGGGATTTGGTTCTGCAGTTTGATTTTGAATCGTATCTTTAAAATCGCCAAGCACCAGATTGTCTCGACCGAGCTGAACTAGTTCCAATCCTTCTTGTGCCAAGAAGTAGGCTACGACTTGTTCACTGCTGTACGTAGTACTATTTGTTGAGCTTGTTAATACACGCATCGGTCCGGCCATCACCAAAAGTAATATCGTAATAGCAACGAGTACCTCGACTAAACTAAAACCTTCATTGGTGTGGTGCAAAAATTTCATAGATCAAGTGAACGCTGGGTTACCGTACTTTGTAACGTAAAACTCTTGGTACTATCAGTAGTACTGGATTGTGCTTCAAGCAAGATTGTTACCGTTGGTTGAACAATGTCAGTACTGGTACCAAGAGGAGCGGCACCTGTCACTACAAAACGAGCATTGGTGAGACGAACATCATTTGTCACAATTGGTTCAGCCACATTACCACCTACCTTGCGCCACAAAGTGTCGTTACTGAAGTAATAGGCGATACGTTTGGCACCGGTGCCATTAGTAATACTTTCACCAGCTTCGCGAAAAGACAGGCCAACATCACCATTAATACAATTCTGAGCAGCTGTGGCGCTGTTATATACAGCACTACTCCCCACCTGGGTGGCAGTATCACAATAGTACTCACTGCCGGTACGGATTTCACGTGTCATGCTGTCAAGCGCGAATGAGAGTGTTGTGAGAGCAGTTTGTTCCCCGACTACTCGAGCATTACCACTAATAAGCACCAGCAGAGTACCAACGGCCATCGTGGCTATAATCGTAAAGAGGGCTAGCGAGACAAGCATTTCCACAAGTGTGAATCCGGCATTGTGCAATTTAATCGGCTTCATAGTACTGCTAATAGGTTACCACACTTATCTGCCCCGTTTTACTGATCTCTACCCGACGCACCGCACCGGCATCCGTACCACTCACCCCAGTCCGTGCAACGTCAATAAATGCCACATTGTCATATTGTTCAATCCCGGTACTATCATAAAATTTGGCGTCAAAATTTGGCCGCTCAAACAGTACAACCATTTCATTATGACTTGTAGTATCAATGTATGCTTCTCGGATTTCAAAGCGCGAATCGAGCTTCCCGGTCAGACCAATCTGCTCACCAACATCAAATCGTCCGTCACTATCCTCATCTTTAAAAATAAGGTATTGGTGTTCGGTAGCATCGGCAGTATTAATGTACACCCCATACCGACGCACCGTCTCATCTCCCCCGCTCACCGCTAACAGCTGCGCTTCGCGCAGCGCAAAAGCAATCTCGTACGTTTGATTACGAAGCAAAACCGCTCCATTAAAAGCAGACTGTCGGGTGATAATAACTGCTGAAACGAGAGCCATGATGCTCATTGAGACCATAAGTTCAACCAGACCAAAACCACGCCGCGAGGACTGAAATGATTTAGGCTGGTAATACATATGAGATAAGATTGAGCACATCAACAGTAAATAAATAGACGAGGAGGAAGGCGGCGATGAGAAATGGTGCAAACGGAACTTCGCTTTTAATTGTAAGTGGTGAAGTCAAAAAACGTAAGGCAGATTGTCCCCGTTTACGATAGAGCCAGCCACCCAGAATCAATCCTAGACTGATGACCGTCCCAATCCAAAACGAAAGTACAATCATCGAAAATGTTCCTGTAAGACCAACAATATAACCAAGAGGCAACGCGAGTTTGGCATCCCCATACCCGATCCAGCGGCCTTTCGAGAAATACCACAACGAAGCAAAGAATCCGTAACTGAGAGCCCCTGCCAACAACTGCCACATGATACGTATCACATCTGGAAGCAGCCAGTAATCAAGTGCAGTCGTCAGGAGTGCAAGCAAAATCAGTAACCCCACAAAGAAGTTTGGTATCACCATATGGTAGAGGTCATACACGGCCACGATAATAAGAATCGATACAATCATGGCACCAAAGAGCCAGTACCAGGGCGACAGCATCAGTATGACCAACATAAACAACACCCCTGTGACGAGCTCTACCCAAAAGTACCGGCTCGGAATAGCGGCACTGCACGTCCCACATCGTCCGCGTAGTGTAAGGTAGGACAGCAGTGGAAACAATTCATACCACCGTAAATCAGTTTGACAGGATAAGCAGTGGGATGATCCTGAGAGAGACTTCCCCGTATGAAAGCGGTAGATGACCACATTGAGAAAACTGCCGATAATCACACCAAAACCAAAAGCTATAAGAGCTGTGTACCAAAGCGGTACTGTTATAAGCGCATCAAGCATACTTATAGTATACAGGAGGTGATGCGGTAATTCAGTCTCCCTCTACACAAAAAGCACTCCTTTCGGAGCGCTTTTTGAGTTCATGACAAATGAAACCTTATATACAAGTGATGTCACTTGCTGCCAAGACAGCAGCTGTTTCTCCACTGTAACCAGTACTGTCTGCACAGAAGTAGCGTCCAGCAGTATTGAGTGGCGCAGACACAGCCCAACCTGAAGTGCCGTTTTCGTGACAGATAACAGTTGACGCTGTACCAGCAGTAGCCAATGTGTTAACTACTGAAGTGGCCAAAGATGAGTTAGCATCAACGGCGGCAGTCAAGCGCGCAAAGTTTGTGTCAGCACACACACCACTGTAAGTTGATGTGGCAGTGTAGTAGATTTCACCCTGTGCCTTCATACTGTTCATACTACCCTTGATTGACGCATCGTTTCCTGATGAACGAGCATTACCAAGTGAAGCGAGCACAGTAGCAGCGAGGATACCGATAATTGCGATCACAACGAGGAGCTCGATGAGCGTAAAGCCGCGATGTGCCATTTTCTTAAACATAGTTGTTTAAAAGATTAGGTGATTAAAATCGTGAGTATTCAGACATCAGCTGTATGTCTTAATATTGCACAACTAGGCACGTTGTACGTGGCCTAACTCTATTATACGAGTATTGTTTCTCATTCTGTCCCACGTTATGTGGACAAAACTAATTTGTTTCTCGTGCATACCAGCTCCAAGCCAGTTAACTGTCTTTGGTATGAGACTATCCAATATGCAGTAGCCAAAATCAAACAAAACAAATTAATTTCAGATTTGAAACTAAAGCGTTAGAAATCAGCTCAGCTACGAGGTGAGAAATGGGATGGGACCCATTTCGCAAGACCTTGCCTGCTAACTTTCGAGTACTAACGAGAAAGTAGCGACAAGGTGTACAGCTCCTGTAAGGAGGCGAGGAAGGTGACTCAAAAACAAAGTGATACGGCGCGGATAAGGGCATTATGGATAGCCCTTACTCGCGGTAATTCGCAATAGTC
>ERZ724517.1241-NODE-1241-length-14292-cov-7.578212_pt1 | contig 14292 bp, 14 predicted proteins | sample MGYA00376050_ERZ724517 | MGnify/ENA primary metagenome ERZ724517 (study PRJEB28724, sample SAMN07190886) | activated sludge metagenome | isolation source: activated sludge of sewage treatment plant in Hong Hong | place: USA: Christiansburg, Virginia | collected... | reverse complement strand
GTGGTGGAAAAACCCGGGGATCCCTTGGGCGTAGATCTTCTGGCGTTTCTCGTAGAACGAGAGGGGGGAGGGGGTTCCGGGCTGGGTGCTGGGTTGGGGCGGGGTCATTGGGTCTCTGGTCAGGGTGGGGGTTTCCTGTTTCACTAGTAACAAGATGCGTGCCAGCGCAAGTGAATTATAAAAACGTAATATAAATCATATAGTTAGTTAAGTCTCACATGAGCCGGATTGCTCTTGTTTATCAATATGTGCCAATATTGACAAATATTGTTGACGTAAGTGCCATTTTTGACGTGACCTCGCATTTTTTGAGTGAGTTGCTTTCCTTCCTCGACGGCCTGCCCGAGCCGCGCATCGTCATGGACGCCAACTACCGCATCGTCGCCGCGAATGCCGCCTACACGCGCGATTTCGGGGCCGGGCAGGCGGTCGCCGGGCGCTTCTGTTACGAGGTCTCGCATCGTTTCGACGTGCCCTGCGACCAGGCCGGCGAATCATGCCCGCTCAAGCAGAGCCTCGAAACGGGTACGCCGCAACGCGTCCTGCACCTGCACCACACCCCGCGCGGCGAGGAGCATGTCGACGTCGAGACGACGCCGATTCGTGACGATCAGGGGCAGATCGTCTATTTCGTGGAAACCATGCGCATCGTCCGTCAGGCCAGTAGCCGGGCCGCTGCTCAGGGACTGGTCGGGCGCTCGCCGGCCTTCGTCGGGATGCTGGAGAAGCTGCTGCGCGTTGCCACCGCCGATGCCACCGTGTTGCTGCTGGGCGAGACCGGCACCGGCAAGGAATTGGTTGCCCATGCGATTCACGAAGCCAGTGCCCGCGAGGGAGGGCCGTTTGTCGCGGTCGACTGCGCAGGAATGACCGAAACGCTGTTCGAGAGCGAGCTCTTCGGCTACGAGAAGGGCGCCTTCACCGGTGCCACCCACCGTAAACAGGGACTGGTCGAGGCGGCCAGTGGCGGCACGCTTTTCCTCGACGAGATTGGCGAGTTGCCGCTCTCCCTGCAGGTCAAGCTGCTGCGCCTGCTCGAGACCGGCACCTATCGGCGGGTCGGCGGGCTGGACTGGTTGCCGGCCGATTTCCGCCTGATTACGGCGACGCACCGCGACCTCAGCGCGATGGTGCAGGCCGAAGTCTTCCGCCGCGACCTCTACTTCAGGATCAATACCTTCCCGATCCGCATCCCGGCCCTGCATGAGCGGGCCGGCGACATCCCGCTGCTTGCCGTCTCCCTGCTCGAGCGGGTCGACCGAAAAAAAGGGCGCAGCTTCAGCGAGGGCGCGCTTGAGTGGCTCGGCAGCCGCCGTTTCAGTGGCAACATCCGCGAATTGCGCAATCTCATCGAGCGCGCCACCCTGCTCGCCGATGGCGATACCATCGAGCTCGAGCACCTGACGGCAATGGCCGACGACCTTCCGCTGGCGCTGCCCGCGGCCGGCGGCGCCTTCCAGCTAAACGACGTGCTTGACCTCGCTACGGTGGAGCGGCGTTATCTCGCCTGGGCAAGAGGCCGCCCAAGTGGCGGGGATCTGGCGCTGCTGGCCACGCGACTCGGCATCAGCCAGCGCACGCTTTACCGCAAGTTCCAGGCCGGGCGCTGAGTTGCTTCCCGGCTAGCCGGCGAAATTCTCGGGCATCTGCAGGGCCACCACTTCGCCGCGTGCGGTAGCGATGCCATCTGCGTAAACAGTTGCTTCGACGACGACCTTGCGGCCCTTGATTTCCTTTACCTTGCCGCGGATTTCCAGGATCGGGCCAAGCGGCGTCGGCTTCAGGTAGCTCACCTGCAGCGAGCCCGTGACGAAGCGGAACGCGGGCAGGCTGTCCATCGCCCGATCCTCGGCGCGGTACATGGCGGCGGCTGCCGTGCCGGTGCCATGGCAGTCGATCAGCGAGGCGAGCAGGCCGCCGTATACGAAGCCGGGAATCGCCATGTGCTCGGGTTTGGGCTGGAAACGGGTAACGCTCTCGTCGCCCTCCCAGCAGGTCTTGATCTGGTGCCCTTCGGCATTGAGCCGGCCACAGCCGTAACAATGGGCGACGTTCTCTGGGTAGTAGTCCTGAAAAGCCTTCATGTCATCCTCATCTGCTTGTCTGTGTGTCACGGCCGGCCTGATCTTATCATCGCGTGAAACCGCGGAATTCCTGAAAGTGGCCGCACGACCTTGACGGGAATGTGGCGCCTCGCCCAAAAGGCGCCATAATCCGTCGTACCATGGAACCCGCGTCGTCAATTCCCATCCCCAACCGCGCCGACACGCTCAAGGTGCTGCGGGTGATCGGTACGCATGCGCCGATCCTGATGCTCAGTGGCAGCGACGATGGGTACGGCTCGCGCTGGACGCTCAGCGGACAGCAGGTGCAACCGGCGATCGCCCGCTACTTGATGGAGGCCGGTTTCATCGCCGAGAGCGGCAAGACGCAATTCGGCGCCCGGACGCTTACCTTGACCGATGAAGGCGTGAGTTTTCGCGAGCGCGGTATTGCATGGTGGGCCAGCTTGAGTGTCGTCGAGAAACTCAAGGTCATGCTGCTCGGCTAGTGTTCGAGAACGCGCAGCAGCGAGGCGGTGTCGTCCTTTCCCCAGCCCTTCGCCATCAGCGCGTTGAGTTGCTGGGCGACGGTCGCGGTCAACGGCAGCGGGACGCCGGATTTGCGCGCAGCCTCGAGCACCAGTCCGAAATCCTTGTGATGCAGGCGCGCTTCGATGCCGGCGGCGAAATCGCGTTTGACCATGCGCTCGCCCATGACGTCGAGCACGCGCGAGGCGGCCGAACCACCGGCCAGCGCCTGCTTCACCTTGGCGCAGTCGGCGCCGGCCGCTGCAGCGAGGCGCAGCGCCTCGGCGACGGCCTCGATGGCGGCGACCATGATCATCTGGTTGCACGCCTTGGCCACCTGGCCGGCACCGCTCGGGCCGATATGGACGATGCGCTTGCCGAGGCAGTCGAGCAGCGGGCGCACCCGTTCGAGCACCGCCGCATCGCCGCCGGCCATGATCGCCAGCGTGGCGTCGATGGCGCCCTGGGCGCCGCCGGAGACCGGGGCGTCGAGCATGTGGATGCCTTTTCCGGCGAGCTCAGCGGCAACTCGGCGGGCCGCATCGGGGGCGATGGTCGAGCAATCAACCAGCACCGAATCCGGCGCCATGCCCTCGATCAGGCCATCGGCGCCGAGGGCGACGGCCTCGACGTCGGCGCTGGAGGTGATGATGGTGAACACCACTTCGCAGCGGCGGCCCAGTTCGGCGGGCGTCGCGCACAGGGTCGCAGGCAGGCCGACGGCGCTCTCCGGGCGACGCGCCCAGACCAACAGTTCGTGCCCGCCTTTCTGCAAATGCAAAGCCATCGGGCGCCCCATGGCACCCAGCCCGATGAAGCCGACTTTCATTCCTGGCCCGACAGCCGTTCCAGCAGCTTGAGCACGGCGATGGAGTCTTCCTCGCCCATGCCCGAGCCGACCATCGCGTTGAACATCTGCGCCGTCGCTGCCGAACCGGGCAGGCAGAGGCCGAGTTCGTGCGCCGTCTGCATGACGATGTTCAAGTCCTTCTCGTGCATCCAGCTCTTGAAGCCCGGCTTGAAATTGCGGTCGAGCATGCGCTGGCCGTGGTTTTCGAGGATTTTCGAATAGGCGAAGCCGCCGAGCAGCGCCTCGCGCACCTTGCCGCGGTCGACACCGTTTTTTGCGGCAAAAGCGAAAGCCTCGGCGACCGCCAGCACGCCCATGCCGGTGACGATCTGGTTGGCCGCCTTGGCGACCTGGCCGGCGCCGGAAGCACCGACGTGCACGATGTTCCTGCCCATGAACTCGAATGCGGGTTTCGCCCGCGCGAAGGCCGATTCCGATCCGCCGGCCATGATCGACAGCGTGCCGGCGATGGCGCCGACCTCGCCGCCGGAGACGGGCGCATCCATGAAGTCGACGCCGGCGGCGGCCAGTTCGGCGCCGATACGGCGCGCTGCAGCGGGAGCGATGGTGCTCGTGTCGACCGCGACGAGGCCGGGCGCAGCCCCTTGCGCGACGCCACGCATGACCTCGGCGACATCCGGCGCGTCCGCGACCATCGAAATCACCAGTTCGTTGCTGCGCGCGGCTTCGGCCGGGCTGCCGGCGCCTGTTGCGCCTGCCTCGAGCAGCGGCTGCATCGACTCGGCGCGGCGCGCCCAGACGGTGACCTGATGGCCGCCCTTCAATAGATTGATGGCCATCGGGCGCCCCATGATCCCGAGGCCAATGAATCCGATCTTCATGCCGCGCTCCTCAATTTGAAAACGGGAATTCTAGCCCAAGGCGCTATGGCTGGCGTGGCTGGCCCGAGGCATTCGACTGGTTGGGGCGACCGTATAGGGCCGGACTACGAGGGCCGGAAGCGACAGTAGAGTGCGCCCTGCCCGAAACGCCTTCCGGAATACATCGGTCGTCAACTGGCTACTCAACAGGGTTGGCGTGTTGGAACAGGCGCCGCCGGTCGAGCGCGGCGTTCTGGTTCATTAGTCGGGAAACCGGGGGGCGCGTTTCTCGCTCTGGGCTGTCACCGATTCCTTGAGGTCCGCCGACAGCAGCATCGCGGCATTCCAGGTGGCGACGAAGTTGAGGCCGTCGGCGACCGAGTGGTCGCGGCTGTAGTTCATCACTTCCTTGGTGCCGCGCATGGCGAGCGGCGACTTGGCGGCGATGGCCTGCGCCAACTGGCGGACGCCTGCGGTCAACGCTTCCCGGGAGGCAAAAATCCGGTTCACGAGGCCCAGTTTCTCGGCCTCGGCGGCGTCGAAATTGCGTCCGGTGTAGGCGAGTTCGCGCGCGATTCCCTCGGGAATCAGGAGCGGCAGGCGTTGCAGGGTGCCGACGTCGGCGACGAGTCCGACGTCGATCTCGCGCACCGAGAATATGGCATCGGCCGCCGCGAAACGCATGTCGCAGGCGGTGACGAGGTCGATGGCGCCGCCGATGCAGGCGCCCTGGATGGCGGCGATGACCGGCTTGCGGCAGCGCTCGGCGGCAGTCAGGCAATCCTGCAGGTCGATGATCAGCCGGCGCAGTGCTTCGCGGCTTCGCGCGCCGTCGGGATTGGCGACCTGCTGGCCGAGGCTGGCGAGGAGGCTGAGGTCGATGCCGGCGCAGAAATTCCGTCCTTCGCCCGAGAGGATGGCGACGCGCGCCTCGGGCATGCTGTCCACCCAGTCGAAAGCGCTGCGGATTTCGTGCCACATCGCGTCGTTCATCGAATTCGACTTGTCCGGCCGGTTGAGGCGGATATCGGCGATGCCTTCGCTGAGGGAAATGGTCAGGGTGGAAAATGTCGGCTGAGTCATGGCTGGTGTCCCGCGGGGTGGTGATCCGCCAAGCATAACGCGAGCTGCCGGCTGCCGGCTAGGGCGCAGCGCCTGAACGAGGGCCTGCCGGGGCAAGTCAGCGGCTGGAATTCAGTCGGTAAAGCTTACCAGCACGACCTCGGCGGCCGCTTCACGCAACGGGATCAGGGCCTGGTAGGTGCTGGACCCGTACCAGCCGTTCACTGCATTGGTGTCGGGAAAGCGGATGACGACCGTATCCGTGTGCGGATGCCTGCCGGCAAGGGTGGCCGCAGTCTTGCCGCGGAACAGCACCTCGGCACCCCATGGCGCCAGCGTCGCCGGCACCTGGGCGCGGTATTGCGCCCATTTTTCCGCGTCCTTGACCGTGATGTGGCCGATGACGCAGGCGCTCATGCGGCGGTCTTGCCCTTTTGCCAGAGCACGTCGCCGCGCCCGCCGGCCCGGTTGAGGACGCGGCCGAGGATGAAGAGCAGGTCGGAGAGTCGATTGACGTAGCGGCGCGCGGCATCGGAAACCGGCTCGGCTGAGCTCAGCCTGACCATGGCGCGCTCGGCGCGGCGGCAGACGGTGCGGCTGAGGTGGGCGAGGGCCGCGGCGCGGGTGCCGCCGGGCAGGATGAATTCCTTGAGCATCGGCAGGTTGGCGTTGAACGACTCAGCCAGTTCCTCGAGGCGCACGACCTGCACTTCCTTGACGACTTCCATGCCGGGCAGGCAGAGCTCGCCGCCAAGGTCGAAGAGATCGTTCTGGATGTCGAGCAAGGCCGCCTGCACGGCATGCGGCAGGTCTTCGCAGAGCAGGACGCCGAGGCTGGAGTTGAGCTCGTCGACCTCGCCCATGGCGTCGATGCGCAGGCTGTCCTTGGTTGTCCGGGTGCCGTCGCCAAGGCCGGTGGTGCCGGCGTCGCCGGTCCGGGTGACGATCTTCGACAGGCGGTTGCCCTTGCGTTCGTCGTCGCGCTCGTTGTCTGGTGTGCTCACGATGTTCATCTCCTTGATATGGGCGGATTATACTGAGCGGCCCGCGATACAGACTGTCGTTACCATGCCAAAGTTCGCCGCCAACCTGAGTTTCCTGTTTGCCGACGTGCCGTTCGCCGCCCGTTTCGCGCGGGCTGCCGCGGCGGAGTTCAAGGGGGTCGAATACCTTTTTCCCTACGAATGGTCGGCGGCTGAAATTGCCGGATGGCTGAAGGCGGCGGACCTCGAGCAGGTCCTGTTCAATCTGGCGGCGGGTGACTGGGCGGCCGGCGAGCGCGGCCTGGCCTGCCTGCCGCAGCGGCAGGGCGAGTTCGTCGCGAGCGTCGAGCAGGCGCTGGAATACGCGATGGTGCTCGATTGCAGCCGGGTGCATTGCCTGGCCGGTCTTCGGCCGGCGGGCGTCGGCGAGGCGGAACTGGAGGAAACCTATGTCGCCAACCTGCGCTTCGCCGCCGACCGTTTCGCCACCATCGGCGCGACGGTGATGATCGAACCGATCAACAGCCGCATTGACATGCCGGGTTACTGGCTGGACGACATCGACAAGGGATTTCGCCTGCTGGCGGCGGTTGACCGCAGCAATGTGAAAATGCAGTACGACATCTATCACGCGCAGGTCATCGCCGGCGATCTGGCGCGCACACTGGAGGCCAACATCGAACGCATTGGCCATATCCAGATCGCCGACAATCCGGGCCGCCACGAGCCGGGGACCGGCGAGATCAATTACCCCTTCCTCTTCGATCTGCTCGACCGTCTCGGCTACAACGGCTGGGTCGGCTGCGAATACCGGCCGCTGACGACGACCGAGGCCGGCCTCGGCTGGATGCCCAAATGACGCCGCGCGCAATCCTCCACCGCCTGTTCGACGCAGCCGTCGCAGCGGCGGACCCGAAGCGCTGCGTGCCGCCGCACTTGCCGGCGGACGACGGCGGGCGGCTGATCGTCATCGGCGCCGGCAAGGCCTCGGCGGCGATGGCGCGGGCGGTCGAGGGCCACTGGTCGGGGCCGCTCGATGGCCTGGTCGTCACCCGCTACGGCCACGGCGTGCCCTGTGAACGCATCGAGATCGTCGAGGCGGCGCACCCGGTACCGGATGGCGCCGGCGAAAGCGCGGCGCTGCGGATTCTGGAAAAGGTGCAGGGCCTCAATGCAGGCGACTGCGTGCTGGCGCTGATTTCGGGCGGCGGCTCGGCGCTGTTGGCGGCGCCAGCCCCCGGCATCACCCTGGGCGAGAAACGCGCGCTCACCTCGGCGCTGCTCAAATCGGGCGCCAGCATTGGCGAGATGAACTGCGTGCGCAAGCACCTCTCGGCGATCAAGGGCGGCCGCCTGGCCGTCGCCGCCTGGCCGGCGCAGGTGCTGACGCTGGCGATCTCCGACGTGCCCGGCGACGATCCGGCGGTGATCGCCTCCGGGCCGACGGTCGCCGACCCGACGACTGCGGTCGACGCGCTGAAAGTGCTCGATTTCCACGGCATCAATATTCCGGCGGCACTGCGCGCCCGTTTGCTGTCGGGCGAACTGGAAACCCCCAAGCCGGGTGACCCGCGTCTGGGGAAAAGTGAATTCCGTCTGGTCGCCAGCCCGCGCCAGATGCTCGAAGCGGCGGCGGCAGAAGCGCGGGCGATGGACATCACCCCGCTCATCCTCGGCGACGCGATCGAGGGCGAGGCGCGCGAAGTCGGCCGGGCGCTGGCCGGCATCGCGCTGTCCTGCGGCCGGCACGGTGATCCGGCACGGGCGCCCTGCGTGCTGATCTCCGGGGGCGAGACGACGGTGACGGTCAAGGCCGACAACGGGCGTGGCGGGCGCAATACGGAGTTCCTTCTCGGCTTGGCCCTGGCGCTCGATGGCGCACCGAGTGTGAATGCGCTGGCCGCCGACACCGACGGCATCGACGGCTCGGAGGACAACGCTGGTGCCTTCGTCACCCCGGATACGCTGGCCCGTGCCCGGGCGCTCGGCGTCGATCCCCGCCAGCAGCTGACAGGCAACGATGCCTGGGGCTTTTTCAATGCCCTTGGCGACCTGCTGGTGACTGGTCCGACTCGAACCAACGTCAATGATTTCCGGGCCCTGCTTGTGGGGTTAGAATAAGCCGATGACCAGCCACGAACCAGTATTCGCCACCGACCGCGCCGCTCTCGTCGCGCGCTTGCGGACGATCCTGCCAGCGCACTGCCTGCTGGTCGATGAAGAAGACCTGCGCCCTTACGAGTGCGACGGCCTCACCGCCTATCGCGAACTGCCGCTGGCCGTCTGCCTGCCGGAAAGCGAAGGCCAGGTCATCGATGTGCTGCGTACCTGTCACCAGCTTGGCGTGCCGGTCGTCGCGCGCGGCGCCGGCACCGGGTTGTCGGGCGGTGCGATGCCGCATGCGCAGGGCGTCGTGTTGTCGCTGGCCCGGTTCAACAAGATACTGCGCGTCGACCGTGCGGCGCGGGTCGCCGTCGTCCAGCCCGGTGTGCGCAACTTGGCGGTGTCGGAAGCGGCCGCCCCGCACGGTCTCTACTACGCCCCGGATCCGTCGTCGCAGATCGCCTGCACGCTGGGCGGCAACGTCGCCGAAAACTCGGGCGGCGTGCATTGCCTCAAATACGGCCTGACCGTGCATAACGTGCTGCGCATCCGCGTCGTCAGCATCGAGGGCGAAGTCTTCGAGGTCGGTTCGGAAGCGCCGGATGCGCCCGGTTATGACCTGCTGGCGCTGCTCATCGGTTCCGAGGGTATGCTCGGCGTGGTCACAGAGGTCACGGTCAAGCTGGTGCCCAAGCCGGAACTGGCGCAGGTCGTCATGGCGTCATTCGATGACGTCGCCAAGGCCGGCGACGCGGTGGCCGCGATCATCGCCGCCGGCATCATCCCGGCCGGGCTGGAGATGATGGACAAGCCGGCGACGGCCGCCGTCGAGCCCTACGTGAAGGCCGGCTACGACCTGAACGCCGAGGCGATCCTTCTTTGCGAGTCAGACGGCACGCCGGAGGAGGTGGCCGAGGAGATTTCACGTGTTACCGAGGTGTTGACCGCAGCCGGTGCCCGCGACCTGCGCGTCTCGCAGTCGGAGGTTGAACGCCTGCGCTTCTGGGCCGGGCGCAAGGCGGCCTTTCCGGCGGTCGGGCGCATCACGCCCGACTACTACTGCATGGACGGGACCATCCCGCGCAAGCGGCTGGCCGAGATGCTGGGCGCCATTGCGGCGATGGAAAAAAAGTACAGCCTGCGCTGCGCCAATGTCTTCCATGCCGGCGACGGCAACCTGCATCCGCTGATCATGTATGACGCCGCCAAACCCGGCGAGTGGGAACGGGCCGAAGCGTTCGGCGCGGAAATCCTGGAGTTGTCGGTGACCCTCGGCGGGTCGATCACCGGCGAGCATGGCGTCGGTATCGAGAAGATCAACCAGATGTGCGTGCAGTACAGCACGCCCGAGCTCGATGCTTTCCGCCGCATCAAGGCGGCCTTCGACGAGACGGGCTTGCTCAATCCCGGCAAAGCGGTGCCCAGCCTGCACCGCTGTGCCGAGTACGGCCGCATGCACGTGCATCATGGCGACGTGAAATTTCCCGAACTGGATCGTTTCTGATGACGCAAGCGTGCTCTCTCGACGACATCGCGTCCGCCATCAGGGCGGCCCATGGCAGCCGCGCAGTGCTGCGCATCCGCGGTGCCGGCAGCAAGGATTTCTACGGCGGCATGCTGGCTGGCGATGTCCTGGACGTGTCCGGCTATCGCGGCATCGTCGCCCATGAGCCGACCGAGCTCTACGTCACGGCCAGATGCGGTACGCCGCTCGCCGAAGTCGAGGCGGTACTCGCTGAAAAGGGGCAGATGCTGGCCTTTGAGCCCCCGCGTTTCTCTGGTGCGACGGTCGGCGGCTGCGTCGCCGCCGGGCTGTCCGGCCCGCGACGGCAGCAGGCGGGGGCCGTGCGCGATTTCGTGCTCGGCGTGAAGCTCGTTGACGGTACCGGCCAGGTACTCGATTTCGGCGGCCAGGTGATGAAGAACGTCGCCGGCTACGATGTCTCGCGCCTGCTGGCCGGCAGCATGGGGACGCTCGGTGTGCTCGCCGAAGTGACGCTCAAGGTGCTGCCGAAACCGGTCGCCGAACAGACGCTCGTTTTTGCGCTGGACGAGGCCGGGGCGGTCCGCCGGCTCAACGAGTGGGGCGGTCAGCCGCTGCCGGTTTCGGCATCGTTCTGGTACGACGGGCAACTCTGGCTGCGCCTTTCCGGCGCGCGGGCGGCGGTCGACGCGGCCTGCCGCAAGCTGGGCGGCTCGCTCGTCCCCCAAGGGGACTCCCTGCGCCGCGAAGCAAGTGCTCTGGCGGGACGGGGCGCGGGTGACGCCGAAAGTCACTGGAATTCTGTCCGCGAGCAGACGCATCCTGCATTCGCCGGACCGCTCCTGTGGCGACTCGGCTTGCCATCGACCGCCGTGGCGCCGGGCCTCGACGGCCTGCGTGCCATCGAATGGGGAGGCGGCCAGCGCTGGTATGCCGGCGAACTGGAGGCGGTGCGCGGCGCCGCGGCGCGGGCCGGCGGCCATGCCGTGCTCTACCGGGCTCCCGAGTCGCTGCGTTGTCGCGAAGGCGCTTTCGCGCCGCTGTCGCCGGCCCTGCTTGCCCTGCACCGGCGCCTGAAGAAATCCTTCGACCCGAAGGGCATCCTCAACCCCGGTCGCCTCTACGCGGAATTCTGATGGATACCCGACTCGCCGATTTCATCCGTGACACGCCGGCCGGCAAGGAGGCCGAGGCGATCCTGCGAAGTTGCGTCCATTGCGGTTTCTGCACCGCCACCTGCCCGACCTACCAGTTGCTCGGCGACGAGCTCGACGGCCCGCGCGGACGCATTTACCTGATCAAGCAGGTGCTGGAGGGCAAGCCGGTTACCGAAAAGACCCGCCTCCACCTCGACCGCTGCCTGACCTGCCGTTCCTGCGAGACGACCTGCCCGTCGGGTGTCAAGTACAGCCACCTGCTCGACATCGGCCGCCAGGTCGTCGAGGACAAGCTGCCGCGCAAGGGTGGCGACGCCCTGATGCGAAGTGTGCTGCGCGCCGCGCTGCCACGCCCGGGTATATTCGGGCCGGCGGTCAGGCTGGGCCAGCTGCTGCGTCCCGTGCTGCCTTCCGGGCTGGCCGACAAGTTGCCGACGGAATCCTCGGGCGCGCCCCGGCCATGGCCGGCCAAGAGCGGCCATGCCAGACGCATGCTGGCGCTGGCCGGCTGCGTGCAGCCGGCGCTGGCGCCCAACATCAATGCCGCGACCGCCCGCGTGCTCGACAAGCTGGGCATAGAGCTGTTCGAGGAGAGCAAGGCCGGTTGTTGCGGTGCCGTGCGTTTCCACCTCAACGACCAGGATGCGGCGCGCAACGACATGCGGCGCAATATCGACGCCTGGTGGCCGCATGTGGCGGCCGGTGTCGAAGCCATCGTCGTCACCGCCTCGGGGTGCGGGGTCCAGGTCAGGGATTACGGACACGCGCTCGCCGGCGATGCCCGCTATGGCGAAAAGGCGGCGCGCATCAGCGAACTCTGTCGCGACCCTTCGGAAGTCCTCGGCGCCGAGCAGGCGAACCTGCTGGCTTTGCTCGACGGGCCCCGCACGGCACGCGGCAAGCTGTCTTTCCACTCGCCGTGCACGCTGCAGCACGGGCTCAAGCTCCGCGGCGGCATCGAAGGGCTGCTGACCGCTGCCGGCTATGACCTGGTCCCGGTTACCGACGGACACCTCTGCTGCGGCTCGGCCGGTACCTATGCCTTGTTGCAGCCCGAGCTGTCTCGGCGGCTGCGCGACAACAAGCTGGCGGCGCTGTCGGCAGGCGCGCCGGCAGGCATCGCGACCGCCAATATCGGCTGCCTGACCCACCTGCAGGCGGGGAGCGCCGTGCCGGTGAGGCATTGGATCGAGCTGATCGACGAGGCATTGGGCTGAATCTTGGGCCGCAATGAGTGTTGGATAGCTCCAGCTGGCGGCATCCGGCATTCCTTTCGTGCTAATCTTGCGCCCGAAATGGAGAAGCAATGCCAATAACAGTAGATGCGTGCGCCGCACAGCACCAGGGGGATCGCAAGGAACAGCAGGATCGCGTGGCGATCCTTTCGCATGCCCGCCAGCGTGGCGTGGCGCTCGCGGTGGTGGCCGACGGCATGGGCGGCCACACCGGGGGGGCGCTCGCGGCCGAGCAGGTGGTGCACACGGCCAAGACCAGCCTCGAACACTTTTCGCCGAGTGAGCAGTCGCCGTTGCGTCTGCTCGAGGAGAGCATGCTCGAAGCGCACACCATGATCAAGGCGTCGCGCTTCATGAACGAGAAGGATCCCCACAGTACTGCCGTGATGCTTCTGCTGAACGGCCGCCAGGCAACCTGGGCGCACTGCGGCGACAGCCGGTGCTACCGTTTTCATGACGGGAAGCCGGTTTTCCGCAGCGTCGATCATTCCTATGTCGAACACCTGATCGCCAATGGACGGATCACGCCGGAAGAGGCGCTGACCCATCCCAATCGCAATGTGCTGATCACCTCGCTGGGTGGCAAGGACGAGCCGAAATTCGATTTCGGCGGTGCCGGCGACCTCAGCGCCGGCGACAGTTTCCTGCTTTGCTCGGACGGCCTGTGGGCCTATTTCGACGATGCCGAACTGGGCGCCATCATCGACGGGCAGCCCGCGCGCAAGGCGTCGGAAATGCTCATCGACCTGGCGCGGCAACGCGCCGCCGGTGGCGGCGACAACCTGTCGCTGGTGATCATCAAGCTGGTCGAGGTCGAGCCCGCCCCGGGTGCGCCGCCAGGCAGCGCAGTACGCCGCTAGCGCTTGCCGATGCCGCCGAGGAGGGCGGCCACGACCCGTTTCGGTTTGTGCGGGTCGGGCCTCGCCGGCGCTTTCGGTGAGTCGGGTAGGTCGCCGCTCGGCGAATTTCCTTCATAGGGCTTGCTGAAGTCGAAGCCGTCTGCGGCAATCATCGGGTTGCGGCGTGCGGGCCGGCCTTCTCGACGTTCGCTGCGCTCCGGACGTTCAGGACGTTCCGGGCGCTCGGGACGGTGGGCGACGGGCGCCTTGACCGGCGGCGCACCACGCCGCCGCTTGTTGCCCGGCGGGTATTCGTATTCCGGTTCCGGTTCGAAGCCGGCCACTTCGACCTGTTCGATCGGCCGCTTGATCAGCTTTTCGATATCGACCAGATAGCCGACTTCATGGGCGCTGACCAGTGAAATGGCGTTGCCGCTCTTGCCGGCGCGACCGGTGCGGCCGATGCGGTGCACGTAGTCTTCCGGCGTGTGCGGGAGTTCGTAGTTGATGACGTGGGGCAGATCGTCGATGTCGAGGCCGCGCGCGGCGACGTCGGTGGCGACAAGGGCGACGGTCGTGCCGTTCTTGAAATCGTCGAGCGCCTTGATGCGTTCGAGCTGGCTCTTGTCGCCGTGAATGGCATCGGCGTGAATGCCGGCGCGCTGCAACTCACGGGCCAGCCGCGCACAGCCCTGTTTGGTGCGCATGAACACGAGGCACTGGTTGATTTCGCTGGATTTCAGCAATTTGATCAGCAGGCCGCGCTTGCCGAATTCCGAAACCGGATGCACGCGGTGCGTGATGGTCTCAGAAACCTGGTTACGGCGGGCGACTTCGACCAGCACCGGCGACTTCAGCATGGTGTCGGCGAGGCGCTTGATTTCTTCCGAGAAAGTGGCCGAGAAGAGCAGGCTCTGGCGCTGTGCCGGCAGCATCTTGAGGATGCGCGTGACGTCGGGGATGAAACCCATGTCGAGCATGCGGTCGGCCTCGTCGAGAACGAGTGCCTGCACCGAGTTGAAACTGACGCTCTTGTTCTCGACATGGTCGAGCAGGCGTCCCGGGGTGGCGACGAGGATCTCGACGCCCTTCTTCAGTTCGGCGATCTGCGGCCGGATATCGACGCCGCCGAATGCGCACATGGCGCGGATCGGCGTGTGCTTGCTGTAGGACTTGACCGATTCGAAGA
>ERZ724517.1235-NODE-1235-length-14311-cov-3.506804_pt1 | contig 14311 bp, 14 predicted proteins | sample MGYA00376050_ERZ724517 | MGnify/ENA primary metagenome ERZ724517 (study PRJEB28724, sample SAMN07190886) | activated sludge metagenome | isolation source: activated sludge of sewage treatment plant in Hong Hong | place: USA: Christiansburg, Virginia | collected... | reverse complement strand
ATGGTGGTGCTGACTGATTTGGATCGTGCCAAATGTTTGGTCGAATTTCGTGATCAATGGTTGGTCACTGCACCACCACAAAACCTGCTGCTGAGGATTGCCGTTCGCGAAGTCGAGTCGTGGGTGCTGGCAGATCACGCAGCGATGCGGGCGCTGATTGGTGCAAAAGGTGTTTTGCCTGCCGCGCCTGATGAACTGGCAGACCCCAAACAGTCGCTGTTGAAACTTGCTAGGAGTGCGCCCAAACCAATCAGGGAAGACTTGCTGAAGAGTATCGACGGCAACTTGGCGCAAGGCTTGGGATACAACGCCCGTCTGAGCGCATGGGTCAATTCCGAATGGAGTCCACAACGCGCAGCAGAACGCTCCCCAAGTTTGGCGAGGGCTCGATTACGGCTGAATGAAGTGGTCGGTGCATTCGCTTTGCGGTAATCTGGTCAGGCGTGCGCGCCCACCGCTCTGCGAACAGTCCCGCATCGTCACCCGTGTAGCCCAGCTGCGCCGCCTGTGCGCCGATCTGCGCCAACGCCTGACCGCCAGCCAATCCACCCAAGCCCATCTGGCCGAGGCCTTGGTGGAGTGCGCGGCGGCGTGACCAACGAGATCGACGATAAGGCTAGCTATCCAGCACGCTCTGCAAACACATCAACACCTCGTGCTCCACGACGTCAGGCGCGCGTTCAACCCGAGTGGCCTTGCGCGAGGCCCAGTCGAGCGACTTGATCTGGTGGGCGTGCACCTGCCCATCCGTGCGCGGCCCCTGGCCCATGAGCGAGACTAGGAAACCCGCGCTGCGAGCCACATCGGCGGCCCCGCCTGAAATAGGGCAGACCATCGCCAGCTTGAAGCGTGCATTGAATGCCTTGGGCGACACCACCAGGCAGAAGTGGTTGCCCTTCATCTCACGCCCACTGGCGGGGTCGAAGGCCAGGTGAAGGATGTCCCCGCGGTCGGGCGTCACAGCTCGGCCCCGGCAGCCCCCAGTTCGTCCCATCCTTCGGCGCGGCACAGGCCGGGCGGTGTGGCGTCCTTCGAAAAATGCCTGGGTGCCGAAGTCACCACCTTGGTACCAATATGTCGGTGGCGACGGGCGTGGACGTGGCGGCCGAAGCCGCTTTTGACCGCTGTATGGATGCCGAGCGACCCAACTGGCCCGGCGGCAAGCCGGACCTGAGCAGCGCCTTGCCCCTGTCGATCATCCCCGCCAAGGTCAATCCGGGCATGGGTAAAACTTGCTGGGTGGCGGCTGATCCCTGGCGATGCGCCCAGCCTCGGCAATCCTTTGCCTGGCATTGAATACCGCACCCCGATGCTTCGTCTTACCATCGTCCCTATGATGGTCAGACATGAGCGAACACTTCACCAAATTCACTGAACTCTCCGTCAACCTGCTGGCCACCTACGGCATGAACGTGCTGGGCGCCATCGTCACCCTGGTGGCGGGTTTCATCGTGGCGGGCTGGTTGCAACGTGTCGTCACCAAGGCCATGCGCAAGGCCGACAAGATCGACCCCATCTTCCAGCCCCTGCCGGGCAGGGTGGTGCGCATTGCGGTCATGGTGTTCACACTGATTGCTGTGCTCAACCGTTTTGGGGTGGAGACCACCAGCCTGATTGCCTTGCTGGGTGCTGCGGGTCTGGCCATTGGCCTGGCACTGCAAGGCACACTGAGCAATGTGGCGGCGGGTGTGATGCTTTTGCTGTTTCGGCCTTTCAAGATCGGCGACCTGGTCAAGATGGGGGGCGACGTCTACGTCATTGACGGCATTGGCTTTTTTGTGTGCAAGGCACATCTGCCAGATGGGCCCAGCGCCTTTGTGCCCAACTCGCAAATTTGGGGGCAGACCATCATCAACTTGTCGGTGACCGACCAGGACAGGCGACGTATCGACGAGGTGTATGGCATCGGCTATGGCGACAACATCGACACGGCACTGGCTATCCTGCACAAGGTGGCGGCAGAGGAGCCGCGCATCCTCAAAGACCCCGAGCCCTTCATCAAGGTCGAGGCGCTGGGCGACAGCACGGTCAACATCTTGTTCCGGGTATGGACCGAACGGCCGGACTGGTGGGCCACCAAGATGGACTTGGTGCAACGCTGCAAAGAGGCGCTGGAGGCGGGCGGCATCAGCATCCCGTTCCCGCAGCGCGATGTGCACGTCATTGGCGGCGCAACGCCCAAGTAAGGCGGTGGCTCGCCAGGGCGGCGCGACTTACTGGGGTTCGATCTTCGCGTCGCGAATGGCCTTGGCCCACTTGGCGGTTTCGGCCACGCTGCGTTTGGCCAGCGCCTCGGGCGTGCCGGGTTCCACCGCAAAACCAATGGCAGCGAATTTGTCCTGAATTTCCTTGCTTTGCGCGGCCACGTTCACGGCGTTGTTGAGCTTGGCAATGATGTCGGCGGGCGTGCCAGCTGGCGCAAACACCGCAAAGTAGGCGATCAGTTCGTAGTCTTTCAGGCCCAGGGCCTCATTGACTGTGGGCAGCTCTGGAATGGCTGGCGAGCGCTTGGCCGAGGTGACGGCCAGGCCACGAATTTTTCCACCCTTGACCTGCGGCAGCATCACGGCAAAGTCGGCCGAGAACATGTTCACCTGCCCGCCAATCAGGTCGGTCATGGCAGCGGGGCCGCTCTTGTAGGGCACGTTGGTCATCTGGATGCCGGCCATGCCGGCCATCATTTCGGCAGACACCAGTTGCGAGGTGCTGGCGCTGGCGAATGTGACGTGGCCGGGCTTGGCCTTGGCCAGGTCCACAAACTCGCGCAGGTTTTTGGCGGGCACATCATTGTTGATGGAGATGATCAGCGGCACAGAACCCATGTAGCCCACGGGGGCGAAGGCGGTGTCCTGGTCGTAGGGCAGTTTCTTCATCAGGCTTTTGAGGGCCGCATTGGTGCTGTTGGTGCCGATGAGGATGGTGTAGCCGTCGGGAGTCGACTTGGCAGCTGCATCAGCCCCCAACATGCCGTTCACGCCGGGTTTGTTGTCCACAACGATGGTCTGGCCCAGGGCCTCAGACATTTTGGCAGCGAAGGCACGGCCAATCTGGTCGGTGGCACTGCCGGGGGCGAAGGGCACGATGGCCTTGATGGGCTTGGTGGGCCAGGCTTGGGCCAGCGCGGCCGAGGTGAGCAACATCGAACCGGCCATCAGGGCCAGCAGGCGGGACGCGAAACGCATGGGGAAATCTCCAGGTTGAATATTTGTCTGACAAGTTTAGATGATGCCGCTCCTGCCTTCGCCATCGGGGTTGGAGATGCCAGGCGTCGTGGGAGCCGCAAGGGGCTTGTCGCGATGGCCCCCAACAGCCCATGAATCTCAGTCCTATACTGGTGACTTCGCCTTCCTGGCAAGGCTCAATCGGATGCAAACCCATGACTGGTGCCCGATTCGACATCGACACCGCGCTGCAGCGCTTGGTTGATGAAACGTATCGCTTGCTCGCCACGCTGCCGCTTCTGGCGCTCGCCCTGCAGATTCTCGACGCAACAGCCCTGGTGGGCGCTGTGCTTGGCACGGCCGGCGTGCTGGGCGTAGCGATTGGTTTTGCCTTCAAGGACACGCTGGAAAACTATCTTGCAGGCATTTTGATGAGCCTGCGCCAACCGTTTGCACCGCGCGACCATGTGGTGATTGGTGGCAATGAGGGCTTGGTGGTGTCGATGACCTCGCGCGCTACCATCCTGATGACCCCCGATGGCAACCACCTGCGGTTGCCCAATGCCCTGGTGTTTCGCAGCGTGATGTTGAATTACACGCGCAACCCCAGCCGACGTTTCGAGTTGGACGTTGGCATTGGTGTGAATGAGGATCTGGTGTTGGCGCAACAGATTGGTGTGGATGAGTTGAGTCGCCTCGACGGTGTGATCTCCAAGCCGCCGCCGCGGGCCTACATTGCGGCGCTGGGCGACTCCAATGTCCAGCTGAGATTTCATGGGTGGGTCGACCAGCGCACGCACGACTTCTTGATGGTCAAGAGCGAAGCGATCCGCAAGGTCAAACTCGCGCTGGAGGGGCAGGGCATGGACATGCCCGAGCCGATTTACCGCGTGCAGATCACCGAGCGAGCTGTGCCCCCGGTCGAGCCCTCAGCCACTGCTCGCCGTGGGGCGGCGTCAAACAAAGTGATGGATACGCGCGCCACTACCGACCTGGCGGAGCAGATTGACGAGGAACCGCTTGGGCTCGCATCGAATGACTTGCTTGACCCGGCTGCGCCGCGAGAGTGACCCCCATGACGCGCTTTCAACTCATTTACAACCGTTTGCGCGGCCAACTCTGGTTCCGGCCAGCGTTGTGGACCGTCAGCGCTGTCGCGGCAGCATTGGTGGCCCAGGTGGCCGATCAGTTGGTGCCGGCAGAGTTGGTGCCTGGAATCGATTCAGATACCTTGAACCGCTTGCTCGACATCGTGGCCTCCAGCATGCTGACGGTGAGCATTTTTTCCTTGTCTATTTTGGTTTCTGCCTTCGCCGCCGCCGCCAGCGGCGCGACACCGCGTGCGGTGTACCTGATGACGGCCGACGCGGACGCCCAGACGCCATTGGCCACCTTCATCGCAGGTTTTGTGTATGCCGTGGTCGCCATTACAGCGCTGGGCAGCGGTTACTACGACAAGGTGGGGCGGCTCGTGATGTTCGTCGCCACGTTGGTCATGTTGGCCTACATCATTTTTGTGTTCTTGCGCTGGATTCACATCATCTCGCGTCTCGGACGCATGGGCTACACGATAGAGCGTATTGAGGTGACGGCTCTGCGCTCGCTTCGGCGCTATTGGGCGGCCCCATTGATGGGGGGCGTGCCCATACCCTTTGATGATCAGCCCGGTGTGCCAGTGCATTTGCCGCACACGGGTTACCTGCAGGTGGTTGACATAGAGGCCCTGCAAAAACTTGCGGCAGATGCCGATGCCCGCGTTCAGGTGTTGATGCGCCCCGGCGCTTACGTTCACCCCGCCGAACCCGTGGCACGCCTGGTGGGGGTCAGCAGCCCCGATGCCGATCTGTTGCGCGATCTGGCCGACGCCTTCGTGGTGGGTCGCGAACGCACCCATGAGGCTGATCCGCGTTATGGCCTGATCATTCTGGGCGAGATCGCGCAGCGCGCGCTTTCACCGGCTGTGAACGATCCTGGCACAGCGATCGCGGTGCTCGGGTCATTGACAAGGGTGATGGTTGACTCGCGCACAGAGGGCGATGCACCTTCGCTGTCGGTGTTGGCGGACGGCAGTGCCACACGGGTGTGCGTGGTGGACTTGCCGGTCGACACACTGGTGACGGATGCTTTCGATGCCGTCGCCCGCGATGGCGCCAGCATGCTTGAAGTGGGCGTGCGCCTGTTGAAATCCTTGCATGTGGTGATCATGAACAACTCGCCGGAAATCGCCGATGCTGCGCGCGCGCAGATCTGGCGGTCCGTCGAGCGTGCGCGGCACGCGGGTGCTGAACCAGGTGATCTTGCGCTGCTGGAGCGGCTGGCGCACGAGTTCGCCGGGGCGCCGACTACCGCGGCCGGTACATCTTGAACAGTTGTTCTGGCCCGATGCTGAAGTAGTCCGCTGGGCCTCCGCCCCTCGTGACGTGGCCTGCAGCGGCCGTGTCGTAGATGCCGTCCTTGAGCAGGTTCTGGGCAATGTGTACGGCCACCACTTCACCCATCACCAGCCAGGTGTCTACCAGGGCGCCGTCAGCGCCTTGCAGTTGCAGCACCTGCGTTTTGCGGCATTCAAAGGCCACTGGGCTTTCTGCCACACGTGGCACGTTGACGATGCGGCTGTCTGCTGGAGTGAGGCCCGCCAGTTCGAACTCGTTCACCTCGGGCGCCACGGCGGCAGAGGTTTGGTTCATGGCCTCTGCCAGTTCGCGGGTGGTGAGGTTCCAGACGAACTCGCCTGTTTCCTCTACGTTGCGCACGGTGTCCTTGTAGCCAATGCTGCTAAAGCCCACCAGCGGCGGCGTGTAATTGAAGGCGTTAAAGAAGCTGTAAGGCGCGAGATTGAGCGCGCCCGCAGCGCTGCGCGTGGATATCCAGCCTATGGGGCGGGGCGCCACAATGGCGTTGAAGGGGTCGTGCGGCAGGCCGTGGCCCAGGCGAGGTTCGTAAAAGTGCATGGCTGATCTTATAGTCGGGTATGAACTACCAATTGCATTATTGGCCGCATATTCAGGGTCGAGGCGAATTTGTTCGCTTGGCGCTTGAAGCTGCGGGCGCCCCTTATGTCGATGTGGCACGCGGTGACGAAGCCGCTGGGCAGGGCATGCCCGCCCTGCACGGGCTGCTGCAAGACAAAACCCAGGCCCGCCCGCCGTTTGCTTGTCCCGTGCTGGTGGACGACAAACGGGTGATCGCCCAGACCGCAGCCATCCTCTACTACCTGGGCCCCCGGCTCAAGCTGGTGGGCCGCTCCGAGGTGGACCAGGCCTGGGCCCATCAGGTGCAGTTGACGATTGCCGACGTGGTGAACGAGGTGCACAACACCCATCACCCCATCAGTGCCGCACTGCATTTTGAAGACCAGCAAGCAGAAGCTGTGCGCGCCGCCCAGGCTTTTCTGGCCCATCGCCTGCCCAAGTACCTGGCGTGGTTTGAGGCCGCCCTGCGGCGCAACCCGGCGCGCGGCGGTGACGGCAATGCGCCGCGCTTGGTGGGTGGGCGCCTGAGCTACCCAGACCTGTCGCTGTTTCAGTTGGTAGAAGGCTTGCGCTACGCATTCCCCCTCAACGCAGGCAAGGCACTTGCCAAGGCGCCGGCAGTGCGTGCGCTGCATGCCAGCGTGGCCCAACAAAAGCGCGTGGCGACTTACCTGGCCAGCCCGCGCCGCATTGCCTTCAACAACGAAGGCATCTTCCGCCATTACCCGGCACTGGACCCCGCACCGCAAAGCCCCACAGTGGAATGATTTCGCGATAATTTACCCATGCCTGTGCCCGCTCCGCTGCTTCGTCTTTTTGCATTACTGACGCCTTTTCGCACCTGGCGGCACCTTGTCAACCGGGGCTCTTTGCAACGCGACTTTGCGGCCGGGCTGACCAATGCCACCTTGGTGCTTCCCCAGGGCGTGGCGTTCGCGGCTATTGCGGGCTTGCCTGCCGAATACGGGTTTTACACGTCCATCGTGTCGCCCATTATTGCGGCCTTGTTTGGCTCGTCGTGGCACATGATCTCGGGCCCCACCACAGCCATCTCGGCCCTGGTGTTTGCGGTGTTGGCCGACAAGCTGCAACCCGGATCAGCCGCCTTTATTCAGGCGGCGATTGCGCTGGCTTTCTTTGCAGGAGTGATCCAGATCGCGCTGGGCCTGCTGCGCATGGGGCAGGCGGTCAACTTTGTGTCGCACTCGGTCATGCTGGGCTTCACGGCAGGGGCCGCCGGCCTGATTGCCCTGAGCCAGATCAAGCACGGCTTGGGCATTGAGCTGCCCCGGCCCGAAGAAATACAGCAGTTTTTAGTAGGCTTGTTCGAGCACGCCCAAGACGTCAACCCCTGGGCTGCAGGCATCGCACTGGGCACCCTGTTGTTGACCGTGGCCATACGACATTTCAAGCCGCATTGGCCCAACTACCTGATCGCCATTGTGGTGGCGGGTGCAGTGGGCTTTGGGCTGGATGTGCATTCACATGGGGTGGCGGTGATTGGCAATTTGCCGTCGGTCGTGCCGCCGTTTGCGGTGCCCATGCTGGACTTTGGCTCGCTGCGCGGCCTCAGCCAGGGCGCGCTGGCCATTGCCATTGTGGGGCTGCTGCAGGCCGTGGCCATTGCCCGCGCCATTGCTGCCAAATCGGGCCAGATGCTCGATACCAACCAGGAGTTTGTAGGGCAGGGCCTGTCCAATGTCGTGGGCAGTTTTTTTGGGGCCTACCCGGCGTCGGGCTCGCTCACGCGCAGCGGTGTCAACTACGACGTACGTGCTGTCACACCGTTGGCAGCGGTGTTCTCGTCGGGCCTTCTGCTGCTTATTTTGCTGCTGGTGGGGCCGTATTTGGCCTACGTGCCCATTCCGGCATTGGCGGGCGTGATCATTTTGGTGGCGTGGCGACTGATCGATTTCCCCGACATTCAGCGCATCATCCGCACCAGCCGGGCGGAGACCGCCATTGGTGCGCTCACCTTCTTTTGCACGCTGTTCGTCAGCCTCGAATTCGCCATTTACGCGGGTGTTTTTGTGTCGCTCATCCTGTTCCTCGAGAAGACATCCAAGCCCTATGTCGGCATTGGCGCACCAGACCCGTCCACGCATTCGCGCATCCTGCGCTCGGTCGATGTGCTGGACTTGCCCGAATGCCCACAGGTGGTGCTGTCGCGCATTGACGGACCTATTTACTTTGGATCGGTCGAGCACCTGCGCCAACGACTGCGTGAGATCGAGGCCGAGCGCCCCGGCCAGACCCACATGATGTTGTCGGTCAAGGGCACGGGCGAGGTGGATTACTCGGGGGCCGAGCTGCTGAACGAAGAGGCGCGCCGCCGCCGCGCGCGGGGAGGGCAGTTGCACATCGTCACCCGCCACCCGCCACTGATAGCCACCTTTCGCCGCCACCACGTGATTGAAACCATTGGCGAAGAGCGCCTGTACGTGAGCAAGGCCGATGCCATCCCGGCAATTGTGGCCAGCTTGGACCCCGCCATTTGCGCCACCTGCACCACGCGCATTTTTGACGAATGCCCGCCCAGGCCGCCCAAACCTGCACCGCCCGAAGGTACAGAAACGAAAGGCCCCCATGCCCAGCCAACGCGTTGAATTTACTGGCAGCCAGGGCGCCCTGCTGGCCGGTCGTCTTGACACGCCCGACACCCCCGGCACGCCACCGCGCGCCTGGGCCGCGTTTGCCCATTGCTTCACCTGCTCCAAGGAAAGCAAGGCAGCGACATATATCGCCCGAGCCCTGGCCGAAGCGGGGTATGGCGTGCTGCGCTTTGATTTCACCGGCTTGGGCGGCAGTGACGGCGACTTTGCCAACACCCACTTCAGCTCCAATGTGGCCGACCTCGTCGCCGCGGCAGACTGGCTGCGGACCGAACACGGGGCGCCTGCGCTCTTGATTGGCCATTCCCTGGGTGGGGCTGCAGTGCTGGCGGCGGCCCACCAGGTCGAGGATTGCCTGGCTGTGGCCACCGTGGGTGCGCCTTTCGACCCCGTGCACGTGGCCAAACAGTTTGGCGATGACCTGCAAGTCATTGAAGAAGAAGGCCAGGCCACCGTCAGCTTGGCCGGTCGCCCCTTCACCATCAAGCGAGAGTTTCTGGAAGACCTGTCAGGGCAGGGGCAGGCCACACGCATTCGTGACTTGCGTCGTCCCTTGTTGGTTTTGCACGCACCGTTGGACACCGTGGTGGACGTGGACAACGCACGCCGAATTTTTGAGGCTGCGCGCCACCCCAAATCGTTTGTGTCGCTGGACCACGCCGATCATTTGCTCAACAATGCCGCCGACGCCCGCTTTGCCGCGGGGCTGATCGCGGCTTGGGCCGGGCGCTACTTGCCCGGAGAAACGACTGCGGCGACGCCAGCAGCGCAAGTTGCGACTGACGCCCAAGCGCATGATGAGACTGTGCATGTGGCTGAACGCGGTACCGGCACCTTTACAGTGGCCATCCGCGCAGGGCAGCACAGCTGGCTGGGCGATGAGCCCGCCAGCGTAGGCGGTGACGACTTGGGGCCAGCCCCCTACGACATGCTGAGCGCCGCCCTGGGTGCCTGTACCGCCATGACGCTGCGCATGTATGCGCGGCAAAAGAAGTGGCCACTGGACAAGGTGAGTGTGTCCCTCAAGCACAGCAAGGTGCACGCCGCTGATTGCGCCACCTGCGAGACGAAAGTGGGCAAGGTGGACCGCATCGAGCGCAGCATCACCCTGGACGGTGCGCTGGACGAAACCCAGCGCCAGCGCCTGCTGGAGATTGCCGACAAATGCCCGGTGCACCGCACGCTGCACAGCGAGGTGGAAATTTTGACGCTATTGAATAAGTAGCAATCCCCGCCTGTTTCATCAGAAATATTGGAGTGACAAGCGCAATGAAAAAATGGTTCTGCCGGGTGATTCTGTCGCGCCGCTGGGCCACGTTTGTGGTGCTGGGGCTGAGCTTTCTGGTGTTTGGCGCCACCTCACTCAACCTGCTGTTTGTGGCCAAGGCCAACCTCGATTTGATTCTTGAGCACGGTTGGCAGGCATTGATTGATGGCGGCGCGCAGCAGTTGCTGGAAATTTTGCTCACGGGCTACCTCAGCATGGCCGCCTACATCATCTTCAAGGCCTGCGAAGCGCGCTTGGTGCGCTGGATGATTGACCCGATGGAGTGACCGCCAAACTGGGCTGCGCGCCGCTATCATCGCCAGCACAACAACACGCCGTACGGCAAGGGGTCCTCATGTCTGTTACACGCTGGCTCAACGCGTTCGGCGCGCTGGGCGTCGCCTTGGTGCTGTCTGCCACCTCCGGTTGCACCACCGCACCCACCCATCCCTCTCTTGTCGCGGCGCAAAGTGCCGGCACGCTGCCGCCATTGGTACCTGTGCGGCGTTTTGTGGCCAACATCGATGCCGAAGGGGGCTACTCGATTTCACCCGATGGTCAGCGCTTGATGTGGGAAAAGACGGTGGGCCTGGACGTTGGCTTGGCTGTGCGCGACGTGGCGCCCGGTGGTCCAGTCACCGCCTACGCCTCCGGCAACCAGGGGCGGGGCGGTGGCCTGCACACCTGGCTGGCCGACAGCCGCTACATCGTCTACAGCAAAGACCCGACGGGTGATGAAAACACGCAATTGCTGGTGCAGGACACACGGTCCGCCACCTTGGCACCCTGGGCGGTATCTGCCCAACGCGGCGTGCGCAGCGGCTACGCCGGGCGCGGCCCTGCGGGGTCCTCCACCTTCTTCTTTGTCAACAACCAGCGTGACCGGTCGACTTTCGACCTTTTTGAAGCCGACGCCACAACGCGCACTGTGCGCGAGGTCGCCCGCAGTGACGGCAGTGTGCAGAGCTGGCTGATCGGGGACGACCGGCGTTTGGCAGGGCGCGTGCGCCAGTTGGGCAAGGATGACGGTGCCGACAAGGCCGTGGAGTTGTTGCAGCCCAATGGCAGCTGGAAGCTGCTGCATACGGTGGGCGGCTTTGACAGTTACTGGGTCAGCCGTATCGACACGCAAGCAGGCAAGGCCTGGGTCACGCACAACATGGGGCGCGACAAGACGGCTTTGTTTGAAGTGGATTTGGCCACCGGCACCGAGCGCCTGTTGGCCAGCCACGATGTGGTGGACCTGAGCTATGCCGTGTATCCGGCAGGTTCGGGCGCACCGATGGCCCATGTGCAGGTGCCCGGTTTTCCCGAAATCAAATGGCTCAACGCTGCCTGGCAGCGCGACGTAGACGCCGCCGTGCAAAAGGCCTTGGCTGCCAAGCTGCTCATCGCCCCACCGGTCATCACGCGGCCGCAAAGCATTTCGGCCGACGACCAGCGCGTGGTGTTGCGCAGCACGGGCCCGCACGATACAGCCGAGTTGCTGCTCGACCGCCGTACCGGTGCCGTCACCCGGCTGGACCCGGTGGAGGCGGACACGCAGGCGTTCTTTTTGCCAGAGCAACCGTTTTCGTTCAAGGCCTCCGACGGTCGCATGATCCATGGCTATGTGCTGCGCCCCAAGGGCGTGAATGGCCCAGCGCCTATGGTGGTCAGCATCCATGGCGGCCCTTGGGCGCGGGATGAATGGACATCGGCCCGCTTCAATACCCTGCAACTGCTGGCCAACCGGGGCTATGCCGTGCTGCGGGTCAACTACCGTGGGTCTAACGGCTATGGGCGCGAGCACATGTGGGCAGCAGACCGCGAATACTTTGGGCGTCTGCAAAAAGACATTGCCGAAGGCGTGCAGTGGGCGGTGGACCAAGGCATTGCCGATTCGCAACGCATGGCGGTGTTGGGTGCCAGTTTTGGTGGATTCTCCACACTGGCGCAGCTGATACAAAAGCCCCACGACTACCGCTGTGGCATCAATGTGGTGGGTGTGGCCAATTGGCCGCGTGTGGTCGACAACTGGCCCGCGTTCTGGCGCACCCGCCACTGGTTTGCCCGCACCTTTGGCAACGTCAACAAGCCCGAAGACCGGGCACAAATGCTGGCCAACTCGCCCGTGTCGCACCTGGACAAAATCACGGCACCCTTGCTGGTGATCCATGGTGGCAATGATGTGCGCGTGCTCAAGGCCGACTCTGATGACGTGGTGGCCAGCTTGCGCCAGCGTGGCCAGCCCGTGGACTACCTGCTGTTTGAGAACGAGGGCCACAGCATCAGCAAGTGGCGCAACCGCCTGGCCATGTGGCGCAAGATCGAAAACACGCTGACCACTTGCCTGGGCGGACGCAGCAACGGATTCGATTTCTACGAACTGATGCCGCGATGAATTGGGGGCGCGCTGTCAGTAGCTCAAGCTGAATTGCGTCCCGCGGAAGCTAAAGACGGCGCTGGTGGGGCCGATGCGGACCAACGTGACTTCGGGCGCGGGCGAACCGCCTTCGTTGACGACCAGGCCATTAACGATAAGCATGCGCTGGCGCGCATTGCTCGAGTACACCGAGCCACTGAGGGCCAGTTTGGGGACGCTGGCACGAATGCCGTCAGGCAGGGCGCTCAAACTGGGGATTTGTACCGATGCAGGGGGTGACACAGGTGCGGGTGGCGGTGGCGGTGGCGGTGGCGGTGGCGGTGGCGGTGGCGCAGGTTTAGGCGCGGGCTTCGGCTGCGCCTTCTTGGCAGTGACTTTGGATTCAGGTGGCGCTTGGGTCGCGGCTGAGGGCGCAGCTTTTGCTGCTGGTGCAGGTGCAGGTGCTTCTGGCTGCGGCGTGGACGCCACGACGGCCAAGGTGGCGCCTTGGCGTGGCAGGGAGTTGAAGTACCAGACGGACCCCCCCATGGCGGCCAAGGCCCCTCCCAGGGCCAGTGCGTGCCAGAGGCGGAATTTGCCCTCGTGCGGGGTTGCCTCTGTGGAGGTGAAGGTTTGGGCGTGCAGGCCGGGCACCTGGCCGCGTTCACGTTCGGCTTCTGCCCGTTTTAATGCATCAAGAATATAGGACATGCGGCTCAGGGCTTGGAGGCGGGCGCCGAGGCGGCCTTGGGGGGAGGGGCGGTGGTGCTGATTTTGGCTGAATGCTTGAGGCGCAACGCCGCATTGTCGGTGGTTTCGAGGCCCGCATGGCGCGCCATCAGGGCCGCCATATTGGATTGACTGGCCAGCCAGGCCAGTCCCACGCCGAGTGCGATGAGCAGTGTGGCGCTCAGCACGGGGTGACGCGTGAACGAGCCGCCGAAAACGCCCGCTAGCGTGCGGGATGCCATGGGCTTCTCGGGCGAGCCAAACACCTCGCGCGCAGCCTTGTCCACCACGGTGCGGCTGATTTGTGCAAGGCCTTGCGAATACGCGCCCAGCATCGCGCGGCCACACAGCAAGTTGATGCGGCGCGGCACGCCACCGGCCAATTTGTAGATGCGACGCAAGGCCGCGGCCTGAAACGGTGAAGGCCCTGAAAGGCCTGCCACGCTGAGGCGGTGGGCGACATACAGGCGCGTTTCTGCTTCAGACAAGGCGTCCAGATGGAAGCGCGCCAGCACCCGTTGGGCCAGCTGTTCAAGGGCCGGCTGTGCCAGCAAGGTGCGCAGTTCGGGTTGGCCGATCAGCACGATCTGCAGCAGCTTATGGGTGTTGGTTTCAAGGTTGGTAAGCAGGCGCAATTGCTCGAGCACATCAATGGCGAGGTTTTGGGCCTCATCAATGATGAGAACGCAGTTTTTTCCCTCGGCATGGGTGGCCAGCAAAAAAGCATTGAGTGCGTCGATGTAGTCTTTGGCCGTGCTGGCCCCGGACGGCACGTGCACATGAAACTCGTCGCACACCGTGCGCAGCAACTCCATCGCCGTGAGTTTGGGGTTGAAGATGTAGGCTACGTGGCAGTGCGACGGAACCTGCTCCATCAGGCAGCGGCACACAGTGGTTTTGCCTGTGCCGATTTCGCCACTGAGCAGCACAAAGCCACCCCCCGCTGTGGCAGCGCTGTTGGGAGTGGCTCCAAGGCCGAACAACAAATGGGCGAGCGCCTCCCTGTGGCGCTCGCTCATGAACAGGTAGCGTGGGTCGGGGGCGATGGAGAACGGGTCTTGTGTCAACCCGAAATGCTTGGCATACATTGGCGCCAAATATACACAGGATGGCAAGCCCGCTCTGTGCCCTGCCTCCACCCGCCTTATAGCGGGCGGTAATCGGAAGAGCGTCGTGTAGGGAAAGAGTACACTCTTTCCCACGTGATCGTCGTTCTGGCGAATCAA
>ERZ724517.1231-NODE-1231-length-14338-cov-5.144227_pt1 | contig 14338 bp, 10 predicted proteins | sample MGYA00376050_ERZ724517 | MGnify/ENA primary metagenome ERZ724517 (study PRJEB28724, sample SAMN07190886) | activated sludge metagenome | isolation source: activated sludge of sewage treatment plant in Hong Hong | place: USA: Christiansburg, Virginia | collected... | reverse complement strand
TCATCATATAAAATTCCCGCCAGATCAATTCATTCACCCATTTCTCATAAGGCCATGCTTGCCTGACAAGCTTGCGAATACTAATTGTTCCAAAGCGGAGGTGAATACTAAGTCGTGATGTTCCTTTGACAGATGGAATATCGCGTTGTTGAATGTAGTTTTCTAAAATCAAAAATTTAAAAAAATGTTTGATTCCTGAAATAATTCGAGATTGGGTTGTTTCTGTAAAATGAAATTCGGAGATATATTTTAAAAACTCTTGTAAATCTTGTAACCTAACATCAGATGGCTTTTTGGAAGGATGAAATAGTTCGATAAATGCCATCAATTTTTGAATATCACTTTCGTAAGAAACCACAGAGTTTTCAGACAGCGACTTTTCTACTTGGAGATAGTATTTAAAATCTTGAATATTTGTTTTCCAAAGTTTCAAAGTTGACGACTAATGATTAAATTTGAATGAATATAAAATTAATACCGTGTTAAAGATAGCAATAATCAATGGTCCAAATTTGAATCTTTTAGGAAAAAGAGAAGTAGAAATTTATGGCACTCAATCATTTGAAGATTACTTTAAAACTATTCAATCTAAATATCCAAACGTCGAGTTAAGCTACTTTCAAAGCAATGTAGAAGGAGAATTGATTAATAAATTACATGAAGTTGGTTTTAATTACGATGGTATTATCATCAATGCTGGTGCTTATACACATACGTCTATTGCAATTGCTGATGCCATTGCAGGAATTAAAACACCTGTTATTGAAGTTCACATTAGCAATGTTTTTGCAAGAGAAGATTACAGACATGTTTCTTATTTAGGGAAACATTGCAAAGGTAGTATTAGTGGCTTAGGATTAAAAGGCTATGAAATGGCGATTGAAAGCTTCAATGTCTAATTCTTTACAAATTTCATATTCTTGATTTTATCTTCTGATGAAATTGAGAGGTAATAAAATCCATTTGCAAAACTCTCAGTATTTATCACCATTTTATTTTGACCAATAAGCGTTTCCATTTTTTGAACACTTATTAACTTCCCTATATTGTCATAAATCTGAAAAGTGGCTGACTTATTAGACGACGACATAAAATCAACACTTAACTGACTTGTAGCAGGATTTGGTGAAATACTAAGGTGAGTAATGAGCTCGTTATTTTCGATAACACTAACAGGGTTAGGATTTTCTGGTTCGTTAAATAACTGTGTCACTTCTTCAGGAGTAATTGCTCTATCATATAATCTAAAATCATCAATAAAAGCCTGAGTGTCATCTTGAAGAGGAGCATTACTTCCACCAATTTTATTACTTGTTCGAAATACATTCTGAGGCATGTAATTACCAGTATAAGTTCCAATGAGTACATTATTAACATAAATAGACATTTGCAGACCTGATGAAATAAATACTAAGTGATACCAGGTGTTGATATTTAATGGAGTATTGCTCATATAATAAGAACCTGTTTGACCCGTTAGCAAATACTCAATAGATGGACAGCCATTTCCAGAGTGAGATAACTTACCTAACACATTATCCGTACAATAACCATTAGAAAAATCATACAATCTAGGAAAAGATTCTGTTTGCTTAATCTTAACCCAAGCACTAATACTGTAATCTCCATAAATCCAATAATCATTGGGTAACATGATATGATTGGAATTATCAACCACATCATAACAAGCATTAGCTGCACCCCATCTATCTGTTCCATACAAAGGTGTTCCTGCCGAAACACCATGTCTTGCACCTACATAATCTAACGTATTATTATTGAACGGATAATAAGCTGATAGAGAATTAGTTGGAACCTGTGCAATTAAAATAAAATTTAAGCCCAATAAACACGATAGTAAAACTTTTTTCATGATATATTTAATAAGAATAGCTATAAATTTACATAAAAAAAAGTTCCCTATTAACCTAACTATTAAATGAGTGGTTTGACTTAGTAAACGATTAGATTTTAGTGATAAGTGAATATAGATTATCTAAAAACCGTAATGTGTCCAGCTTTTTTGATAGTTCCGCTTTGAGTTTCAACTTCAATAAGGTATACATACACTCCATCGGGTACAGGTTTTCCTTTGTAAGTTCCATCCCAACCTTCATTTATGTCTTTTAACTCTTTAATTTTTTCGCCCCAACGATTGTAGATTAAACAATTCATTTTATCCAAACATGTTCCCTTTATGTACCAAACATCATTGAGTTTATCACTATTGGGAGTAAAGGTATTTGGTATATATAACGTAAAATCTGTTTTGTTGCTAGGTACAGTCAATACATATTCCGTTTCACATAAGGATGAATCTTGAATAGACAATGAATAATTACCTGCACTTAAATTTTCAAAAATCATACTATTAGTTAATCCATTATTATTAAAATTTATTGAATAAGGTTTAACTCCTCCTTTAATACTATCTATAACAATAGAACCATCGTCACTATCACAATTTGGTGCTATTGTAGATATAAAACCAGTTGGACCGCCAGTTGAACCAACATTAAATATGGTAGATGTTGAACAAGCTCCATTTATAATAGTTAAAGCATAATTACCAGTTGGCAAACCTGTTGCATTATTTGTAACAGAAACATTTGGGCTCCATGAATAATTACTTCCAATCAGATTATCCGTAATTGAAATACTACCATCATTTAAATTACAGTTTGAAGGTAATACTGTAGATGAAATTATGGATAATGGAACTGAACTTAAGATACTTATCACTGTATTAGTCTGGCAAGTTCCATTATTAGCAGTAATTGTATAATTGCCCGCTGCCAAATTACTAGCAGTATTTGTTGTAGAAGAAACGCCAGAACTCCAAGCATAAGTACTGTTAGACGGTAAAGAAGTAACGGTGGCAGATCCATTACTTAACCCACAAGATGTATTATTTACTGTTGTAGCTGTAATTGTTGGAGAAGGATTCACACTAACTGTCACTATTGCTGTATTAGTACATGCTGCGTTTGCTCCCGTAACCGTATAGTTTGTTGTTACATTGGGGGAAGCGATAACGACACTACCTGTTGAAGAAGATAATGATACCGCATTTGCCCAAGTATAACTCGTTGCTCCGGTAGCTGTAAGAGTGGCATTAGATCCAGCACAAATTGTTGGTGATGACGATGTCAAAAGATTTACACCACTTGTACACGCTAATCCAGATACACTAGGCTGTTGTGATGACCAACTCGTTGAATTCACAAAACTACCATTATTACTATTGGACGTAACGTCTGAAACAGTTGATCCTGACAATTGATTACAACGATAATACATGAATAAACCATTTTCATTTCCTACTAAACATTGATTATAATCTGCTGCAATTTCAGAAGCTGTTCGAACCCTATTCCAAATACGAACTTCATCTTCGTTTCCTCCTAAAGCTATTGAAGAGGAATCACTTAAGCGCGTTTTTATAATACGTGTTAATGGATCTGAATTAACCGTTTTGGTATCTACTAAAGCACCATTTAAATACAGTTTTGCAGTGTGAGTCGAATAGTCCATTACCCCAGCAGCATGGTACCATGTACCTAATAAAAAACCACTAGGTGGAGCGTAATCACAACTTATATTTGTAGGACCTGTTGTTGCATTTGGTCCATCAACTTTAAAGCCTAAATGATTTGCTGGAAAATTTCCAGTTCCAAAACTCCATCCAAAACCTAAAAAGATATCTTCATAAACAACAGGATCTTCTGTAAATATTAACGACCGTGCATTTGAAGAAAAAGGCGTATTCAATTTGAACCAACATTCCCAAGTGAAACCATTACTACTATATAATTGATTATTAGTTGGTAAAGAAACAGCATCAGTTGTATTATTAAATTGTAATGAACCTCCACAGGATTGAGATGGAACAATAATACAATTAATGTTTAGGGTTTGAGTGTTAATTGGTCCACATGGCGCATTCATTTGAACAGATAATGTATAAACACCATTTGATAAATTAGCTGCCGAATTTACTAAAAAAGAGGTGTTATTTGTTTGACTAACAATTGTTCCACTTGAATTAGTCCAAGTGTATGAAAAAACAGGAGACACTTCATTAGTAGATACTGTAACAGTGGCGGTTGAATTATTATTACTAATACAAGCAGAAGACGCAGTTAAAGAAAAACTACCAACAGATGGTAAAGGAGTTGCTCCAGGTATCATTAAACCTGTCACGGTTCCACCAACTTGACCAGTAGTTGCTCCATTACTGGTATTAAAACATTGAGAATTAGAATTATTAAACATTCCTGGATTACCTCCATTTAAAAATGAAGTATAAGACAAAGGGGTCGATGTCCAAATTGCACCGCCGCCGCCGCCGCCGCCTTTTCCGTGACAATCTGGTCCATTAAAGTTATCTGTCCCTCCATTTCCTCCTGTAACCGAAATATTTAAAGAAGATGTTGAACAGGCCTCTATTAAAACTGTTCCTCCTGCGCCACCACCACCTTGCCCATCATTACCTGCTAGCAAAGTATTATTATTTCCATTTGCATTGATAAAATTTCCATTTCCTGATATACTGCCACCACATCTAATAATAACAATTCCACCTCCTGCAACACCCGCAGTTGAAACACCATCGTTTTCATGACCTGCGCCACCTCCACCACCTAAAAATATTTTATTATTAGTGTTTGAATAAATACAATTTTTTCCTTCATATCCTCCACAAAGAGCAATTGGTGAAGAACTACACTTAGTATTTCCTCCATGTCCACCAAGTCCATAATTTCCACCTCCAGCTCCGCCTCCATTAACATCATTCCCCGCTCCACCTCCATTTGCTAAGGCCCCTAAACCTTTGGCAAACGATGATTTTGTAATAACAATACCTTCGCCTTTATTTGCTGAAAGAAAAGACGTATTAAATAGTTTAAAATCACTTGTATTTCCTGAGCATGAAAAAAATTGTCCAGATGAAATAGCTCCTCCTAAAAAGCCTTTTCCTGTCACATCAATATTTGCATTTAAGGTAACATTGCCGGTAGCTTCAAATACTAAAACCCCTCCAACGAAACCATTCCAAGCCGTACATGTTAAAAGTCCAATCACATTTACGTTATTATAAACTGGAACTTTTACTAATTGCACTAATCCCGAGATACTATATGACCTCAGAATGGGATTCGTAAATGTAATTGTTGTTGAAGTAATAGCAGATATAACTAGCATTTCGTAATTACCTGCCTCATTAAATGACGTTATTGTTCCAAAATTAGAAGTATTCGTTGTATCAATACTAGCTCCCTTCATCTGAATCAATAATACTTTATCTCCTACTGCAAAACCAGAAGTGGTGACCGCATTTACTGATTGAGAACCTATAGAAGAAATGGAAGTGTAATTATTGATAATTCCAGAAACATTAGTTGTTTGAGCAGATACTCTATAAAAAAAACAGAGGATACTAAAAAGTACAATAGAGTATTTTAAACTAAGTGTCATAAATTTTAGTATAGAAAATCACTAGCGCGTTATCTCATAAAGATACCAATAATGTTTAGTGTTTTCGGGTTTCGACTCTAAAATTAGGAAATACTAAACATATTTATTCAAAATATTGATGAATGATGGGTTTAATCTATTAAATGATATGTTTACACGGGTAAATGAAATCTACTCACCTAAAATTTCATCAAAACTAGAAATCATATATTCCAACATTTCATCATTAAGCATTGGAGTTACGCCAATCCAAAAAGTATCGCTTACAATTATATCCGTATTTGGCAAATCGCCTACAATACGATAATCGTAATCTTTAAAATAAGGCTGTTTACGCAAATCACCAGCAAATAATAAACGAGTTGCTATTTTTTTTGCATCTAACTTTTGAATTAATTCATTTCGTGTAATACTGGCATCTTTTTTAACGGTAATTAAAAAACCAAACCAAGATGGATTAGAATTTGGCGTAGCTTCTGGCAAAATTAATTTATCAGTATGTTTTACTAAGCCTTGTTTTAACACATCAAAATTATGTCTTCTAATTTTGATAAACTCATCCAATTTTTCTAATTGCGCCAAACCAAGAGCGGCTTGCATATCCGTTATTTTTAAATTAAAGCCTTGACGAGAATAAATGTATTTATGATCGTAGCCCATTGGTAAATCTCCTAATTGCTGACAAAAACGCAAACCACAGGTATTGTCTTTTCCTGGTTCACACCAACAATCGCGTCCCCAATCTCTAAATGATTCTGCAATCTTCTTTAACTTAGAATTAGAGGTATAAACAGCTCCACCCTCGCCCATGGTAATATGATGCGCAGGATAAAAACTTAACGTAGCAATATCTCCAAAAGTTCCAACATGCTTACCATTGTATGTTGCTCCTAATGCGTCACAACAATCTTCCATCAACCATAAATCATGCTTTTCACAAAAAGCCGTTATGACATCTAAATTAAACACATTACCCATTGTGTGAGCAATAACGACAGCTTTTGTTTTATGAGATAAAGCTTTCTCTAATAGAGTCACGTCAATTTCATAATGAGGAATCGTCACATCTAAAAACACTGGAATTGCTCCGTATTGTAAAATAGGATTTACCGTTGTTGGAAAAGAAGCTGCTACGGTAATTACTTCATCTCCAGGTTTAATTCTTTCTTCTCCTAATTCTACTGCTGTTAAAGCAGAGAAAGCAACTAAATTAGCAGATGAACCTGAATTAACCGTTAATACAGATTTTACATTTATATACTTCGCTAATTTTTTTTCGAACTCCGCATTAAATTTCCCTGTTGTAAACCAAGCGTCTAATGCCGAATCAGTAATATAAGTTAATTCTTTGTGATCAAATACTTTTCCGCTTACTGGCACAGCAGATTCACCAGGAACAAATGCTTTTTGTTTAAATGCTTCATCATGATACTCTTTTATAAGAGCATGTATTTGGTGTTTAATATCTAATAGTTTTGACATAGTTATTTAGTGCAATAGGATTCTATTTGGTTAACACGACAATCGTATATATTGTTTTGAGAATTTAACTCTTCTTGATATCCTTGAATTGTAAATTCTATGGTTTCTTCGAAATTTAATTTTGGCTTCCATCCTAAAAAATTCACCGCTTTTGTGATATCTAATTTCAATAAACCCGCTTCATGCAATTTTTCTGTTGCTACAGGAGCATCAATTTTAATGGTAGGAATTATTTTCTTCACTTCATTCACCACATCTCCTACACTATAGTTTTCAAAAGCAGCAGGGCCAAAATTCCATCCACCAGCAAATGTCTTTCCATTTGTCCATAATTTCTCAGCTAATTTCATGTAACCAAAAACTGGTTCTAATACAAATTGCCAAGGACGCACAGAATTAGGATTACGAATCTCAGATGTTTGATTAGATTGATAAGCTCTTATCATGTCCGGAATAATACGATTATCGGCCCAATCTCCCCCTCCGATTACATTTCCTGCTCTACCTGAAGCAACATGTGTAGTTCCGTCTTTACTAAAAAAAGATTTGATATATGAATTGGTAATTAACTCAGAACAACCTTTTGAAGCACTGTATGGATCATCACCTCCCATAGCATCGTTCTCGCGATAGCCCCACATCCATTCATTATTTTGATAGCATTTGTCGGTAGTCACATTAATAGCAACTTTAACTGTAGCACAATTTCTCACTGCTTCAAAAAAGTTAACCGTTCCCATTAAATTGGTTTCAAAATTATAATGAGGATTGTTATATGATTCAATAACTAAAGGTTGAGCTGCTAAATGAAAAGCGATATCTGGTTTGACTTGATTAAAATAATTTTGCAATCGTTCTAAGTTTCTAACATCACCATCCATGTGGTGTATTTTATTTGAAAGCTCAGTGGTTACGTAATTATCTTTTTCAGTAAGCGGAGGCAAGGCATATCCATAAACATCTGCGCCTAACTCTTTTAACCAAATACACATCCAAGAGCCTTTAAATCCAGTATCTCCTGTAACTAGTATTTTTTTTCTTTTATATATTCCTGAAAATAAATCTAAGTTGTTCATGATATATTTATTTCCAAATTTTCCAATTAGCAGAACCACTTTGCCACAAATCCTCTAACTCAATTTTATCTCTTAAAGCATCCATACATTTCCAAAAACCGTCATGTAAATAAGCCGACAATTTTCCATCATTTGCAATTTCAATTAATGGTTTTTTCTCCCATTGAATATCGTCCATTTCCCCGTTTAAATAATTGAAAATTTCAGGTTCTAAAACAAAAAATCCACCGTTAATACGAACACCGTCGCCAATAGGTTTTTCCTGAAATGTTTTTACAGTTCCGTTTGCATCCGTTTCTACATTTCCAAATCTACCTGGTAATTGAATGGATGTTAATGTTGCTATTTTTCCGGATTTCTTATGGAAACTAATTAAATCATTGATATTAATATCTGCTACACCATCTCCGTATGTAAGCATAAAAGGCTCATTACCAACATATTTTTGAATACGTTTAATACGTCCTGCTGTATTTGTATTAATCCCTGTATCTACTAAAGTTACTTTCCAGTTTTCGGAACCAGAATTATGAACCTCCATTTTATTATTAGCTAAATCAAAAGTAACGTCTGTTTGATGTAAAAAATAATTGGCAAAATATTCTTTAATCACGTATCCCTTGTATCCACAGCAAACTACAAATTCATTAAAGCCATAGTGACTATAAATTTTCATGATATGCCATAAAATTGGTTTACCTCCAATTTCAACCATTGGTTTTGGTCTAACATCTGTTTCTTCTGATAAACGAGTACCTAAGCCTCCCGCTAAAATAACTACCTTCATATAAATATCTAATTTAATCTATTCTTTAATAAATTTCATGTTTTGTATGTAAGTTCCTGACGAAAATTGTAATAAGTAAAACCCAGAAGCTATCTCACTTAAATCAATCGAATAATTACCTAACTCATTTTTTTTGAATGTTTGTTTACGAGCCAATTTCCCTTCATAAGATAGAATATCGATTTCTATTTCATTCGAAATATATTCATTCGCTTGTATCTTTACATTTATCTGATTAAGACTCGGGTTTGGGAAAATAGAGCACAGACTATTGTTATTTTGAATTTCATTAACAGAACTAACAGAGCATTGACCTCCATTATAAAGCGTGGTTATTTCTGATGCATTCAAGGCTCTACTATATATTTTTAATTCATCAATACAACCTTTAGCGTATTCATTTGCTCCTGGCCCTCCAGGAGAATAACCAATATATAAGGTTCCATTATTGGTTGATTCTAACTGGATAGAATTTGTAGTAACCGTATTAATTAAAACTGCATTTTTGTATGCTTTAAAAACACCATTAGATTTTGAAAAAGTAACCGTATAAAAATCCCATTGGCCGAGTGTGGTTGCCCCAGTGGTTGTATACGTATAATAACTTAGATTAACAGGATAATTCGCAATAAACATTTGCCCATTACTACTACTTGGGCTTTGGATTGTATAATCCCAACCCCAGTCAGATGTAGAATTGTATTTATTTACAATACTAAACACATTAAAATTATTATACCATCCATCTACCCTACACCATGCAGAAATCGTTATTTCATCTTTAATTTCAATCGAATCCAATGATGTACTACCTGACACAACAATAGAACTGCTTGTACCATTAAAATAATAAGCAGAATTAGTATTTCCAAATCTATCTGTCGTTAATGTTGCTCCGTTAACAATCCCGTTGTTACTATTTCCACTTAAATCTTGTGCGTTACCATTCATAGGCATACATAAAACTAAATCACTAGTAATGTTTTGAGAAAAAAGTTTTGTACTTAATATTAGAGCAACAATAAAATATTTCATGTTTTAATAATTAAATGATTAAAAATTAATGCGTTCTTTTTCAATCACTAAAGGACGTTTACGGATTTGAGTGTGTATTGCTCCAATATATTCTCCAATAATTCCGATAAAAAATAATTGAACAGACGAAAAGAAAAAAATGCCAATTACCATTGGTGCCATTCCAATTTGGAATTCGTACCAATAGATTAACTTATAAATAAAATAACCAACGGCCACTAAAAAACTTACAATTGCTGAGAAAAAGCCAACGAATGCGGACAATCTTAGCGGCAATTTAGAATGACTAGTGAAGCCAAGCATGGCAACATCATACAACTTAAAGAAATTAGAATTTGATTTACCCGAAAGTCGTTCAGGTTGAGTAAAAGGAATTTCAAATCTTCTAAAACCCAATTCAGATACAAGACCTCGCAAATAAGGATATTGATCGTCTAAATTTCTGATAATGGAAATAAATTTTTGATCGTATAACCCGAAACCTGTAAAGTTTTTAATAATTGCCTCTCCGTCTGATGCGCTGGATAAAATATTATAAAAAAACTTTCGAACCGCAAACATCATAGGGTTTTCCTTACTCTGTTTTTTAACCCCAATTACAATTTTATACCCCTCTTCCCATTTCTCTAAAAACTGAGGAATCATTTCTGGCGGTTCTTGAAAATCAGAAACCATATAAATCACAGCATCTCCATGACACTGAATTAATCCATGAAAAGGTGATCGAATCCAACCGAAATTTCGTTCATTAAAAATTACTTTTACATTTTTATTTGTGGCAGCAATTTCTTTTAAAATCTCAGGAGTTTTATCTACAGAACAATTGTCTATTAAAACATGCTCATAAGTATATTGAGGTAGTTTTTCAAATATCTTACCTATAGTGTCTATCAATAATCTAACATTACCCTCTTCATTAAAACATGGAGTAATAATTGAAATGTGTTTTTTCATATTGTAAATACCAAAAATAACATTTTTTGATAGAAAAAAAAGATTTATTTTATTGTAAATTCGGGCTATTAATATAATATTTTTTAGTATTTTAAACCTTTATTTTAAAGGGTATTTTGTTTTGAACTCTATTATTAAAGAAGATATTTCATCCATCATAAATCGTTTTGATTATTGGGAACGTTTTAAAAATAAAACAATCCTTATTTCAGGAGCAAATGGTTTTTTGCCTGCCTATATTGTTGAGACATTTTTAGCATTAGATGTATCATTCAACACTAAAGTGATTGCAATGGTTAGAAACAAAGAAAAAGCCAACAAGCGTTTTCATCAATACCTTACCAATCCAAAACTTGAAATAATTGAACATGATGTTTGTAATGAATTTAATTACGAAGCTAAAATAGATTTCATCATTCACGCAGCAAGCCAAGCTAGTCCTAAATACTACAAAGTAGATCCTGTTGGAACTTTAAATGCAAACGTACTCGGCACTATCAATTTAATCAAACTAGCTCAACAACATAAAGTGGAATCTTTCTTATACTTTAGCTCAGGCGAAGTGTATGGAGAGGTAAAAGTGGAAGATGTCCCAATTAAAGAAGATACTTTTGGATACATAAATCCTGCTTTAGTTCGATCTTGTTATGGCGAAAGCAAACGTATGGGCGAAAATATTTGCGTGAGTTATTTTACACAATATGGAGTAAACGCAAAAATGGTAAGACCATTTCATACCTATGGACCAGGCATGTTATTAGATGATGGCCGCGTGTTTGCAGACTTCGTATCCAATATCGTGAACAAGCAAAACATTGTTTTAAATAGTGATGGAAGTGCTCGAAGAGCCTTTTGTTATTTAACAGATGCAACCATTGGATTTTTAACCATTCTTTTAAATGGGGAAAATGGTGAAGCTTACAACATGGGAAATCCACAAGAAGAATATAGCATTTTAGAACTCGCAAAAATTCTGGTAAATGCTTATCCCGAATTTAAATTAGAAGTAATATTGAACACAACCACCAATACCGATTATTTAAAAAGCACTATTACAAGAAATTCACCCAATATTGATAAACTAAAAAAATTAAACTGGAACCCAACTGTAACGGTTGAAGAAGGATTTAAACGAACGATTTCCAGTTTTTTATAAAAACATATTATGAGTACTAGCAACCAAAAAAAAGTAAGCGACTTAGTAGCAGATTTCCTTGAAGAGAAAGGGATAAAACATGTATTCGGAATTATTGGCGCGGGTAATGCCCATTTATTTGATTCAATTTATCATAAAGGATTTACAGAAATAATTTGCGTACATCATGAACAAGCCGCATGCATGGCAATTCAAACTTATTACCGTACAACTGGAAAAATTTCAGCAGCTTTATTAACGACTGGCGCTGGTTCAACAAACGGTGTCACAGGAGTTGTAAGCGCATGGGCAGATTCAATCCCTGGATTAATTATTTCTGGTAACGAACATTCAAAATATATTGAACTTCATAAAGATTTAAGAATGTGGGGTGTTCAAGGTTACGACAGTTCTTTAATGGTTGACAAAGTTACAAAGTATAATGGAAGAGTTTTAGAACCTGAAAACGTTAACTACGAGTTAGAGAAATCATTACAAATTGCAATGGTAGATAGACCAGGACCAATTTGGTTAGATATTCCAATGAATATTCAGTCTTCATTAGTGGATGTTTCTAAACTCAACAAATTCAATTCATCTGAACTTCCAAAAAATCAAACACAAAGTAATACTGAATTAGATAAAAGTGTTGACAATGTGATTGCTGCTTTGAACAAAGCCAAGCGTCCAGTAATTTGGTTAGGTCACGGTATTAAATTAGGAGGTGCTGAACATTTAATTGAAACGCTTTTAGAAAAAACAAATTCACCATCCTTAGTTACTTGGGCAGGAATTGACATGATTGATTCTTATCATCCTTTAGTATACGGACGTGCAGGAACATACGGGCAACGTTGCGCCAATTTCGTAGTTCAGAATTGCGATTTTTTATTGTGTATTGGAACACGAATGGCTATTTCTCAAATAGGATATGATATTACAGAATTAGCTCGCGAAGCGGAAATAGCTGTCGTAGATATTGATAAATATGAAATTGATAAATACAAAGACCGTTACAATCAAACTATTTGCGCAGATGCGAAAAACTTTATTGAAAAATTATTAGCTAAATCTGGTAATATAAAAACAGACTTTTCTGAATGGATTAATAAATGTAATGGCTACCGCGAAAAATATCCTTGGTTCTCCCCTACTGATCATCCAGATGAAGATGGATTTATCAATTCATACCAATTTATGGATCGATTAAATAACCATTTAAAAGAAGATCAAATTATTACTACCGACATGGGTACAGCTTTATTAAGCGGACACCAAGTTTTGAAAATTAAAAAAAATCAACGCTTAATGACTTCTACTGGTTTAGGCGAAATGGGTTATGGATTACCTGCTGCGATTGGCGCATCTGTTGCCATCAATAAAGGTGAAGTGATGTGTTTGAATTGCGATGGAGGGATGATGATGAATTTACAAGAAATTCAAACCATGGTGCATTACGAATTGCCAATCAAATTATTTATTTTCAATAATGATGGCTATTTAATGATTAAGCACACTCAAAACGCTTTATTTAAGGGAAGAAAGGCAGGTGTAGATAAAAAGACTGGAGTTACTTGCCCTGATTTTAGCGCACTAGCAACCGCATTTAATTTACCATCTTATCAAATTAGATCATGGGAAGATTTTGAAACAGTAATTCCTCAAGTGCAAGCACATAAAGGAGCTGTTATATGCGAAGTATTTATGCATCCACAGCAGATGTTTGTACCAAAATTATCATTAGCGATTCAGGAAGATGGAAGTTTAGTTTCTCCGCCATTAGAAGATTTATCACCATTACTTAAACGTGAAGAGTTAGAAGAAAATATGATTCATGGATTACATCCTAAATCAAAAAATTTAAAAGCTTAGGATTATGAAAAAATTGAAAGTTGCCATTTTAGGTAGCGGAAATATTGGAACCGATTTATTAGTAAAGATTCAACGTTCAGAATATCTGGAATGTTCGATGTTTATTGGTAGAAATTTATCATCGGCTGGTATGACTAAAGCTATTGATATGGGCGTTAGGGTTTCTGATAAAAGTATTCATGCAATTATTGAAGAACCGGATAGTTGCGATATAGTCTTCGATTGTACGTCAGCTAAAGATGCGGTTGCACATTGGAAAGTCTTAGAGAAATTAGGAAAGTTTGTTATTGATTTAACACCAGCTAAAATTGGCATCCTTTGTATTCCTGCCGTAAACCTACAAGAAGCTATCAAACACCAAAATGTAAATATGGTTACTTGTGGTGGACAAGCATCTATTCCTATTGCTTATGTATTAGGCAAAACACAAAAAAACATTGAATACATTGAAGTTGTTTCAAGTATTGCTTCTCGTAGTGCTGGTCCAGCTACACGATTAAATTTAGATGAATATGTTGA
>ERZ724517.1230-NODE-1230-length-14345-cov-7.795801_pt1 | contig 14345 bp, 16 predicted proteins | sample MGYA00376050_ERZ724517 | MGnify/ENA primary metagenome ERZ724517 (study PRJEB28724, sample SAMN07190886) | activated sludge metagenome | isolation source: activated sludge of sewage treatment plant in Hong Hong | place: USA: Christiansburg, Virginia | collected... | reverse complement strand
TCGACGCCCTGCGACCCGAATTCCTCGCGCGAATAGAGTTCAGTCCCACCGATTGCATTGATATACGTATCGGCACCGACCGCCCGGCATAGCGCGAGCACCTTCTCCTGCCCCTTGAAGCTGTGATCGATACCGATACCCGACGAAACGCGAATCTCGGTATCGATGCGGAGATGGGCACAGGTCTCGACAAGGGCGTGGTGAATGTAACGGAACAGGTTGCTTTCTTCGCTGAGCACAATGCGCTCCAGCAGCGCGAATGTCTCCGCGAAATGCGGGGCCTGGCTGTATGCTCCTTTGAACTGATTGAGCAGCCGCTCGCGACTGTAGTCCGCTGCCAGTTCGCGCTGCACGACATCGAGCGAATCGGAATCCTTCTTCAAAGGCAGAGAGAACATCGCATCCTGACCATTCATCAACATGCGGTTCCGGTTGATCCAGCCCTTCTTGGTGTACTTGATGTTGTCGTAAACAACGAAGACATCTACCGCTGCGATCAGCTGATAATAGCCAATATACGGCAGAAAATAGGGCTGCATGATCCCAAGCCTCATCTCGTATTGCTCACTATCCTGCTCATTTGGCTCAAACCCACTTCTATTGGTCCGCAATAAGACGAGCGATCTCGGCAACTACCGACATCTCCAGATCAGGATAGATCGGAAGACAGAGCACTTGCTGAGCTGCGACATTTGCCACCGGCAGGTTATCCCTATGGGCAGACGGCAAGCCGCGATACATGGGAAAATCCGATATTAGGGGGTAGAAATAGCGGCGAGGATGGATGCCATTCTCCTTTAGCTTTAGATAAAGATCATCCCGTCGGATTGGATAGTCAGATTGCACAAGAATTGGAAAGTAAGCGTAGTTAGCGACTTTCTCGCCTGAATCTTTCAAGCAGTGAATACCATTAATGCCATTTAATCTCTGACGATAGGCCGTATCGATTTCTTTACGTCGTGCAAGAAATTGATCGATATATTTCAACTGTAACAAGCCCAGAGCCGCATTAAATTCACTCATTTTTCCATTGATACCTGGAGCAACAACGGTGACTTCACCCACATGACCGAAATTCTTCAATTGATCAATACGCACCTTGGTCTTTGCATCAGGGCAGACTATAGCACCACCCTCGAAAGTATTAAACACTTTGGTGGCATGAAAACTCAACACTGATAAATCGCCGTGATTGAGAACGCTACCGCAATGGCATTGCACACCGAAAGCGTGCGCTGCGTCATAAATCACCTTCAGGTTGTAGTTGTCCGCAATTTTTTGGATGGCCTCAACATCACACGGATGTCCGTAACAGTGCACCGGCATAATGGCCGTAGTCTGTGGAGTGATAGCAGCCTCAATTCTTGCCGGATCAAGATTCAACGTATTTGGATCGATATCTACGAAAACCGGCTTGATACTATTCCAAAGCAACGAATGGGAAGTCGCTACAAATGAATAGGGTGTCGTAATGACCTCCCCCGTAATTCGCAAGGCTTGCAGGGCGGTAACCAGAGCTATTGTCCCATTTGTAAATAGGCTGATATATTTGACGCCAAGATAATCACATAACTTGCTTTCTAATTCTTGATGAAAAGCGCCTCCGTTAGTAAGTACCTTGCTAACCCATATTTTCTCCAAATAAGGAATGAACTCTTCTAGCGGAGGCAACGACGGTTTAGTAACGTATGTATATTTATCCATATATATTTATAACCGTAATATCAATCTGAACGATCGGCAAGTAAACACAATCCAAATGCCAGCATTACACACATACCACTACCTCTAGTTCATTCTCGACGTAGACCTTCGCCCACAAGCGATATTTGTTTCGCTGGTTAACTCTAAAAACAACCGAATTATCCACAACATCAAGGAATACTGCCGAAACATTTATTTGAGCAGCTTTCGTTATCTGAAATTGAATACTATAATTTCCTGCTTCAACAGGGAGCCTTGTTTTATAGGTAACAATATATTTCCCACCCCTCTTCACCTTCAGGAGAGGCTTATCCATAAGCAAGGGATCTGCGCCGAGGATAACGTTTCGCTTATCGTCCATCACATAGTAATGGCACGAAACTTCTGAATCGATCTCTGACTCAAAATACGCTCTGATCAAAACAGTCTGGTCGAAATCCACGGAAGATAACTCGGCTAGTTGCTCGTTCAAAATAGCTGCCCAAGTTACACGCGCCCCGCCATCACCATATCTAAATTGAGCAACTCGATCACTAAACTCTTGCGACGAAATGAACTTTTCGTAAGTTACGGCTTCATTGGCTGTAGTTGAAAGCAGATCGCGCTTTTTCTCTTCTTGTAGCGGAGCATCGATAGCAACATACGTGTTCATCTCCTCACGCATTTCCCGAACATAATCATCTGCAACGAGGCCGGCAGCACCAATACTTTTTATCGCTCCTTTCTCAAGATATATCCCTTTGGAGCACAAACTTTTTAACGAGCCAATATCATGGCTGACGAACAATACGGTTGCTCCAGCATCTTGTATCCTTGAAAGCGCCGTCATGCACTTAGCCTGAAAATTCATATCTCCAACTGCCAATGCCTCATCAACAATCATGATCTCGGGTTGAGACACTATATTGACAGCAAAGGCGAGGCGAACATACATACCACTTGAGTAGGTCTTTACCGGTTGCTCGATAAACTCTCCGATGTCGGCAAACGTAGCAATTGCGTCAAAACGCTGGTCGATCTCTTCACTGCTCAACCCGAGTACCGCGCCGTTCATGTAGACATTTTCGCGCCCGGTGAAATCCGGGTTGAATCCAGAGCCAAGTTCCAATAGAGCAGCAATGCGCCCTTGAGTCAAAACACTGCCACTGGTCGGGTTGAGGGTGCCGCAGATCATTTGCAGAAGCGTGGATTTTCCACTGCCATTGCGCCCGATGATGCCGACTGTTTCGCCACGCTTTACTTCAAAAGAAACATCCTTGAGTGCCCAGAACTCACGGAAGTATTGCCTTGTTGGCTGCCCGATGACGCCTTGCAGGCGCGGCACGATGAACTGCTTGAGGCGGTCACGCGGTTGATCGTAAATCTGGTAACACTTGGTGAGGTTTTCGACCTTGATCGAGATATCAGAGGACATCGGCAAATCCTTTCCGTGTCTTCTGGAACCAGGCAAAACCGAGCCAAGCAATGGCCGAGGTGGCGATGAGATAAACACCGAGCATGCCAAAATCTGGCGCCTTACCCCAAAAGAGGATATCGCGCGTTTGTTCGATGACCGGGGTCAGCGGGTTCATGTACAGCATTGCGCGGTAGCCTTCAGGGAGGGCTGAGGCAGGATAGAAGATTGGCGAGAGGAACATGAGTACCGTGGTCAAAAGGCCAATGAACTGCCCCACATCGCGCAGATAGACACCCAACGAAGCTAGCGCCCAACTCAGGCCCATGATGAACAAACCGAAGGGTAGGAGAATCAGCGGAAGATAGAGGATCGTTGCATGCGGCAAACCAAAGAAGACCATGTATGCGATCAGCCAGACGCCGAAACTCACAGCACCATGAAATAGCGCCGCACCCAAGCCAACCCAAGGCAGGATTTCCAACGGAAAGACGACTTTCTTGACGTAATTCTGATTGCCTACGATAAGGCTTGGTGCCCGGTTGATGCACTCTGCAAAGAGGTTGAATACTATCAATCCAGCAAAAAGGACGAGCGCAAACTCCGTTTTGGACTCACTCCCTGAACTCCATCGCGCCTTGAAAACCACACTAAAGACAAAAGTGTAGACAATCAACATGAATAGCGGATTGAAGAACGACCAGAGTATGCCCATGACCGAGCCACGATAGCGCCCCAGCACTTCGCGCTTTACGGAGGCTTTGACAAGACTGCGATTGCGCCAGAGGCTGGCAGCAATCTCGCTCGGGTTAGCGGGAAAATTCTGCATCAGTTGAAACTCTCGGCTTCGATGAGACGCTTGGCGACGGCGTCCTTGGCGGCAAGCTTGGGTTCGCCTTCGAAGGGCCACTCTATGCCTAGCGCCGGGTCATTCCACAGCAAACTGCGTTCGTATTCCGGGGCGTAGTAGTCGGTGGTCTTGTAGAGGAATTCTGCTGTTTCACTGAGCACGACGAAGCCATGGGCAAAGCCCTCGGGTACCCAGACTTGCTTTTTGTTTTCTGCACTCAAATGCACGCCGACCCACTGGCCGTAGGTTTTCGAGCGTTTTCGGAGGTCGACCGCAACATCGAAGACTTCGCCCTGTGTGACGCGGACGAGTTTGCCCTGCGGTTTCTGGATCTGGTAGTGCAGCCCGCGCAGGACGTTTTTTGCAGATTTCGAATGGTTGTCCTGCACGAATTGGCAGTTGAGACCGGTGGTTTTCTCGAAGGCCCGCGCGTTGAAGCTCTCGAAGAAGAATCCACGGTCGTCACCGAAAACTTGGGGTTCGAGAATGAGGACTTCCGGGATAGCAGTGGGGGTGACTTGCATCAGAACACCTTTTCATTGAGCAGGCTGAGCAGGTATTGCCCGTAACCGTTCTTGGCCAGCGGCTGAGCCAGCGCCTCCAATTGCCCGGGGGTGATCCATCCCTGGCGGAAGGCGATTTCTTCAGGGCAGGCAACCTTGAGGCCCTGGCGCTTTTCGATGGTGGCGATGAACTGCCCTGCTTCGAGCAGGCTGTCGTGGGTGCCGGTGTCAAGCCAAGCGTAGCCGCGGCCCATGATCTCGACGTTGAGCTTTCCCTGCTCGAGGTAGAGGCGGTTGAGGTCGGTGATTTCGAGTTCGCCGCGCGGCGAGGGCTTGAGGTTCCTGGCCAGTTCGACGACGTCGTTGTCGTAGAAGTAAAGGCCGGTGACGGCGTAGTTGGATTTGGGTTGCTGCGGTTTTTCTACGAGGCTGAGGACCTTGCCGGCCTGGTCGAATTCGGCGACGCCATAGCGCTCGGGGTCATGCACATGGTAGGCGAAGACGGTGGCGCCCTGCTCCCGGCTGTCTGCGTGGCCGAGAATCTGGTGGAAATCGTTGCCGTAGAAAATGTTGTCGCCGAGGACGAGTGCCGAACGCTCTTGGCCTATGAAGTCGGCCCCGATGATGAAGGCCTGGGCGAGGCCGTCGGGGCTGGGCTGGACGGCGTATTGCAGGTTGATGCCCCACTGGCTGCCGTCGCCGAGCAGTTGCTCGAAGCGTGGGGTGTCCTGCGGGGTGGAGATGATCAGGATGTCCTTGATGCCGGCCAGCAGCAGCGTGGTCAGCGGGTAGTAGATCATCGGTTTGTCGTAGATCGGCAGCAATTGCTTGGAAACCGACAGGGTGGCGGGATGCAGCCGGGTACCGGCGCCGCCGGCGAGGATGATGCCTTTGCGGGTGGTCATGGTGTCAGAGGATTTGCTGGAGAATGTGGTGGAGGCCAGCTTGCCAGTGCGGCAGTTCGAGGCCAAAGGTGTCACGAAACTTGCGTGTGTCGAGGCGCGAGTTAGCCGGGCGTTTGGCGGGGGTCGGGTAGTCGGCGGTTGTGATGGCCTTGATCGCTTCGGGCTGGACCTTGATCGCCTTGCTGGCTTTGATCGCTTCGCCAATGACGAAGCGGGTGTAGTCGCACCAGTTGGTTTCACCGCCGGCAACGCAATGGTAGGTGCCGTAGGGAAAGTTGGCTTTTGCTTCGCTTTCGCGCTGCCACTGGCGAACGAGCTGGGCGGCAATATCGGCGAGAAGCGCGGCCGAGGTCGGGGCGCCCCACTGGTCGGCGACGACGCTGAGGCTCTCACGCTCAGCCGCAAGTTTGAGCATGGTCTTGGCGAAGTTGGCGCCGTGGGCACCGACGACCCAACTGGTGCGCAGGATCAGGTGGCGCGGGTTGGCTTTTGCGAGGGCAAGCTCGCCGTCGCGCTTGGTGCGGCCGTAGACGCTTTGCGGGTTGGTCGGATCGGCTTCGCTGTAGGCGCCGTCCTTGATGCCGTCGAAGACGTAATCGGTGGAGTAATGCACGACCAGCGCGCCGACCTTCGCCGCTTCTTCACCGAAAATGCCCGGTGCGACGGCGTTGACCGCGGCAGCACGTCCCTGATCACTCTCGGCCTTGTCAACGGCGGTGTAGGCAGCCGGGTTGACGATGACATCGGGGCACACCGTAGCCACCAGTTGGCGAATGGCTTGCGCATCAGACAGATCGCAGTCGGCGAAATCAACCGCAACGACTTCGCCCAGCGGCGCGAGGCTGCGCTGCAGTTCGAAGCCGACTTGGCCATCCTTGCCGGTGAGGAGGATTTTCATGGGCGAGCCTTGATCAAGCAGCATTCTTGACCAGCGACGCAAGGGAATAGAGTTTTTCCGGAGAAATCTCAAGTCCGTTTGGCCATGCAAATGCCCCCGCTTCAACAAAACCTCGGCTCAAGTAGAACTCATCTGACAACTGCTCAAGCAGAGGTCCGTTTCTCTTTGCCAAGTATTCACCCATATCGAGCGTGCCGGCTGATCCGTCGGAAAAACTGACAGAGAACTTCCGGTCACCCAGGTAATGCACAGACAACAGACTAATCATCATGATCTGCCCCTTGAATTCGTTCGAGCGGCTCAAATTTCTGGGCTCGCTGCCAGTTATCAAACAGCTCGTCCCGATGCTTAAGGCACCATTCCTTGACGATCGCAGCCGCTTTTTTTGGCAACTGTCCCCGCATGATTTCTCCCGTCTCGATGCTGACCTGCGCGACGAAGCCCTGATATTCGACATGCACATGCGGTGGCGGATGGTCGTCATGCCACATGCGAACAATCATGCCAAAAAAGACGGAGAGAATGGGCATGTTGATCAGGCGCCGTATTGTTTGCCGACCCAGTTCTTGTAGGCGCCGCTGGTGACGTTGGCAACCCAGGCCTGGTTGTCGAGATACCACTGCACAGTCTTGCGGATGCCGGTCTCGAAGGTCTCTGCCGGCTTCCAGCCAAGTTCACGTTCGAGCTTGCCGGCGTCGATAGCGTAGCGACGGTCGTGTCCTGGGCGGTCCTGAACGTAGGTGATCTGGTCCTTGTAGGGTTTGCCATCGGCGCGCGGGCTGAGTTCGTCGAGGATGGCGCACAGGGTATGGACGACGTCGAGGTTGGGTTTTTCGTTCCAGCCGCCGACGTTGTAGACCTCGCCCACCCTGCCCGCCTCGAGGACGCGGCGGATGGCGCTGCAATGGTCTTTCACATAGAGCCAGTCACGGATCTGCTGGCCGTCGCCGTAGATGGGCAGCGGCTTGCCGGCCAGCGCATTGTGGATGCACAGCGGAATGAGCTTTTCCGGGAAGTGGTAGGGGCCATAGTTGTTGGAGCAGTTGGTGGTGAGCACCGGCAGGCCGTAGGTGTGGTGGTAGGCGCGCACGAGGTGGTCACTGGCGGCCTTGCTCGCCGAGTACGGGCTGTTGGGTTCGTAGCGGTTGGTTTCGGCGAAGGGCGGATCGTCCTTGGCAAGCGAGCCGTAGACTTCGTCGGTGGAGACGTGGAGAAAGCGGAAGTTGTTCTTCGCTTCTGCGGCGAGGTCGTTCCAGTAGGCGCGCACGGCTTCGATCAAGCGGAAGGTGCCGACGATGTTAGTCTGGATGAAATCTTCCGGGCCGTGGATGCTGCGGTCGACGTGCGACTCAGCCGCAAAATTGACGATGGCGCGGGGCTGGTGCTCGGCAAGCAGCCTGGCGACGAGCTCGAAATCGCCGATGTCGCCCTTGACGAAGTGGTGGCGCGCATCGCCGCTCAGGGATGCGAGGTTTTCGAGGTTGCCGGCATACGTGAGCGCGTCAAGGTTGATGACGGGTTCATCGGATTGCGCCAGCCAGTCGAGTACGAAGTTGCTGCCGATGAAGCCCGCTGCGCCAGTGACAAGAACCATTTTTACCCCCCCCACGAGAGGGGGGATTATACCGCAGCGCACCATTTCGCGGCCAGTCTGACCTTGGTCAGATGGAGTCCAAGTCACTCCGTTCTCGGTCGCAAGAAGCTGGGGAAACGCGGCAAGCCGTTGCCCGTGAGGTCACGATAGCGGTAGGTCACCGTACTGCCGACCGGCGGCGGATTTCTCCGCTGTTCGTCACTGAACCCCGACCCCAGCGAGAACTCGCGGCCCTCCGGCGTGCGCACGCGGAGTGCGCCGAGCATCCCGGCGTACTTGCCCTTGCCGGGCTGATGAGAAATGACGACAGCCTCGGCGTCTTCCCACAGTTTCATCTTGAGCAGGGTATCGCTGCGTCCGGTCTCGTAGGGCGCATCGGCACGGTGCAGCATCAACCCTTCGCCGCCGGCCTTGACGACCTCGTTCATGCGTTTCTGCAGGCTGTTGCGGTCGACCACGGAAAACTGCTCGATTTCACGCAGCCATGGCACCTTGGCCTGCCGTGTGATCTCGCGCATCGCCTCGGCCCGTTCGCGGAAGGTGCCGGGCGCACCGGGTAGTTCGAAGAGCATGTAGCGCACCTGCCGCCACTCGGCATCGTCGGGAACTTCCTTGCGCACGATGCCGGAGAGCCGCTCGAACGTGCCGCGCCCGATCCACAGTTCGCCGTCGAGCGGCGTTTTCGGGAGGCCGTCGACGAACCACTTCGGTGCGTTGATCTGCTTGCCGCTGCGGAAGCGCAGGGTTTCGCCATCCCAGATGGCGCGCACGCCGTCGAGCTTCTCGCTGACCAGGTATTTCGTGACATCGACCTGGTTGCGATAGACCTCGGCGAGCAGGATGGCGGGCGCTTCCGCAGTTGCCGCAATGATCGGAAGGGCCAGCACCCAGCCGAGCAGCAAGGCACGCAGCAGGCGCGACATCAGTCGCCAGCCCACTCGCGCCGCGCCTGGCGGGCAATCCCGAAGACTTCCTCCAGGCGCTCGCCGTCGTTCTGCGCCAACGCCAGGCGGAGTTCGTCAAGCTGGGCGCGATAGCTGTCGAGTTCGCCGAGCAGTGCCTCGCGATTGGCAAGGCAGATGTCGCGCCACATTTCGGGATGGCTGGCGGCAATGCGCGTGAAGTCGCGGAAGCCGGAGGCGGCGAAGGTGAAGAACAGGTCGGCGTCCTCGCGCACGGCGAGGTCGTGCACCAGCGCGAAGGAAAGCAGGTGCGGCAAATGGCTGACTGCGGCGAAGACACGGTCGTGCGCTTCGGGACTCAATTCGTAGATATCTGCACCGCACAGCGACCAGGCGCGCTTGATGTGGTCGAGTGCATCGTCCGAGTTTTCCGGGAGCGGCGTGACGACGACCTTCTTACCCTGGTAGAGATCCCAGCGCGCCGCCGCCGGGCCGCTGTTCTCGGCACCGGCGATAGGGTGGGCGGGGACGAACTGGCTGATCCGCTCGCCCAACGCAGCACGGGCTGCGGCAACGACGTCGCACTTGGTCGAACCGCCATCGGTGACGATGGTGTTCGGCCCGAGGTAGGGTGCGATGCGTTCGAAGATCTCCGGCATTTGCGCCACCGGCGTGGCGACGAGAACGATGTCGGCATCCTCTATTTCGTGCGTCGGGTTGATGCCGGCACGGTCGATCACGCCCAGTTCCTGAGCGACCCGCAAGGTTGACGGCGTGCGCCCGAAACCGACCACCTCCTCGACCGCCTCGGCCTCTTTGAGCGCCAGCGCGAAGGAACCGCCGATCAGGCCGGTGCCGAAGACGACGATTTTGCCGAATTCAGGCATTCAGAACCCCCTTGGAGGAAAGTCGGCATGACCACCCGGCGTCCAGAAAACGATCATTCTGCAATCCCGAGAAAGACCGCCAGGCAACGCTCGATCTCCAGCATGTGAATGGAATCGAGGCTACCGAAAGCGCCACCTATCTTGTCGCGTTTCACGGTCATCAACTTGTCGACCATGATCTGCGACGGCTTCTGCAGCCCGTTGCCCGGGGTCGGCTGCACCGTAATGCGGAACAGCGGGGCATCGACCAGTGCGCTGGAAACCAGCACGACTGTAACCGTGGCATGGCTAACGAAATTGTCGGACTGAATCACCAGCGCCGGGCGCGGCTTTCCGAAGTCTCCCTGGACGGCGATACTGACCAGATCGCCACGCTTCATGCCGACCAGCCATCGACATCGCCCAGAGCCTCATCGAGAAAATCCAGAAGCCCCGGATCGCCTTGGTCAGCCTGAGCCGCCAGATTTGATTGCCTGCGGCATTCTTCGGCAAACAACGGCCGCCGGGTATCGGGAACCCAGATCTGGATCGGTCGCAAACCCGCCGCCCGCATGAGGTCGCGGCGCTTTTGAACCCTTGCGGTGACCGGTGATGCCATAAGGAACCTCCATTCGTTACATGCAACACTATATGCCCGCCCGGTGTTACATGCAACACAAAAAGCTCTTCTCAGAGCGCCTTATCCAGCGCCTCGAGGAAGCGTGCATTTTCCGGCTCGGTGCCGATAGTCACGCGCAGCCATTCGGGCAGGCCGTAGCCGCCGATCGGGCGGACGATGACGCCCTGCTTGAGGAGTTTCAGGTTGACCGACGCGCCATCGCCAGCCCTGAAGGTGACGAAGTTGCCATGCGACGGGATGTGTTCGAGGCTAAGGCGCTTCAGCCCGGCGACGATCTGTTCCATACCGCGCCGGTTGAGTTCGTAGCTTTCGGCGACGAATAAATGGTCATCGAGGGCGGCGACAGCCGCAGCGATGGCCAGGTTATTGACGTTAAACGGCTGGCGCACGCGGTTCATCAGGTCGGCGATCTCGGCAGATGCCAGCGCATAGCCGACGCGCAGGCCGGCGAGTCCGAAAATCTTCGAAAAGGTGCGGGTGACGACCAGGTTGGGGAAATCCGTGATCCAGGCGGCCGTATCGACGCGCTCGGCGGGCGGCAGGTATTCGTTGTAGGCCTCGTCGAGGACTACAACGACATCGTTCGGCACACTTTCGAGGAAGGCGCGTACTTCCGGATAGGGCAGGAAATTTCCGGTCGGGTTGTTCGGGTTGGCGATCCAGACGATGCGCGTGTCCGGCCGAATGGCGGCGCGCATGGCGTCGAGGTCATGGCCGTAGTGCTTTGCCGGTGTCGAAATCAGTTGCGCCCCGGTCGACAGCGTGGCGAGCGGGTAAACCGCGAAGGCGTGCTGCGCGAAAACCGCCGAGCGGCCGGGGGCCAGGAAGACGCGGGCGATCAGGTCAAGCACGTCGTTGGAACCATTGCCGAGGACGACCTGGTTCTGGCCCAGGCCGCAGCGTTCGGCGACTCTGGCAATCAGCTCGAACTGGTCAGGATAGCGCTCGATGCCGCCGATTGCCGCCTCAACCGCCTTCTTTGCTTTCGGGCTCATGCCCAGCGGATTTTCGTTGGAAGCCAGCTTGAGAATTTTCTCGACCGGAATACCCATTTCGCGGGCCAGCTCGGTGATCGGCTTGCCCGGCTGGTAGGGTGAGATGGCGCGAACGTAGGACAGCGATTGTTCTGCGAGGCTCATGACGCGTTCCTCAATAAACCGCGACCGGGTAGGAACCCAGCGTTTTCAGATAGGCGGCACGGCGCGCGAGTTCTTCGAGCGCCGCCTTGATCGGCGCCTCCTCGCGGTGGCCCTCGATGTCGACATAGAAAACATATTCCCACAGCGCGTTGCGGGCAGGGCGGGACTCGAGGCGGCACATCGAGACACCGGCGCTGGACAGGGGGAGCAACAGTTCGTGCAGGGCGCCGGTGCGGTTCGGCGCGGACATGATGAGCGAGGTCTTGTCGCGCCCAGACGGGCCGGCATCGTGCTTCCCGAGGACCAGGAAGCGCGTGGTGTTGTTCGGCTCGTCCTCGATGTTCTCGGCCAGGCGCGGCAGGCTGTAGCGGGCGGCTGCGGCTTCGCCGGCGATCGCGGCGGCGCCGGCTTCCTCGGAAGCGAGTTGCGCGGCCTGGGCGTTGCTGCCGACCGAGATGCGCTGCGCGCCGGGAAGCATGCGGTTGAGCCATTCGTGGCACTGCGCCAGCGATTGGGCGTGCGAGTACACCCGGGTGATGCCGCCCAGGTCGCGCTCGTTGGACAGCAGGTTCTGGTGGATGCGCAGGACAACTTCGCCGCAGATCTTCAACTGCGTGCCTAGCAGCAGGTCCATCGTGCGGCCAACAGCGCCTTCGGTCGAATTTTCGACCGGCACCACGGCATATTGCGCGTGGCCCGAATCAACCTCGCGGAAGACGTCATCGATCGAGCCTTGCGGCAGAAGACAGGCGGCATGGCCGAAGTGCTTGGTCGCTGCCGATTCCGAGAAGGTGCCGAGCGGCCCGAGGAAAGCGATGCCAAGCGGGGCTTCGAGCGCGAGGCAGGCGGACATGACTTCGCGGAAAAAGAACGTGATGTTTTCGCCCGGCAGCGGGCCCGGGTTGGCTTCCTGCAACCGGCGCAGCACCTGGGCTTCGCGCTCGGGGCGGTAAATGTGCCCGGCCTCGCCGTGGGCGGCCTTGATCGCGCCGACCTTCTGCGCACAGCGGGCGCGTTCGTTGAGCAGGCGCAGCAACTCGGCATCGATGCCGTCGATTTCGGCGCGGACGCCGGCCAATGACTTTTGCAGTTCGTCGCTCATCGACGTTTACCCGTTGCGTTTGGCGAAATCGTTCATGAAATCCACCAGCACCTTCACGCCTTCCAGCGCGACGGCATTGTAGATGGAGGCGCGCATGCCGCCGACCGATTTGTGACCCTTCAGCGACATCAGGCCGGCAGCCTTCGCTTCGGCCAGGAAAACGGCATCGAGTTCAGGCGCGGCAAGGGTGAACGGCACATTCATCCGCGAGCGGCAATCGGGATCGACCGGGTTGGCGTAGTAGCCGCCCGAACCGTCGATGGCTTCGTACAAAATCCGCGCTTTTTCGGCGTTGACCGCAGCAATGCCTTCCAGCCCGCCCTGGCGCTTCAACCACTGGAAAACCAGGCCGGCGATATAGATGCCGTAGGTCGGCGGGGTATTCAGCATCGAGCCGTTTTCGGCCATCACCGCGTAGTCCATGACGCTCGGTATGGTCAGCGGCGCCATCCCGAGCAGTTCCTGGCGCAGGATAACCAGGGTCAGGCCGGACGGGCCGATGTTCTTCTGCGCGCCGGCGTAGATCAGGCCGAACTTCTCGACCGGCACCGGCCGCGACAGGATGTGCGAGGACATGTCGGCGACCAGCGGCACGCCGGTGTCGGCGATGCGCTCGGCGGAAATCTCGACGCCGTGGATAGTTTCGTTGGTGCACACATGCAGGTAGGCGGCAAACGGGTCGAGCTTGATTTCCTCAGCCGTTGGCAGGCGGGTGAAGTTGCTCACCCCGGTATCCGCCGCACAGCGCACCTTGCCGATGCGCTGCGCTTCCTTGAAGGCCTTCTGCGACCACACGCCGGTGACGATGTAGTCGGCCGAGCGCCCGGCCAGCAGGTTCATCGGGATCTGTGCGAACTGGAGCGTCGCGCCGCCCTGCAGGAAGAGCACCTTGTAGCCGGCGGGAATGCCCATCAATTCGCGCAGGTCCGCTTCGGCCTGTTCAATGATGCCGGTGAATTCCTTGCCGCGATGGCTCATTTCCATGACGCTGCAGCCGGCGCCATGCCAGTCGAGCAGTTCTTCCTGCGCCTGCAGCAGGACTTCTTCCGGCAGCGCGGCCGGGCCGGCGCTGAAGTTCCAGACCCGACCCATCATTCCTCCCCGGCAGCCTCGCCCGCCGCTTCACCGCCGGCGTCATCGGCCGCTTCACCCAGGCCTTCGGCCTCGGCCTCGATCTCGGCGACCGACTCGACGATCTTTTCCAGGCCGGCCAGCTTTTCGCCGTCATCGAGCGAAATCAGCGTTACGCCCTGCGTCGCCCGGCCCATGCCACGGATTTCGGCGACCCGGGTTCGGATCAGCACGCCGCCGGTGGTAATCAGCATGATTTCGTCTTCGTCATTGACCAGCTTGGCGCCGACGACCGTGCCGTTACGCTCGCTGTCGGCAATCGCGCGCACACCCTGGGTACCGCGGCCGGAGTGGCGGAAGTCGGCGAGCACGGTGCGCTTGCCGAAGCCGTTCTCTGTGGCCACCAGCACCGTTTGCTGATCGCTCTCGGCGACCAGCAGGGAAATCACCGATTGCCCTGGCTGCAGGCGCATGCCGCGCACGCCGCGGGCACCTCGACCCATCGGCCGGACGTCTTCCTCGTCGAACCAGACGGCCTTGCCGGCATTCGAGACCAGCACGATATCGCTGCCGCCACTGGTCAATTCGACGCCGATCAGGTAATCGTCCTCGTCCAGCGCCACTGCGATGATGCCGGCCTTGCGCGGATTGGAGTAATCGGACAGCGGCGTCTTCTTGACCGTACCCATGACCGTCGCCATGAAGACGTACTGGTCGTCGGAGACCTCCTTGACCGGCAGCACGGCATTGATCCGTTCGCCCTCTTCCAGGGGGAAGA
>ERZ724517.1229-NODE-1229-length-14349-cov-3.917098_pt1 | contig 14349 bp, 12 predicted proteins | sample MGYA00376050_ERZ724517 | MGnify/ENA primary metagenome ERZ724517 (study PRJEB28724, sample SAMN07190886) | activated sludge metagenome | isolation source: activated sludge of sewage treatment plant in Hong Hong | place: USA: Christiansburg, Virginia | collected... | reverse complement strand
GAACTCGCAGGGGCAGATGTGGACAATGTTCGCAAAGGCATTGGTACCGATTCCCGTATTGGTAATAAATTTATTTACCCCGGTATTGGTTATGGTGGATCCTGCTTTCCAAAAGATGTACAGGCGTTAATAAAAACCGGCGAGGAATATGAGTACGATCTGAGGGTACTTAAAGCAGTTGAAGCGGTAAACAAAGATCAGAAACTGGTATTATTTAACAAGATCAAAAAGTTCTTTAACGGCAATTTAAGTGGCAAAACAATTGCACTTTGGGGGCTCTCCTTTAAGCCACAAACAGATGACATGCGTGAAGCACCATCACTGATAATCGTAAAAAAACTGCTGGAAGCCGGCGCCAAGGTAAAAGCTTACGACCCGGTTGCCATTAAAGAGGCCAAACATCATTTTGGAGAAACAATAGAATACTGCGAAGACCAGTATGAAACGCTGATTGATGCCGATTGCCTGGCCATACTTACCGAATGGCCCGAATTTAAATTCCCCAATTTCAAGATCATACAAAAATTGCTGAATACTCCTGCAATATTTGACGGACGTAATATTTATGACAAGCACGAGATGAAAGAGCTTGGGTTTAAATACAGCTGCATAGGCGTAAAAACTAATGAAAACGCCGAAGCGAACGAACCGGCTGATTTTATAATGGAGTTTATTAAAGCATAATTACTCACCATATCCAGATATAACCAATATATGATACCCACAACTATAAACATCAACACAGTTTCTGAAACAGATTCAGAAAAATTTTACGACATGTGCATGATTGAGCGGCTATGCCACAACAACGAAGATCGCATTAAAAAACTGGTAAGCGTTTTTATTGAACAGATGCCACAATCTGTGGAAGAGATCAAACAGGCTTATGCAAAACGCGATTTTGCTGTTGTAAGAAAAACAGCACACCGCATCAAGCCCACCTTAAGCTACTATGCCATTATTAAAATAGAAAAAGATATACAGCAGATAGAAAAGATGGCCAAAGGGGAAGTGGATACTGCAGACATGGAATTAAAGATAATTAAGCTTGATATAGTAGTGGGAGAAGTTGTAAAAAAAATGAAACAGGACTATTTTAATAACTGATAAATTCAACCCTATGAAGAAGAAAATACTCGTAGTTGACGACGAAACAAGTATCTGCCTTTTGCTGGAAAATTTCCTTTCCCTGGATTACGATGTAATAACAATAAATAACGGGGAAGAAGCGCTGGTTTGGCTGGAGGGAAATCTTCCGGACCTGATCATCAGCGATATACAGATGGACAATATGGACGGATTCGCCGGGAAGGCGCACCCCGCCCCCGCCGCCCATCCCCACCCACCGACAGCCCGCAACTGGGCTTCGATTTCGGCTGAGAGGGTGTGAATGAATCTACTGCGCGGCCCGATTTTGCCCCTGCGATGCTCACCGTACCCTTGTACGGTTGCGCTTCTCGGCGCGAACTCGAACCGCTCGCTACGATTTCTTCACACCCTCTGACCCCATGAAAACCACCACCCCCGCTTTTCGCGGCAACAAGCAGGCCCTGCCCAGCAAGCCCTGCGCGGTCTGCGGCCGCCCCATGAGCTGGCGGCGCAAGTGGGCGCGCTGCTGGGAGGAAGTCCGCTACTGCTCCGACGCCTGCCGTCGCCGGGTGGCCAGGCCATGAGCGTGCGCCATCTCGTCCTCGTGCTGGGCGACCAGTTGAGCCACGACAATCCGGCCCTCGCCGGCTTCGACCCGGCCTGCGACCGCATCCTGATGGTGGAGGCTCCGGCCGAAGCCACCCACGTCTGGACCCACAAGGCACGCATTGCCCTCTTTCTGTCGGCCATGCGCCATTTCGCGGCCGAGTTGGAGGCCCGGGGCTGGCCAGTGGATTACCTGCGCCTGGGCGAGCACACCCACGCCAGCCTGGCAGCGGCCTGGCGCGCCGCCGTGGTGCGCCACGACCCGGCTGGTCTGGTCGTCTGCGAGCCGGGCGAGTGGCGCCTGGAGCAGGCCCTGCACGCCCTCGGCAGCGAACTGGGCCTGCCCGTGGCGCTACGCCCCGACACCCACTTCCTGACCAGCCGGGCGGCCTTCCAACGCTGGGCCGGCGACCGGGAAACCCTGCTGATGGAGCACTTCTACCGTGCCATGCGCAAGCACCACCGGGTGCTGATGGACGGCAAGGAGCCGGCCGGCGGCACCTGGAACTTCGACAAGGACAACCGCCAGGCCTTCGGCCGCGGCGGCCCGGGTGCCCTGCCGGCAGCGCCGCGCTTTACTCCCGACGCCATCACCCTGGACGTGCTGGCCACTGTCAGAAAGCACTTCCCCGAGCACCCCGGGAGCCTGGACAGCTTCGCCTGGCCGGTCACCCGGGCCGACGCCCTGCAGGCCCTGGCAGCCTTCGTCCGGGAGCGTCTGCCGGGCTTCGGCACCCACCAGGACGCCATGTGGACCGACACCCCCTTCCTGTGGCACAGCCTGCTGGCTCCGGCCCTCAACCTCAAGCTCCTTGACCCGCGGGAAGTGATCCGCGCCGCCGAGGACGCCTGGCGGGCCGGGCAGGCGCCCTTGCCCGCGGTGGAGGGCTTCATCCGCCAGATCCTCGGCTGGCGGGAGTTCATCCGCGGTGTGTATTGGCGTGACCAGCCGGCCATGGGCGAGGCCAACCACTTCGGCCACACCCGCCCCCTGCCCGCCTGGTTCTGGACCGGCGAGACGCGCATGAACTGCCAGCGCCAGGTGATCCGCCAGACCCTGGACCACGGCTACGCCCATCACATCCAGCGCCTCATGGTGACCGGCAACTTTGCGCTGCTGGCCGGGCTGTCGCCCCAGGCCGTGGCCGGCTGGTTTCTGGCGGTGTATGTGGATGCGGTGGAATGGGTGGAACTGCCCAACGTGGCGGGCATGGCCCTGTATGCCAACGGCGGCCGCTTCACCAGCAAGCCCTACGTAGCCAGCGGCGCCTACATCAAGCGCATGAGCAACTACTGCAGCGGGTGCAGCTACAGTCCGGACGTGAAGACCGGCCCCCGGGCCTGCCCGGTCAGCACCCTCTACTGGGATTTTCTCGACCGGCACGCCCACATGCTGGCGACCAACCCCCGCTGCACCCTGATGCTCAAGCCCCTGGAACGGATGAGCGAGATCGAGCGGGCCGCCATGCGCAGCCACGCTGCCGCGCTGGCTGACGGACTCGACAAGCTCTAGCGTCGGAGAAAGGGCTCAGGGCCGGGCATTGGCCTGCGCCGCGAGCGCTGCATCCAGGGCCTCGATGGCGGCAATGAAGCGGGCGTGACGGGCCTCAGGGGTGGCACCTTCGGGCGCCCGGGAAAGGGCCTCCCACCAGGCCGGCGGCAGACCGGCGAGGGTCGCGTGGCGCACCAGAAGGGACGCACTCGGGCCATTGAAGCGGACGCCGGCGCTGGTCTGGAGCACCGCCCGGTTGACGCCCGCATGCACACCCAGCAGGTAGATCTCCCGATGACGGGGTGAAAGAACGCGTTCGATGCGCCCGCCGAGGCCGGTCTCATCACTCTCGAAACGCGCCTGGAGGCGGGCGAACTCATCGGCGGTGCTCACCGCGGGCCACACCGCCGGCGCCACACCGAGGACTTCGGCCAGGGTGCCGGCCTGGGCAGCGAGGGGCGCGGTGCGGGCTTCGGCCTGGGCGCGCACGGCCGCATCGGACAGGGCATGGCTGCCCAGGTACTCGGCCAGAAAACCCATCTGCTGACCCAGCCGAAAGGCATCGACCCGACGCTGGGGCGGCAGGCGGGCCTCGGCCTCGCGGGAACGGGCGGCGAGCACCTGGGCGTCATCCACCAGAGCGGCGTTCTGGCGGGCCTGCCACCAGTCCGCCCCCAGCCCGCCGAGGGCCATCCAGCCTTGCTGCAGGAGCAGGTAGGTGCCCGCCAGGGCGAGGGTGATGAGGGTGAAGCGGGCGGCCGCCCGGATCTGCTCGGAACTCATCTTTGAAACCTCGGTTGAACGTGGCCGATGGTGGGTTTGGGCGGGATGACCGGCGCGAAGCGACGACGCGGCAGGCTCATGCCTGCAAGGAGGAGCGACAAAGCCGGGCGCCCGACCAGACGTACCAGCGGACACGTAGCGCCGTCACCATTCGGATGAATCGTCATGGTGGCACCGAGGCCTGGGCTCATTCGGTCGATCAAGGAGCAATAAGCGGTCAACCGAGGTTTCAAGGATCACTCGCCCTCCTGTTCGGGATGTCGTGCCGATGGGATGATAGCAGCCGCACATCGTCATTCCGGCCAACCACCATGTCCCCCGGCGAACTGATCTTCCACTTCCTCAATACCGTCGTGCTGACCGCCCTGGTGGCCTCCGGGGTGCTGTGGCGCTACCGGGTGGACGTGCTGGCCGGCATGGGCAGCAGCAGCGGTCAGGCCCTCGGCATACCGGCGGTGGTTCCGGCCCGCACGGTCATGCCGCAGCCGCCGGCGGCGGGGCTGGCCTGGGAGAAGCAGGCCCGGCGACGGATCGCCCTGGCCTACCTGGGCAGCGTGGCCGTGCCGGCCCTGGGGCTGGCCGTGCTGCAGCTCCATGTGGGCAATCTGCCCCGGACCCCTGCCCATGTCATGCTGGTGGGCGGCAACCTGCTGCTTGCCGCGGTGCCGATGATTGCGGTCAGTCTGGCTTTGCGTTTCCGGCAGGCGGTGGGGCTGGGCCTGGGGGTGCTCATTGCCTGCGCCGTGCTCGGCACCGGGCTGTCCATGCTGCAGCGGCCTTTCATGGGCGGGCGGCCCAGCCTCGACCAGTTGCTGAACTTCTTCACCTTCTTCCATTTCGCGGCCGTGTGGCTGCCCTTCCCCCTGACGCTGATCGCGCTGACGGGCCACGCGCGCATCCGCGGCGTGGCCCCCATCACCTTCGCCGGTCTGCTGCTGTTCGGGCTTGCTCCCCTGCTTGGCGCGCGGGCGTCGGCATGGCTGGCCACCACACCGGACGGCAGCCGCATCCTGCTGGATATCGGCCTCAACGCGGTCTTCATGGTCCTCGCCCTCCCGGCCGCCCTGCTGGGGTGGTGGCGCCTGCAGGGGCTGGCCGGCGCCTATCAGGCCAAGCGCTTCTCCGATGCCCAGTTGCTGGCCCGCACCTGGTGGCTGTTGTTTTGCGCTGCGCTCGCGCTGGAGCTGATCAACGCCGCGCCGGATCGTTGGTGGCTGGTCCTCGCCGGCTGCGTAGCGGCCTATGCGGTCTTTCCGTGGCTGAACGGTGTACTGCTGGCCCGCGCCGTCGGGCGGCACGGCCGGCCGCCCCGCCGCACCCTGCTCCTGCTCCGTGTCTTCGGCTACACGGCCCGTACCGAGAAGCTGTTCGACCGGGTCGGTGCCCGCTGGCGCCTGTTTGGCCCCGTAACCATGATCGCCGCCCCCGACGTGATGGCCCGCACCATCGACCCGGGGGATTTCCTGCGCTTTGCCGGCGGACGCCTGGCAAGCAGCTTCGTGACCAGCCGGGCGGACCTGAACGCCGGCTTGGCAGCCCTCGACCAGATGCCGGATCCGGACGGGCGCTACCGGGTCAATGAGTTCTGCTGCCGCGACGACACCTGGAAGGCCACCGTGGTGGAGCTGATGGACCGGGCCGATGTGATTCTGATGGACTTGCGCGGCCTGACCCCGACGCGGGGGGGCTGCGAGTTCGAACTGAAGCAACTGAATGAACGCCTGCCCGCCAACCGGGTGGTACTGGTGGTGGACAGCGAGGCCGTGGTCGCCCAGGTGGCGGCCCTGATGTCGCGCCTGCCCGTCATTGTCCGCTTCGACAAGGGCAGCGCCACCGAGACCGAAACCCTGTTTGCCGCCCTGCTGCGGGCGGCAGAGCTGCTGCCCGCCCCGCAGCCCTAGCGGCCCCCTGAGCCTAGGCCGATGAGGCTCTCCGCGGCCCGGCGGGTGACGGCGGCCGCTTCGCACACCCAGCTCATGAAGCAGGCCACATCCGCCCGGGGCGTGTCGTTGGCACCGATCAGCCAGTAGCCCCGCTCGGCCAGTGTCCGCCGGTTAGCACCGATGGGCTGGAGCCGCCCGGCGGCGATGAGATCGGAGAGCAGTTCGGCCCGCCCGATGGCCACGCCCTGGCCGGCCACGGCGGCCTGGATGAGCTGGTCATAGTGGTTGAAATGCAGCACGGCCCGAGGACGCACCCCTTCCAACCCGCAGGTGGCCAGCCAGTCGGCCCAAGCCAGCCACGGGAAATTCGGATCGTCGTAGTTCATCAGCGCCACCGTGGGCAGGTTCTCCCGGGTCAGTTCGCTGAGCCCCAGGGCCGGGCTGGCCACCGGAAAGACGGTTTCGCCGAACAGACGCACGCTGCCCTGCGGCGCATCCCCGTCGAGACAGTGGCGCAAAGCCAGGTCCACCCCCTCCCGGCGCAGGTCCACCACCCGGTTGCAACTCGCCAGGCGCACGTCGATCTCCGGGTGACGCGCCTGGAATTCACGCAAATGAGGCAGCAACCACAGGGCGGTAATACCCAGGCTGGCAGTAATCGTAACCGGCGGACGCACCTGATCCGCCCGCAGGCTCGCCGCCAGATCGCCATAGTCGCGCAACCACACGCTGGCCAGACGGTACAGGCGTTCGCCTTCGGGCGTCAGGGAGAGGGCCCGCGTACCGCGCACGAACAGACTGACGCCAAGGGCCTCCTCCAGGCTTTGGATCTGGCGACTCACGGCCGACTGGGTCAGGCATAGCTGGGTGGCCGCCCGGGTGAAGCTGAGGCTGCCGGCGGCGGCAACAAAGCCCCGCAAGGGGTCCAGGGGCGGCAGGCGCAGGAGCGGATCATCCATGAGAAAAACGCATCCTTTTCATACCGAATATCCGTTTGTGAAGGCTACTTTTCAGGCCAATACTGCAGTCACACCCGCCATCGTAATGCGTACCACGCATCATGTGCGGACCAGGAGACGATCATGACCGAGCATTCAACCCCCCGCCAGGTGCGCCTCGAAGGCCACGCCTCGACGGTGCTTCCGGAAGGCGTCGGCACCCTCGTGGCCTGTACATCGGGCTGCGTGTGGCTCACCCGTTACGGCGACCCGCGGGATCTCGTCCTCCACGCCGGCGACAGCTTTCGCATCGACGGCCCGGGCACGGTGGTGATGACCGCTCACCACGGCGCGGTGCTGCAGATCTTCCCCGGGGAAGCGGCCCGCCCCGTCCGCCTCGGCTTCGGCGCCCGGCTGGCCAGGCTGATCGGCCCCCGCTGGCACAGCGCAGCACGGCGACTGGCGGGCGGTTCCATGCACGAGTGCTAGACTGAAATCGTGCCCTGCCGCGGAGCCCCCATGAGCAAACAGACACTGGAATTCTGGTTCGAGTTCGCCAGTTCGTACTCTTACCTGAGCGTGATGCGCATCGAACCCCTCGCCCGGGCGGCGGGGGTGACCCTGCAGTGGCGCCCCTTCCTGCTCGGGCCGGTGTTCCTGTCCCTGGGCTGGAACGACTCCCCCTTCAATATCTACCCACCGAAGGGGCGCTACATGTGGCGCGACCTGGCCCGGCTGGCCAGCCGCTATGGCCTGCCCCTGAAGGTGCCCTCACGCTTCCCGCGCAACGGCCTGCTTGCCGCCCGGGTGGCCCTGGCGGGGGCGGATGAAGCCTGGATGCCAGCCTTCTGCCGCGCCGTGATGCGCGCCAACTTCGCCGAAGACCAGGAAATCGCCGAGATCGAGGTGATTCGCGCCATCCTGACATCCCTCGAACTGCCGGTGGACGCGATCCTGGCCCGGGCCGAAAGCCCCGAGAACAAACAAGCCCTGCGCCGGCAAACCGAAAGGGCCGGCGAGATCGGGCTATTCGGCGCCCCCAGCTTCGTTACCCCGGACGGGGAACTGTTCTGGGGCAACGACCGGCTGGAGGACGCGCTGGAATGGGTCGTGAACGGCCCGACGATCTGAGCCGTCACCACCCACCACATCAGGTTCACATGCCGCCCGTCGCTTGGGCACCGGCAGCTTCCTCGCGCCCCTCGCAGATCTACTAAAATCCTGAACGACTATCCCTTACAAATACGGGCACGCCGTAAAAATCCAAAATAGATGTAGAAAAAACCTGACGCTCATCTACGCTGATTTCATGAGGCGCCGGATGGCAGGCGCGCCACGTCCAACCCAAACGGAGGAGCGCATCATGACCGTCGCCCCGCGCCCACTCAGGCTTGCGGCCCTCTTGGGCTTCATCACGCTTCTCGGCGGCTGCACCCCGCCGAACGCCCTGCGCAATTTCGATGGCGACCCTTGGGTAAAGCGCAACGCGGAAGCCCTCGACCGCATGGGTACGTTACTCAACGAGTACGGCACAGTTGGCATGTCCGCGCCCCTGATCATGATTCCGGACAAGAGCTTCGAGTTCGACCTCCCGGAGCAAGGACCGACAGACTATTTCAGGGACGCCAAGAGCGATATCCAGGCCCGTGCCGCCGCGGTCGAACAGGAAGTATCGCTGCTCAGCCTGAACGCGTCCGCCACCATCGACCCCGTCAAACGGGCTGCCGCTGCGGCCAACATCGCCGCAGCCAAGCTACGGTTCAACACGGCGCTCAAGGCGGCCGAACAGCTCGAAGACCCTAAGCAGCGGGCCGACGCCCAGGCCAAGGCCGGTGAGGACTACGCTGCTGCGCTTAAGGCAAACACTGGCGAGGCGCCCGCAGCCCAGGACGCGCAAGGCGACGCCAGCAAAGGCGCGTCCCAAGCCCAGAGTGTCATTCCCGAGGCTTACAAGAAATTCATTGAGCCCGGCAAACTCCTTGGCACAAGCCCGGCGGTCACCTCCACCAACCGCTCGGCCCTCATCGTGGCTGCCGGTGACACCGCGGTGGAAGGCATCCTCCGTGCCATGCACAGCCCCACCACACCCGCAGGGCTATTGGGCAAACAGAAGCTCTTCGCGACGGCGATGGTGTCGGTCACGCCAGGCTGGCGCACCCGCTCGGACTTTGCCGCCCGGCTGACGATCCGGCCGACCTTGCGCTTCGAACCCGCCCGCGCAGAGGTTACCCGCCACGTGCTCGGCGATCTGAGAAAGGGTGATGGTACGGTCTCCAACTGCGGACAGTTAATGGGCTCGGCGACAGGCACAGTGAAGTATCACTTCGCCGATGGTAAAGCCATCGACCCCGCCGCAATCTCAGCCGTGTCCCCCATGACAGACACCCAGCATCTGCAACTCTCAAACAGCCAACGTCAGCGCAAGGAACGAGCACTCCAACTGGTGCTCGCACTTCAATCTGCTGGGCTCAATGCCGGGGCCAAGCTGTTTTACGAGCACCTGAAAGATCTCGAAAAAGACGTGCAGACCGACAACCGGGAGGTGCCGATCACCGCCTTCGCGACGGGGCATCAATTCGGTTACGAGATTGGCCCGGAACTGTGGGCCCAGACCGACCCCTCGGCGAGTAAGCCGACGCCGGGCTACCGCCTGGTCCGCCAGAGCTTCCCGACCCTGATCTTGCTGGGCTTTGAAGAGGAAGAACTTAAACCGCGCCTAAAGTGCAAGGCGGAACATCCAAACTCCGCCCCAACTGTAGTGGAGCCTCACCTCTACATACAGCAGACCCGGCGCTGGGTTCCGCTCACCGAGAGGGCTGCCGCCAACGGCCCGATCGACGGCTACATCGTAGCCCTTAACGATCAAATCACTCGAGCTTACGAAGGCGGAGCCATCTGTGGCAAGGGTGTTCAACAGAACGTCTGCGACCAGATCAACGCCCGCGGCAACGCCCTCGCGGAAGACCTGATGGGCAACCACCAGCAACAGCCGCTACCGCTTTGCATGGTCGTTCCCGATCTACCGCGCTGCATCGACGCCAGGCGTGAGGAGGCCCGCCAGCAAGCCGAAGCGGACAAGCAGCAACAGAAACCAGCGCAAGCGGCCGCGGCCCCGGCAGCCGCCGCAGCAAAGCCCGCGCCCGCCAAAGCCAACGCTGCCAAAGCCGCACCGGCAGCCAAGAAGTAAGCATTGCCCCTCGGCCCGACTGATGGCCCCCCACCCCTTGCGAGGAGACCGCCATGAGCAAATTGCCTCAATCCTTCCGCGTCCGTTTCAATCGCACGCCCGTCAGCGCGGAGTTTCTACCCACCGCTGAAGACCGGGACGGCCGCCTGGGGTTTGGCTGGACGCGGGAAGCCCAGCCCTACGCCTCCTTCGACCGGCGCACCTTCGCCCCTCAAGGCACCCATTTCGGCCCGCCCTATGGCGACGACAAGGTCACCGAAGCGCACCGCAACAGCGATGGAGCCGACGGCGGAGGCAACTTCGGCCCCTTCCGCGGCACCAACTTTGGCCCCTACGGCAGTTACGCCAAACAGGTGGGCTTGGGCTATCAGCCAGACCTGCCCGACCTGCGGGACTATCAACTGGAGCCTAAGAGCAAGGCCAAGCAAGCACAGTTGAAGACGGCCATCGCCGACATGATCGTGACGATCCAGCATGGCAACATGCTCGCCACGCAGGGAACGGAGAAGGAGAAGGGCAGAGACGGCAAGAAAGCGAAGTCGCCGGCTCAACAGCGCAGCGAGATCGCACCGTCTTACCTGCTCCACCAGATCGACAAGCTGCCGTCCCGCTGCGATCTGCGGGCCACCGGGCATCTGTCGCCCGTGGAAGACCAGGGACCGATAGGCTCGTGCACCGCCCAGGCGGTGGTCGGCCTGATCGAATACCTGATGCGTGCTGGCGGCGGCGACGGACACGACATGTCGCGCCTGTTCGTCTACAAGATGAGCCGACGTTTGCTGGGCTGGGAAGGCGACACGGGCGCCTATCTGCGCACCGCCATCAAGAGCGTCGCGCTGTTCGGCCTGCCCCCCGAGGAAGAATGGCCCTACGATGTGGCGCGTTACAACGAGGAGCCACTAGCCTACCACTTTGCCTTCGCCCAGAACTTCAAGGCCACCACCTATGCCCGCCTAGACGGATACGGCGATGGCAAAGCCACCCTCGACTCGGTGAAGCGCTGCTTGCAGGACGGCTTTCCGGTGGTGTTTGGCTTTCCAGTCTATAGCTCCATCGACGCAGTGGGGCTGCAAGGCCGCTACGTGATCCCCAACCCCAACCACCTCGACGCACTGCGCGGCGGCCACGCGGTGCTGGCGGTCGGCTACGACGACAACCTGGAAACCAGCCTCCCCGGCGCGGCCAAGCGCACACGCGGAGCCCTCCTGATCCGCAACTCGTGGGGCGTGGACTGGGGTGTCGCGGGTTACGCCTACCTGCCCTATGAGTACGTCTACGGCCTGCTGGCAGTGGACTTCTGGACGGTCTTCAACAAAGACTGGATCAAGCTGGAGGTCTTTGTCTAAACGCTTCGCCCAATCTGGAGGAAACTCGCAATGATTGCCATCCGGACCATCCTGCTTGCGACAAGCGCACTGGCAGCGCTTCCCGCCATCGCCATTGATACGCCGCAGTCCGGCATCTTTTCCACACCAGCTACCGTCTTCAACGGGAACACCAATCCGCCAGTGCAAACGATCTCGCCCGATAACAACGAAATTTCCTTTATCTTTCAGGGGCTGCGTATCGAGCAGCAGGGCAACGGTCAGCGACGTGGCGACACCACCCACATCGCACTGCATGTGCCTCTCACTATCGACAAGCCCACTCGGATCAGGGCGGAACTGCGTGGTGCCATCGTTGCCGAAAAGGGGGCGAAATGCCGAATCAGTATCGACAGTCCCAAAGGGTGGGAGGTGCTGACGGCTACGCAGGCGCCGCAGGCCTACCTGCGAACCTCCATTCCCGTGTCCGCCAGCGATGGTGACCTGAAACTACTGATCAGCCTCCGGTGCACCGGCCGACCGCTCACTCGCCCGGTTTTCATCGCCGAAGTGGATTCCCTAGACCTAAGCCTGGAGTCTCGCAAGAGCAAATAAGCGCCCTGAGCGCCTATTTGCCGAGCAGGGGTGTGGCGTCGGCGCCCGATGACTTGCTGCCGGATGCTGCCTTGCGGGCCTTCTCGGCCTTTTTCTCGGCGGCCTTGCGTGCGCGCGCTTCGTAGTCGGCCCGGTCGCTGGTGGCCTGTTCGGCGCGGCTTGCCGCGGCCCGGGCTTCGGTGGCGCGGCGGCGGGCATCGGCGGCGTCCTTGCGATTGCGGTCGGCGGCGGCCTCCATGGCCTGGCTCTTGCCGTCCTGCTCCCGTTTGACCCGGGCCGCATCCTTCTCGGAAAACTGGCGCAGCCGGGATTCGCTGTCGGCCCGATTGCGGGCTTCCTGCTCGGCCCGCTCGACCGCCTTGGCGGGCGCTTCCCGCGCTGCGTCCGCCTGACGCTCCTCGAAGCGGCGGTTCTTCTCGGCCAGTTCGATGCGCCCGGCCTCGTTGTCCATCTCCCGCGCCTTGCGCACGTCCGCCACCCGGCGCGCCCGGGCCTCATCAATGCAGCGATTCACCAGGAAGCGCTCGTAGCAGGCGATCTCCTCCGCGTTGAAACGGGCGTCGGCGGCACTGCGCAGGCCGGCCGCCTCGCTCTTGAGCTTTTCGGCGCGGGCCAGTTCGGCAGCGGGGTCGGATGGCGCCACCGCCTCCTGGGCGTGCACGGGGCCAACGCTCAGGACAACGAACACCAGGGAGGGCAGACAGGCGGACAGAAGGGGCAGGCGATGCAGACGCATGGGACTGGGCAGGGCTGAAGGCTTTTGGACCGCTTACAATACCGGATTTACCGCCCGGTTTCCTCCCCGTCCTGCTGCCGTGATCCAGTTTCGCTCCCTCCGCCTCGCCCGGGGCGTCAAGACCCTCATCGAAGGCGCCAGCCTGCAGATCCACCCCGGCTGGAAAGTCGGCCTCACGGGCGCCAACGGCTGTGGCAAGTCCAGCCTGTTCGGCCTGCTGCGCGGCGAGCTTCACCAGGACGCCGGCGACCTGGAGATGCCGGCCTCATGGACCATCGCCCATGTGGCCCAGGAGACGCCGGCCCTGGCCAGCCCGGCCATCGACTATGTGCTCGACGGCGACACCGAACTGCGCCGCATCGAAGCCGCCCTGGAACGCGCCGAGGCGGCCCACGACGGCGAGGAGATCGGCCATCTCCATGGCCGCCTGCAGGAGATCGGCGGCTATGCCGCCCGCGCCCGCGCCGCGGCCCTGCTCGACGGGCTGGGCTTCTCCGCCGCCGACCTGGAGCGCCCGGTGGCCGATTTCTCGGGCGGCTGGCGCATGCGCCTCAACCTGGCCCAGGCCCTGATGTGCCGCTCCGATCTGCTGCTGCTGGACGAACCCACCAACCACCTCGACCTGGACGCGGTGATCTGGCTGGAGCAGTGGCTCACCGACTACCGGGGCACCCTGGTGCTGATCTCCCACGACCGGGATTTCCTCGATGCGGTGGTGAATCAGATCGCCCATATCGAGGGCCAGCGCCTGACCCTCTACGCCGGCGCATACTCCGACTTCGAGCGCCAGCGTGCCGAGCGCCTGTCGCAGCAGCAGTCGATGTTCGAGAAGCAGCAGCGGGAGCGCGCCCATCTGCAGAAGTACGTGGACCGCTTTCGCGCCAAGGCCACCAAGGCCCGCCAGGCCCAGAGCCGCATCAAGGCCCTGGAGCGCATGGAACTGATCGCCGCCGCCCACATCGACACCCCCTTCACCTTCAGTTTCCGGGACTGCGGTCAGGCCCCCGACCCGCTGTTGCAGATTGAGGACGCCGCCACCGGCTATGCCGACAAGCCCATCCTGACGGGCATGAAGCTGACCCTCCGCCCGGGCGAGCGGGTCGGCCTGCTGGGCCGCAACGGCGCCGGCAAGTCGACCTTGATCAAGCTGCTTTCGGGTGGCCTGAAGCCCACCGCCGGGGTGCGCCGGGAAGGCAAGGGGCTGGAGATCGGCTACTTTGCCCAGCACGCCCTGGAGAGTCTGCGCCCGGAAGAGTCGGCGCTGCAGCACATGCTGCGCCTCGACCCCCAGACCCGCGAGCAGGATCTGCGCAATTACCTGGGTGGCTTCGATTTTCACGGGGACATGGCCACAGCGCCCTGCGCACCGTTTTCGGGCGGCGAGAAATCCCGCCTGGCCCTGGCCCTGCTGATCTGGCACAAGCCCAAGCTGCTGCTGCTCGATGAACCCACCAACCACCTGGACCTGGAGATGCGCCACGCCCTGACCCTGGCGCTGCAGGACTACGAGGGCGGCATGGTCATCGTGTCCCACGACCGCGCCCTGCTGCGCGCCACCTGCGACCGCTTCCTGCTGGTGGACGACGGCCGGCTGCTGCCCTTCGATGGCGATCTGGACGATTACAAGAGCTGGCTCGCCCAGCGCCGTGCCACCGACGCCGCCGCGGCCCAGTGCCCGGACAGGGCCGCCGACAAAGCCAGCCGCAAGGCCGACCG
>ERZ724517.1228-NODE-1228-length-14352-cov-13.194726_pt1 | contig 14352 bp, 15 predicted proteins | sample MGYA00376050_ERZ724517 | MGnify/ENA primary metagenome ERZ724517 (study PRJEB28724, sample SAMN07190886) | activated sludge metagenome | isolation source: activated sludge of sewage treatment plant in Hong Hong | place: USA: Christiansburg, Virginia | collected... | reverse complement strand
CTTAAGGGAGCGGTAGCCATCCCCTCGAAGGACTCGCAGGAGCACAAACACATGCTCACTGCCGAAGCGTCAAATTAAATATACTAAAATCTGAGATAATGCAGCCATATTCGCCGATAACGCACACTTCACGTCCGTCAGAGCACCAGCAAAGGCATGGGGCAATCCATCAGCGAGGATACTACGCGCAGCAGTTCATACTCCTCCAACTGCACCTCCGCATCCGCCAATACAGCGGTCGCCGCCAGCTCCAGCACTTGCTTTCGCTCATTGAAAGGGAGGCCCGCCATAATCTGTACTTCACGTGCCAGATGAGAGAATCGCGCGGCACCAACAACCGGTAGGGGCATGATGGCGGGGGTCATAGTCCGCATCAATCGCGCATGCATACGCTCCAACTCTTGATCACGCAAGCCTCCGGCATGAAGCAGAATAGCGATGACCAGCGACACTCCCTCCATACACTTTTCAAGCTTTACCGGTCGTGGCTTCGAGCGCTGCAGCTGCTTGCGCAATAGCATGAGTAGGGCAAATTCAAAGGTACTGATGCGCTGATCCAACCGTGCCACTTGCTGCAGGCGGGAAAACAGCATCTTCTGCTCACTTACCGGCATAACCTGCAGGCGTGGTAACGCCAAATCCGTCAGCGGAAGGGCAAATCGCATCCCCAACCCCTCTAACTGCGCATGGATACGCAGGATATCCTGCTGCATATCCGGCAGATGCTCACCCAAAAACGCTGTGAGCTGAGGCATTGCTAGATGGTTTTGCTTAGCAACCAAGGCAAACAAGAGTGACTGGGCGCCGACACTGGTTTGTAAGGCCTTCTTGATCCCATCGGGTAGCCGACGGTGCAGCTCTACGGCGGATGCCAGCTCTGCTGGATTGACCTTACCGGTACGCGCCAGCATGGTAATTGCTTGGTGCGACACGGCCAGCGCGATTCCTGCCGTTGCTACCTGCTCAACCACGGAAGGATTTCCAGCGCCCACAAAAGGAATTAGGGGTAAATCCTTAACGACTGCTGGAGCCTTATCCTCTGCCCGTAAATCATTAGGGGCTCGGTCTACTACCTTCTCCTGCTTCTCACGCAAGGCCCTTTGTCGTACGCGGCCTCGCACCAAGTATTCGGACCCTAGTACGCGGATACGCTGCTCGAGAGGGGGATGAGTCGCAAGGAGACTGGAGAAGCGCAGGGTTTCCCCAAAACAAAGATGACTCATGTCCTCGGCATGCAGATTGTGCAGCCAAGAGCTTTCATTGGCGTACATGATCTTGAGCAAGGCATTTGCCAATGCTGACGGATTACGTGTGAACTGCACACTGGAGGCATCTGCCAGAAACTCGCGTTGTCGCGAAATGGCGGCTTTTATCAAACGTCCAAAAAATAAACCGATGTAGCCAATCAGCCAGAGCAGTGCGCCGAACACCAACAGATAAATGATGCCCCCACTACGCTTCGAGCGGCGCCTACTGCGAGAACCTCCCTCCCACGATAGCCGTATCAGGAACCCCCCCATCTGACCAATCGCCAGAATGCCTGCCAGCATCGCCATCAGGCGAATATTCAAGCGCATATCGCCATTCAGAATATGACTGAACTCATGACCTGCCACGGCTTGCATCTCGTCGCGATCAAATGCATCCAACGCACCCTGAGTCACCACCATGACCGTGTCATCAAGCGACAGGCCCGCAACAAACGCATTGATACCAGGCTCACCATCCATGACATACACCGTTGGCGGTCGAACCCCCGAGGCGATGGCCATTTCCTCAACAATATTAATGAGCTGGCGTTCTTCTGACTGAACCGTGGCAAAATCCACACGGCGGGCACCCACCATTTCTGCCAAGGCACGTCCACCGCCGCGCAACCTGAGATACTCCCGTAGACTACCTCCGGCAATCAGAATCAAGGTCCCTATCACCGCCTGTGACGACCATGGATGCCACAGTGGGCTACCCGAATAGCCTTTCAGCACAAACGAAGCGCCCAGATAAAAAGCAAAATTGACTGCCATGACAATCAATACAACTGCGGCGAGAAAATAGAAAAGCAAACGCCCGGTCTGTCGCCGGGCGTTTGCTTGATGTTCAAAGAAATCCATGAAGATTCGCTGGTCGGTCAGAAGCCGACGCGAACAGGCTGGCGCGCTTCCTCATTAGAGATCGCCAACTGTGTTGCCTGCGGAAAGCCAAATGCTCCCGCGACAAAGAAATTGGGGAATGTCTCACGGGCAATGTTGTATTCCATCACTGCATCATTGAAAGCCTGACGGGCAAAGCCGACACGGTTTTCCGTGGAGGCCAGCTCTTCCATCAGCTGCTGCATGGTTTCATTGGCCTTGAGATCCGGATAATTTTCCGAGATGGCCAGCAGGCGCCCCAAAGAAGCCCCCAATGCACCCTCTGCTTGGCCAAGCTTTGCCATATTCTCAGGATTTTCAATGGCGGCGGCAACGGCACGCTCGGCAGACATGGCTTGATTACGGGCTGCAATCACATTCGTGAGAGTGTCCTTCTCATGCGCCATATACGCCTTGGCGGTCTCCACCAAGTTGGGAATCAGCTCATAACGGCGCTGTAGCTGCACATCAATCTGGGCAAACGCATTCTTGAAGCGGTTACGGTGAGTGACCAGTCGGTTAAAGATACTGACAAAGAACAGCGCAATGAGCAGTAATGCCCCAATAAAAAGAACCAGTCCCAGCATGATCACTCTCCCCCCACGACTTCAAGACACTCACAGATGCCTTTAACAGTATCAGCCTGCTACCCCTCCCGCTAGCGTCTTCACCGCAAATCGTGACGCCTTGCACGGTGAACTTATACCAGCCTGAAAGAGAAGTAGTGGTCCACCAACAATATGAGAAAAAGCGCGAACAGGTAGGTAATCGAAAACCCAAAGGTCTTCATGGGCACACTCGGATCGCTCCTGAACTTCAAACGCAGGGCATAAACAAGAAATATCCCACCCAATACGGTGGCGCCCGCTAAGTAAATCAGTCCGCTCATCCCTGTCAGGTAGGGCAGCAATGCGATCAGAAAAAGGATAACCGTGTACAAGAGTACCGCTGTCTTGGTGAACTCAATGCCATGGGTTACCGGCAGCATAGGAATATCGGCCTTGGCATACTCATCCCTGCGATGAATTGCCAGCGCCCAGAAGTGTGGCGGGGTCCAAGCAAAAATAATCAATACCAGCAGCAGTGCATGTGGGTGCACCGCCCCAGTCACCGCCGTCCAACCGAGCAGCGGCGGGATCGCACCCGCCAAACCACCGATAACAATATTCTGCGGCGTGGCCCGTTTCAGCCACATCGTATAGATAAAGGCATATCCAATGATGCCAAAAAACGTCAACACCGCCGTGAGGCGATTGATAAATACATCCAAAATCACCAACGACAACAGGCCCAGTACTGCAGCAAAAATCAGAGCTGCACGGGTATTTACCCTACCCTGAACCAGCGGACGGCGATGGGTACGCGCCATGATCGCATCAATACGCTGATCCATAATCTGATTGATTACTGCTGAGGCCATCATGGCCAATGCCATTCCCAGCGACCCCAGAATTAGTACACGCAAAGGCACCATGCCGGGGGTCGAGAGGAACATACCAATCACGGCTGTTACCATCAGCAGAGCTACCACACCAGGCTTGGTTAACTCCCAATACGCACGCCAGAGCGGTGCTTCTTCTTTCTCAACAGCAACCATCGTCATGATCTTTTTTCCCGCACAAGACTAAATACCAGCAACACCACAATCTGCAGCAACAGCAACGCCATCACATTGTGCGCCACTGCCACGGCAAGCGGCAGACCGAACAACACATTGGAAACCCCGAGCAATATCTGCACCAGCAGCCCACCCGCCAAAAAAATAGCAAAGCGACGGTAGCGGCACCCCGCTGCACGCAACCAGAGCAGCACACACAATACGCTCAGCAGCACAGTAGTTGTCCATGCACCCAGACGATGCATCACATGAATACTGATTTTTTCTGCCGCACCCAAGTGAGGTGCAAACTCATATGTTGTGCCGGCATACGTATGAATAGCAAAAGCCTCCGGTAGATTCATGACCTCATGCCACCCATCTTGGCAAACTGGCAGCGCAGTACATACCGTTGCTGCATAGTTAGAGGCTGTCCAGCCGCCTAGGCCGATCTGCAATACCAGTACGACGCTCACTAACAGCGTAAACGGCAGTAAAGAGGCAACCGACTTATTACCCGATGCTTTCAGAAATGGTGACAAACGTGCCACTAGCAAAACCAGCGTGGTAAATGTGGCAAACCCCAGCAGTAGATGACCGGTTACAACGGGTGGAAACAGTTTCATTGTTACTGTCCACGCACCAAACGCCCCCTGCAAACACACCATAAATAGCAGAAATACGGCATGCTTTACGGGTATCTCTTTATCCTTGCGTGATGCCCACAGAGCAATACCCGCCATCAGAATACAGAGCAAACCAATTGCTTTGGCAAAGTGACGGTGAATCATTTCTGGCCAGGCTTTTTCTGCCGAGAACGGTTGATCCGGATACAAAGCCTGCCCCTGCTCTATCGCTTGAGCAGTAAGGGGCACTGTGATCGAGCCATAACAGGTTGGCCAGTCCGGGCACCCTAACCCTGCATCTTCCAGCCGAGTCCACGCACCAAGGGCGACCACCGTTGCCGTGATCAATACACCAATGACAGCCAGTCGCGTCAACCATAGACGCGCAGAAGAAATTGATTCAGCCAATTCGGGATGCCTTCAATAGTTTTTTCAGATCATTAAGAATGTCTTCGGCTTTGACAACTGAAGACGCTTCATCCGGTTCCGGGGCATACATGAGCATAATCCAACCCATCGTATCCATGATGAAAAGGTTGCCTGCGTCTGCCGCGTTAGGTATCACTTGAGACATTGCCGTATTAACGTTGGCAGCATCCGCCTGCACTTGAACAAAATCGGGAAACTCATTCTGCAACAGCGTCACCACATCACTTGATAATGCAGAGGTTGTGACCAGTAAGGTCCGCACGCGCTCAGACTCTTTGCCCAAGGCCTTACGAACCTGACGCATCTGGAACAGTCGGTTGCGACAGGCTGACGTGCAGTCTGCTGGCATTACATAGAGCAGCCACCAGTTCGCTTGGACAAAACTGGTCGTGACCGGTTCGCCTGCTTTCTGAGAGGCGTGAAATCCGGAAAATGCAGCGGGAGGATTGATGAGCTGCCCATGATTTGTTTTACCGCCTTGGTACCACCCAAAACGATATGCGAAATCACCTACCACGAAAGGCAGAACAAATGACGCCAAAAGAATCAGCAACATCCAGCGATTCTTTTTTAACTGTGATGGCGATACGGCCTTGTTATCCGTCATACCTCGATATCATCCTTATTACGTAAATTTACCAGCACCAGCACAACTAATACTGCCAGTGCGAGGCTAAACCATTGAAAGGCATAAGCTCGATGCTTTTCCGGCGCCATGCCAATCCTTGCCGCGGGTGTCCACTCACGCACAAAACCATCCGGCTCTATAGCATCCAGACGCAGCACGAAGGGATACAGTTCTGTTCCAACTGCGCGAGCCAAGGAAACCATATCCAAGCGGGCAACACGCAAGGGCTGTTGTGAGTAATCCGGTTCGGCAACAGTAAAAAAATTCGAGGGAAACGCTACGGAGCCAGAAATTTGTGTTGCCTGCGCAGGTGGCACTGAGGGTAGCTTCTGAATATCTGCCACCACCGGCACCCAACCCCGGTTGACCAAAATCGCCTGCGGACTATTCAATGGCACAAAAACGGTATACACATGAAAGCCTGCTTGTGGGCCACGCATCTGGTTTTCAAGAAGCACAAGCTTACTGTTATCCCAATGGCCATCGATATGCACACGACGGTCCTCAATCTGCTTCTGTTGTAGCAAATCCGGCAAGGCCATGGCTGGCTGACTGGCATGGGCTGCATAACTAGCAATCATTACTTCTTTTTCGACAGCTCGATCAAGCTGCCATACGCCAAGCCTGCAAAAAAACAGCACTCCAGCAAAGGCCAGCAATAATGCCCAGACAGGCGGCGACCAGACACGAGAGCCTAGTGAAACACGTAATTCTTTAGCGAGCCCGACAGCCATCAACTACACTCTTGCCTTCGCTCAATGATGGACAAATACCATGTGGATAAAAATTATTGTCCTGATCGCCATGCTGGCAGTACTGTTTAGCCTATTCAAGGGCCTTACACACCTTGTTAAAGGCGGTAAAGCCAACTCAGAGAAGGCATTAAAGTCATTAGTCTGGCGGCTCGCATTATCGATTGCCATTATCGTCTTACTCTATGCTGCCTCGTTTTTCGGCTTGATTGCGCCGCACGGGCTACCAGGGCCTGCCGCCGCCAAAACATCCGCCACAGCCCCTGTCACAGCACCCTGATATTATGGCCGAGCCTCCTGCGAGGCTCCTGAAGTAAAAAGCCCGGCACGCCGGGCTTTTTACTTCAGTTATGCGATCAGAACCAGTACACCGCCAAGAACAGAAACAGCCAGACAACATCAACAAAGTGCCAATACCACGCGGCTGCTTCAAATGCGAAATGACTTTCCGGTGTGAAATGATTTTTAATGGAACGAACCAACATCACAATAAGCATGATGGTACCGATGGTCACATGCAGACCATGGAACCCCGTCAGCATGAAAAAAGTAGAGCCATAGATTCCGGACTTCAGTGTCAGCCCCATCTCGATATAAGCATGCAGATACTCCTCAACCTGCAAACCAAGAAAGATCATGCCAAGAATACATGTCACCGCCAAAAACTTGATCTGCCGGGAACGATTCCCTACCAGCAGAGCATGATGGGAAATTGTCAGCGTTACTGAAGATGTCAGCAGCAAAAGCGTATTGATGAACGGCAGACCCCAAGGGCTCATGGCCTCCGTTATGGCTCCGCTAGGCATTTTTACCAGCGGCCACATGGCCTGAAAGTTGGGCCACAACAATTCATGCGTCATGGCGCCCTTGCCTTCACCAGCAATCCAAGGCACTACCAGCCAGCGCGCATAAAACATGGCACCAAAAAATGCCGCAAAAAACATAACCTCGGAGAAAATAAACCAAACCATTCCCTGACGATAGGAGTGATCCATCTGTACAGAGTTCATGTTGGACATGGATTCACGCGCCGTATCACGAAACCAAAAGAACATCAGCGCAAATACACCCAAAATACCAACAGGCAGCAGGAAATTTAGGGTGCCTGCATTTTGCATGCCCTTGGAAAGATCAGTAACACCATGGCTCTGAATGAAATTAGCCGCCCCGATCACCAGCAAAAACAGAATCAACGACCCCAGAAAAGGCCAAGGACTGGATGCTGGAACATAATAGCTCGTGGGCTTTTGTCCGGCTGCAACAGTATCGTGATGCGTAGACATTCGTGTGTCTCCCTTGCGTGCCCCAGGCTCAGCGAGGTGCCGCTATGGCCTGATGTGTCAGATTATAGAATTTGTAGGAGAGCGTAACGGTAGTGATGTGCTTTGGAATGGCCGGGTCGACATAGAAAATCATCGGCATGGACTTCGTAGCACCTCCCTCCAGTCGTTGCTCTGCAAAACAAAAACACTCCGTTTTCCTGAAATACTGCGCCGCTTCATTGGGCGAGATGGAGGGTATTGCCCTACCAACTATCGCGTCATTACTGCGGTTTTTGACAAAGAACAGGGTTTTCGAAATTTCTCCCGGATGCACTTTCATGGCCGGGGTTTCATACGTGAAATCCCATGGCAGCTCTTTGTCCGTATCCACCAAAAACTCCACGGTAATCTGGCGACTCATATCAGCCACCGTGGGTGCTACCGCCGCCTTTCCTGATGTTTTGCCATTCAGCCCGGTCAACTCACAAAATACGTCGTAGATCGGCGGCATCAAAAACACAGCAAAAATGAACATGCCCACAACTACCAGCATCAATCGCATCAAAAGCCGACGGTTTTTCTGCTCAACCCCCTGGCTTTTTTTGCTTTCATCGTTCATGCGGCTATTACCATCTGCAGGAGCGTCCTTGCTCCGAATACATTAATTACTTCACTACAGGTGGCACTTCAAAGGTGTGATATGGCGCAGGGCTAGGCACAGTCCACTCTAGACCCTCGGCACCATCCCATGGCTTGTCTGCCGCTTTTGGTCCCTTACGGATGGTAAACAGCACGGCAAGGAAGAACAGCTGCGACGCGCCAAACCAGAATCCACCAATCGAAATCCAGAAGTTGAGATCGGCAAACTGCATGGAGTAATCCGCATAACGACGCGGCATACCGGCAAGCCCAACGAAATGCATCGGGAAGAACAACAGGTTAACGGACAGCAGGGAGCTCCAAAAATGAAGTTTAGCCAGCGTTTCGTTAAACATGTGACCACTCCACTTTGGCAGCCAGTAGTAGGCACCCGCGAAAATGGCAAACAATGAACCCGACACCAACACATAGTGGAAGTGAGCCACCACGAAATAGGTATCCTGATACTGATAATCCGCTGGAACGATGGCCAGCATTACTCCAGAGAATCCACCGATGGTAAAGAGCACCACAAAGGCAATGGCAAACAACATAGGGGCTTCGAAAGTCATAGAGCCACGCCACATAGTGGCAACCCAGTTAAATACCTTCACGCCAGTCGGAACAGAAATCAGCATGGTCATGTACATGTAGAACAGCGAACCTGCCAAAGGCAGACCCGTCGTAAACATGTGATGCGCCCATACCACAAAGGACAGCAAGGCAATCGACGCCGTGGCATACACCATTGAGGAGTAACCGAACAACGGTTTACGTGCGAAGGCAGGAATGATGGCCGAGACAATGCCGAATGAAGGCAAAATCATGATGTAAACTTCGGGATGCCCAAAGAACCAGAAGATGTGCTGGAACATGACGGGGTCTCCGCCACCAGATGCATCAAAGAAACTGGTGCCAAAATGACGATCCGTCAGCATCATGGTGACTGCACCGGCAAGCACAGGCATCACAGCAATCAGCAGGAAAGCAGTAATCAACCACGTCCACACAAACAGCGGCATTTTCATCAGTGTCATGCCTGGTGCGCGCAGATTGAAAATGGTCACGATGACATTGATGGCACCCAGAATGGACGAAATACCCATCAAGTGAACAGAGAAGATAAAGAAGTCTGTGCTGGGAGGACCAAACTTGGTGGAAAGCGGCGCATAAAAAGTCCAGCCAAAATTAGGCGCTGGCCCCATTCCAAGAATCGACATGACGACCGATGCAATCAGCAAACTGAACGCAAAGGGCAGCAGCCAGAAACTGAACAAATTCAAACGCGGCAACGCCATATCTGGCGCACCAATCATCATTGGCACCATCCAGTTTGCGAAGCCGGTGAAGGCAGGCATGATGGCGCCGAAGACCATGAGAAGACCATGAATGGTCGTCATCTGGTTGAAGAAGTCAGGCTGTAAGAGCTGCAAGCCCGGGTACATCAACTCGGCACGTACCACCATGGCTGCCGACCCACCACACAACAGCATGATGAGGGCAAAAACCAGATACATCGTGCCGATGTCTTTGTGATTTGACGTGGTGAACATACGCTTCCAGAAAGGTGGAAGCGCGTGATGGTGATCGTGTTGATCGTGCGAAGCGGCATGACTCATTATAATTTTCTCCGCTGATTACTTGGCAGCAGTATCGGATGGCTGCACGAGATCGCCTGTGCTGTTGCCCCAGGCATTACGTGTGTAAGAGATAACTGCAGCCATCTCCTTTGGACTCAGCACACCCTTCCATGCCGGCATGGCGTTTTTACCGTTATTCAGAATGTCGATTTGGGCTGGCAACTGATCCTTTACAGACACAATTTTCGAACCCTTGAGCGCCGGAAACATAGGTGGGAGGCCTTCGCCAGTCACTTGATGGCATGCTGCACATCTGGCGTTGTAAACCTCTTCACCGAGCTTGCTTGCCTCAGCGAGATCTGCAAATTTGTAATCCACCGAACTGGCAGCAGCAGCGGCCTCCGCCTCAGTCTTCACCTTGGTCTCAGCAAGCCACTTAGCAAAATCAGACTCAGATTTCGCCTCTACCACAATTGGCATAAAAGCATGATCCTTGCCACACAACTCTGCGCAACGACCACGGTAAACACCTTCTTTACCAACAGGTACGTTGGTCCATATCTCGTTAATAAACCCCGGAACAGCATCTTTCTTGAGAGCAAAATCCGGCACCCACCAAGCATGAATAACGTCATCTGACGTCACTAGAAAGCGAACTTTTTTGCCGGTTGGAATCACCAGCGGCTTGTCCACTTCTATCAAGTAATTTGGATGCTTAACAAAATCTGGCGTATTGCTGCTATTCAGGCCCTTTCCCTGGCGCTCATATTGTTCGCGTGGCGTGGACAGAACGGAGAGAAACGACAACCCAACGTCTTTTTGTTGATCATAAGACAGGTATTCGTAATGCCATTTCCACTGTGATCCGGTCACGCGAATGGTGAGATCGGCTTTGCTCGTATCACTCATGGCGATAAGTACCCGAGTAGCAGGGATAGCCATAACGATAAGAATAATGAAGGGGATAATAGTCCAGATGACTTCTACCACCGTACTTTCATGAAAATCTGCAGGCTTGGCACCCTTTGACTTACGGTGCCGAAAGATGGAGTAAAACATGACTGCAAACACGGCCAGACCAATCGCGCAGCAGATATAGATCATCAGACGGTGAAGCTCGAAGACCTGATGGCTGATATCTGTGACACCGGGTGTCAAGTCAATCTGGGTGGCAAAAACGGAGGACGCCATCAGCAGGGCTAACAGCCCCGCGCAAAAGCGGAGAACGTAAGACGGCCGCATGCACCTACTCCCCTGTGCAGGTGAGCCTGATCAAGAGAACAGGCTCTTTTTTTTTATTGACGCCAGACCTCTCAGGAAAAAGATCGGCTCGTTCATAAGCATTTATGCAAAGACAGCCACTCCCGCGCGTTGCAGGAATAGAGGACTAACTAATGCAAATAGGCTTATGACAGCAGAGCGACCAATTGGCCACAACAAATGCAGACAACCATCCCGAATGCTATGCGGTCAACAGGTACACTTCTGCCATGGGAGCTAATGTATTTCCAGACATCCATGATGTCCATACGTATATCTAAAATTCAAAGTAGTTTTTCAATGAAAAATGATCCATACCATGATTTGTGATCGGAAACTCATTTCATGACCACGGCATTGCCCATACCGCTATCAGGGAGATAGCAGTTATCAGGCAATGCAGAAAAAAGGGACAATCAGAACGCGCTAATTCAGTCGGACTCCGCCAACAGGCGTCGGACATCCGCAAGATCGGTCTGTGTGCGATTGAGATAGTTCGCCATGACCAATGAGTGATTGGCAAAAAGCCCAAAGCCCGAACCATTCAAAACAACGGGACTCCACAGCGTCTGCTGCGTCGCTTCCAGCTCATGGATGGCCGCTCGCAAACTGAGTTGCGCCTGCCGCTGGGCGAGTTCCGGACCAAACTCTACTTCTATAGCTTTAAGCAAATGCAACAATGCCCACGCGTTCCCCCGAGCCTCATAGAAAACATCATCAATGGCTAGCCAACTGGTTTGAGTCGCTTGCGCTAACGGCTCATCCGCTGCGGACAGTGTTACGGCATTATCAGGTAGCGCCGCATTGAGACGAGTAGAAAGACGACCCAAGTCCGCATCCACGTCCGTTAGCCAACGGCGCAAATACTCAGCACGCGGGTAAAATCTCGCCTCGCCCCGCCCCAGTCGATCTGAATATGACGCTATCGCCTCAGCTCCCCGCCTCAACTCAGACTCAGCCGTTGGAAACAACCAGCTCTCCGCATTCACATTGAAAGCTGACTCTGCCGCCAGCAGGTCCCTATCCTCAATAAACTGAGCATGCGACAGACTCATGTCGCGATGCAGTGAGCGCGTCATATTACGCACCTGCTGCAGCACGCCAAGCTCCCAAGCAGGAACGTTATCCAAGAAAATACCTGGCACCAGCATGTCGTTACGGAGATAGCCGCCTGGTTTGTCGTGCAGCGTTGTACCAACCTTTACCAGTACCGTGGCCAGCAATTGCCCCCGTTTGGCGTCACTGGACACTTCGAGCGGCATGCGCTCCGGCTCACGCGACCAGTACCAGCCAAGTCCGCACATACAAAAGAAGACAAGAAAAAACACAACCGTCGGCAACGAACCGAGATCCCAGATCGCCCAGCGATCTCGCAGTGCCTCCAAGTGCTCGTCCAGCTTGTCTTGCCAGCCATCCATTAGTGCTAATCCAGCGTTAAGTTCCGGGCCCAAGCCGAATAGGGGTAACAGATGCGAGCCAGCTCCATCACCGCAGCAGCCTTATTGCATCCATCTTTGAGCAGCGCATTCTAACCATTCGGCATGACAACTGACATCATACAGACGCTCTCCTTCAGCAACTGATGTCCTGTGCTGGCAAGCGCCCTCAAAGCCCTTTAGGATGCCGCAGACATGAACATATTACCGATACTGCTATTGGCCCTGTCCTTGCTACTTGCCGTCTCTGGCAGCCTATTGCTATTACGCCGTCCCGGAGTACTCCCACAATCCGGAGCCCTTGCCTTATTACTACTGGCGACAGCCTGCGGCTATACAGGCGTGCACTTGCTTTGGGATGCGCATCACCTTGAAACGCCGTCCGCAGTGGATCAGGTGGTGCCGCCTGGCACAGGGCGCTTCACGACCATTCCTGCTGCCGGACTGGCCGCCGCACTCACTGCCTCTCGTGGCCATCCTGTCATGCTTGAGTTCCATGCCGACTGGTGTTCGAGCTGCATCCGCTGGCAACAAGAGGTATTTAGCCGTGCAGATATTCAGCAGGTGCTACAACCGCTTGTTTTAATACAGATTGATGCTTCGCAAATGTCCCCCGAGACCCAGGCAATTCTCGACCACTACCGGCTGCCAGGCCTGCCAGCCATGCTTTTCTTCGATCGCGCAGGCAAGGAACGGCCCGATCTGCGTCTGCTGGGTGAAATGTCTGCAGAGGAGTTCAAAGCTTGGTTCGCAACACACATTACCCCTCTGCTGTAGTCGAAACTTCGTTGCCATGACCAATCAGTTTGGGTATCTTGGCGACAATTTCCGGCAAGATGTCCGCAATTGGCGTGTTTTGAGCCAAGACACCCTTTGTTGCAATTGCCCGTTGACACCGTCTGGTTCCGGATTCCTGCCTACGGCACTATGCGGAACCTTGTGGTCGCTGTATTTCCGAACCTGATTTGCCAGGGATGTCACAATAATAATGCCCCAGATTCTTGTCTTGAATGGCCCGAACCTGAACCTGCTTGGAACCCGCGAGCCGGGGATCTATGGTGCAGACACACTCGACACCATTACTGCCGGCCTAACGATTCGCGCGTCTAACGCAGGCCTCACCCTTGAATGCGTGCAAAGCAACCATGAAGGTGTGCTCGTGGATCGCATCCACGCCGCCCGACTGGATGGCACTCGCTTCATTCTGATCAATCCGGGTGCCTTTACGCACACATCAGTCGCCCTGCGTGATGCGTTACTGGGCGTTAATATTCCTTTTGTCGAAATCCATCTCTCCAACGTGCATGCCCGCGAGAGCTTTCGACAGCATTCCTACTTTTCCGATGTCGCCGTTGGTGTGATTTGTGGCCTTGGCCCACAGGGCTATGCCCTTGGGCTCGAGTTTGTCATCACACGCCTGTTAGAAACGAACTGACATTCCTACAACTTTTAATTTGCGAGACAATAAATGGACATTCGTAAGGTCAAGAAACTCATCGAACTGCTGGAAGAGTCCGGCATCGATGAGCTGGAAATCACAGAAGGTGAAGAGTCCGTTCGCATTTGCCGCCATCGTCCCGTCTCGTCCACACATGTCATTACCGCGCCAAACTCTGTACAGATGATGGCAGCCCCAGCAGCCGCCGTTGTAACGGCAGAGCCGAGCCAAGGCCCTGCACTGGCACCTGTCGAGCCCGCTACGCGTGGCTTCGTTCAGCGCTCCCCCATGGTCGGGACGTTTTATCGCTCCCCGTCTCCCGGTGCCACCTACTTTGTTGAGGTAGGTCAGACGATCAAGAAGGGTGACGTGATCTGCATCATTGAAGCCATGAAAATGATGAATCAGATCGAGGCCGAACAAAGCGGTGTGATCGAAAGCATCCTGGTAGAAAACGGTCAGGCGGTCGAGTTCGATCAACCCCTGTTCACCATCGCCTGATAAAGACCACGCCATCATGCTAGAAAAGGTTGTTATCGCCAATCGAGGCGAAATTGCACTGCGCATCTTGAGAGC
>ERZ724517.1222-NODE-1222-length-14389-cov-3.588810_pt1 | contig 14389 bp, 13 predicted proteins | sample MGYA00376050_ERZ724517 | MGnify/ENA primary metagenome ERZ724517 (study PRJEB28724, sample SAMN07190886) | activated sludge metagenome | isolation source: activated sludge of sewage treatment plant in Hong Hong | place: USA: Christiansburg, Virginia | collected... | reverse complement strand
GTGCTGAAGCGTGGCCAGTGCGCGGCCAGGAAGTGGTCGTAGAACATGTCCACCAGTACGCCGCCAAAGCGCCTTCTTGCGTCGCTCACCCGTGCCCGGCTGCGCCGGAAGGCGGGGTGGGTGTCGGCGAAGCTGTCGATGCGTCGGTGCAGTCGCACGCCCTCGGCCAGGGCCGGGTCCAGCCACGCGGGGCAGGGTTGCAGCAGGCCCTTCACGAAGTCGCCGGCCACCCCGCCGACACGATCGGTGGCGAGACGGCCGGCAAGGAGGGCGTGGGCGAGGTAGTTCATGGCGGGATGCTTGCCGTGAGGGGTGATCTGAAGTCTAGCCCGCGGAGGGGATTCGGGCGCAGATTGAAGCCAGGAGGGCGGGCTGCCGGGGCAGGAAGGGGCGTGGAGTTTGATGTTTGCGCGGGTGACTGCATTTGCTTATGATTGCTGTCATGGACAGCAGATGAGAGGTTCCGAATCATGGCAGTTTTGACAGTAAGGAATGTGCCCGATGACGTGCATCGCGCTTTGCGCGTGCGGGCAGCCAAGCACGGTCGCAGCACGGAAGCGGAGGTGCGCGAGATCCTGGCGGCCGTGGTCAAGCCGGAAAAGCGCGTGCGTGTGGGTGACGCCCTGGCCTCCATCGGCCGTAAGATCGGACTGACCAATGAAGATTTCGCCGTTTTCGAGGGCGTGTGTGACAAGACACCGGCCAAACCGTTGAGCCTCGACTGAATGATTGTCCTGGATACCAACGTCGTTTCCGAGGCGATGAAGCCAGAGCCAGACGCGGCCCTGAGGGCTTGGCTGAACGATCAGGCAGCAGAAACCTTGTATCTGTCGAGCGTCACTCTGGCCGAGTTGCTGTTTGGCATCCGGGCGCTGCCTGCAGGCAAGCGCAGGAGCATGCTCGACCGCGCCTTGAACGAACTGCTGGAGCTGTTCCAGGATCGGGTGCTTCCATTCGACACGGATGCAGCGCGTCACTACGCCGACCTGGCCGTAACGGCCGGGAGCGGCGGGCGTGGCTTTCCGACACCGGACGGCTACATCGCTGCTGTTGCAGCATCGCGGGGCTTCATCGTGGCGTCACGTGACACATCGCCTTACGAAGCGGCTGGCGTGACCGTCATCAATCCGTGGAAGGACGCATAGGGCCGGGGATACCCGATGAGGGTCGACAACAGAGGCACTGAAGTCCGGGCCTTGGCGCCGGGGGGATGCCGATTTGCCAGGGGCGTAGCGCTTCGCGGCGAAAGTGCTTCAGGGCTACGACGGGTGCGTTGCTACGCCAGGGCTCGCCAGTTTGTCAGACCCGCTCAAGAATGAGGGCGATGCCTTGCCCCACGCCGATGCACAGGCTCACCACGGCGTAGCGGCCGCCGCGCCTTTCCAGCTCCCGGGCCGCGGTGAGCACAAGGCGGGCGCCGGAGGCGCCGATCGGGTGGCCGATGGCAATGGCGCCGCCGTTGGGATTCACCCGCGGATCGACACCGCTTACCGCGCCGCCCATGATGCGCGCCATCGGCTTCACGCCGGCCCGCTCGCCGGCGGCGGCCGATCCGATCATCAGCGCGGCGGCGCCATCGTTGATCCCGGAGGCGTTGCCGCCATCCTGGTGCGCCACGCCCGGGAAGGGGAGACCGGGCTGAACTGCCGCCAGTGGGAGCGGGTGCTGCCGGAGATCGAGTATTGGCCGGGTGGGGGCTGAGCAAGCCGGGGCCCGGCATCGGCGGCTTGCTTCAGACCTTGTCGCTCGGTTGCCTGACGCCAAGGTGTTTGCGGGCTGCCTGTACGCCGTCGTCCACCATGCTGTACACGACGGGAATGACAAGAAGGCTCAGGAGCGTCGAGGTGATCAGCCCGCCGATCACCACAACGGCCATCGGGGCACGGAAGCTGGGGTCGACGCCCCAGCCGAGGGCGATCGGCAGCATGCCTGCGCCCATGGCGATGCTGGTCATGACGATGGGGCGGGCTCGTTTGTGGCAGGCGTCGAGGATGGCTTCCCTGCGGCCTTGCCCGTGATCCCGTCGGGCGATGACGATGTAGTCCACCAGCAGGATCGAGTTCTTGGTTGCAATGCCCATCAGCATGATCAAGCCGATCATTGACGGCATGGACAAGGCGGATTCCGTGAGGAACAGCGCCAGGAATGCGCCCGGAATGGAAAGTACAAGCGCGCTCAGGATGGTCATGGGCTGGGCGAAATCCTTCAGCAACAGGACCAGCACCGCGTAGATGCACAGTACGCCGGTCAGCATGGCCATGGAGAAGCCGGTGCCGAGCTCACCCATCGCTTCGGCGTCGCCGCTCGAGGTGTGGACCACCCCCGGAGGCAATTTCTGCAGGCTGGGCAGCGCCAGTACGGCCTCTTCGACGACACTCAGCGCCCGGCCGTTCAGTTCGATCTCGAAAGTGATGTTGCGCATGCGGTCGTAGCGCGCGATCTCCGCGGGGCCGCTGGCGATCTCGAGGGTGGCCACGTTCTCCAGCGGTACGGCGCCGCGCGCCCCGGGAACCGGGAGGCGTTTGATGGTCTCCAGGTCGTCGCGGGCTTCATCGGCGAGCCGGACGACCACGGGCACCTGCCGCTCACTCAGGTTCAGCTTTGCAAGTTCCCGATCATGGTCGCCAGTGGTGGCGACGCGCAGTGTCTCGGCGATGGCTGCCGATGTGACACCCAGGTCGGCCGCGCGGGAAAAGTCGGGTCGCACGATCAGTTCGGGCCGCAGCAGGCTCGCACTTGAGGTGACCGCACCGATACCGGGGAGGGTGCGCAGCTCGCGCTCCACCTGCTGCGCATGGTGCGCAAGCGCACGGCCATCCGCGCTGGCGAGCACCAGCACATAGTCCTTGCTCGCGCCCCCCATGCCGACCTTGACGCGCACACCCGGCAACCGGGCAAGTGCCTTGCGTAGCTGTGTTTCGATCTCCTGCTTCGTCAGGCCGGATCGATCACCGCGGTGGGTCATGTTGATCGTCAGCACCGCCGTGCGCACGTTGGCGCCGGTGCTGCCCACCTGTTCGGACGGGTCGGCCCCCGTACTTCCCCCGCCGATGGCCGTATAGACCTGCTTCACATGCCCGTTGTGCTGCAGGAGGTGGCGGGCCTGTTCGGCGCGGGCCAGGGTGTCGGTCAGCCTGCTTCCGGGGGGCAGCTTGAGCGTCACCTGGGTTTGCGCGTCATCATCATCGGGAATGAAGGTGCCCGGCAGGATTGCCACGAGCCCCAGGCCGCCGGCGAGGATGGCCGCCACGCCGACCATCGCCAGCGGGCGGTGATGCAGGCACCAGTGCGCCCATGACAGGTAAGCATGCACCCAGCCCGGCTCGTGCGTAGGCCGTCTCTTCTGCGCCCGCAACAGGTAGGCCGCCATCATGGGGGTCAGCAAGCGGGCGACGACAAGCGAGAAGAACACCGCAACCGCCGCCGTCCAGCCGAACTGAACGAAGAACAGGCCCACGGTGCCGCCCATGAATGCGGTTGGCAGGAACACCGCAATCAGCGCGAAGGTCGTTGCAATGACGGCCAGACCGATCTCGTCTGCCGCGTCCAGGGCGGCCTGACGGGGCGTCTTGCCCAACAGCAGGTGGCGTTCGATGTTCTCGATCTCGACGATGGCGTCGTCCACCAGGACGCCGATGACCAGTGACAAGGACAGCAGCGTCACGATGTTGAAGGTAAAGCCCATCAGGAACATCACGGCGAAGGTCGGGACCACCGACAGGGGTAGCGCCACCGCTGACACAAGCGTCGCACGCCAGTCACGCAGGAAGAGAAACACCACCAGCACCGCGAGTACGGCACCTTCGAAGAGCAGCCAGAGCGAGCCCTGGTAGTTTTCCACTACGGGATCGACGAAGTTGAACGCTTCGGCAATGGTGATGCCCGGGTGCTGCTGCTTCAGTGTATCGAGCGCGGCGCGCACGCCCTCGGCGACTTCGATCTCGCCGGCTCCCCGCGCGCGGGTGATCTCGAAGCCGACCACCGGGGCGCCATCCAGGAGCGCCAACGACCTGGGCTCGGTAACGGTGTCGGAAAGCGTGGCCACCTGATCGAGCCGGATGCGTCGGCCATCGCTCAAGCTGACTTCGAGGGTGCCCATTTCGTCGGCCGTGCGCACGGTCGCGATGGTTCGCACCAGATGTTCGGCACCGCCCAAGTCGACCCGACCCCCGGAGGCCTCCAACTGCACCCGCCGCAACTGGCGTGAAATGTCGGAGGCCGTTGCATTCAGTGCCAGCAGGCGCGCCGGATCGAGGGCCACGCGCAACTCGCGGCTGACGCCCCCGACGCGTGTGATCGCGCCGACCCCCGGCACCGCAAGCAGAGTCTTGCTGACTTCGTTGTCGACGAACCACGACAGCGCTTCGCCGTCCATGCGCGATGAAGCGACGGTGTAGGTCAGGATGGGCGCACCGGCGAGCTCCACCTTCCTGACCACCGGCTCGCGCAGATCGGCCGGAAGATCGGTGCGAATGCGGGCCATGGCGTCGCGAACATCGCTGACGGCCTCGTGCAGTGGCTTCTCCAGACGAAACGTCACCGTGATGTTCGCCGCGCTGTCGTTCAACGTGCTGCGGATGTGCTTGACACCCTGGATGGTGGCGAGCGAGTTCTCGATTTTGCGCGCCACCTCGGCTTCGAGCTGGGCTGGCGAGGCGCCCGGTAGTGACACCGTCACGGAGACCATCGGCGGGGCCACGTCCGGGAAGCCCTGGACCTTGATTGCACGGAAGGCGAGCAGGCCCGCCAGGGTCAGTATGGCGAAGAGCAGGATCGCCGGGGTCGGATTTCGGATCGACCAGGTGGAGAGGGTGAAATTCATCCTGGCGCCTGCTCAGTGCCCGGCCGACGGGTCGTCCAGCACGAGGACCGGATCCCCATCGCCGAGGAAGGCCCCGCCGGATGCGACCACCCGGGCCGATGTGTCGATGCCGGCGGTGATCTCGATGCGATCTCCCGCACGCCGGCCCACGCTCACCTTGGTTCGGATCACCCGGGCATCGGCGCCGATGCACCTGACGTAGCTGAAGCCGTCGCGCAACAGCACCGCGGTTTGCGGCAGGGTCAAGGCCTGCCCGGCGCCGATCTCGAATTCGCCACGGGCAAACATGCCGGCCTGTGCCGAAGTGCCTGCTGGCAGGTCCACGTAGGCCAGGCCGTTACGGGTTCGGAGATCGACCCAGGGGGCAAGTGCCCGTATCCGGCCTTCTATCGTCGCGCCACCCACCGGCGTCAGGCGTACCACCTGACCGGGCTTCAGTTTTGCGAGATCGGATGCCGCGACTTCGGCGCGCCACTCCAGCCGGCCATGCCGGATCAGGCGGAAGAGTTCCTGGCCCGCTGGAAGTACCGCACCGACCGAGGCGCTGCGGGCCGAGATCACGCCATCGCCGGGCGCCAGCACCCGGGTCTGGGCCAGGCGTAGCCGCTGCTTCTGCTCGGCGGCCCGTGCCGCCGCCAGTCGCGCCCCCGCGGTACGCTCCGCGATCATGGCGCGGTGGATGTGCTGCGCCGACAGGGCACCCGAGGACTGCAGCTCCCGGGCGCGGCGTGCGGTGTCCCGGGCTTCGGCGAACAGGGCTTCGGCTTCGGCCAACGTGGCGCGGTCCTGGGCGAGTTCGGCCTTGATCGTGTCGGCTGCGAAGGTGGCAAGAAGCTCACCGTGACGGACGACGTCACCGACGTTCACCCTGACGGTGGTCAGGCGCAGGCCGTCGGCCTCCGTGCCGATGCTGGCTTCCTGCCAGGCCATGATGTTCCCGCTGGCGCCCAGCCGGACCGGTAGCGTGATCGGCTGCAGCGTTGTTGCCGCAACGGCCAGTACGGGTGGTGTCGTGGCGGTGACGGCCGCATCGTCTGCGGCCCGGCCGAGGCCGTGCCGGGTCACGGCGAGGGCGGTGGCGGCCAGGGTGGCAAGGATGAGGGTGGCCGCGAGGGTGCGGGATATCTTCGGCATCGTCCTGGCCTTCATCCGCGCGCGGCGTCATGGTGCGCACGGCCCACGTCGGAGGGTGACCAGCCACCGCCCATGGCGCGGTACAGGGCAATCCAGGCAAGGAGGCGGTCGCGATGGAGATCCGTCACGGCCATTTGCGCGGCAAGCATGCTGCGACGGGCATCTTCGAGTTCGAACAGGCTGGCCATGCCGGCCCGGTAGCTCGCGGCGGTGGCATCGTATGCGCGTTCGAATCCCGCCGCAGCGTTGCGGGCCTGGGTGCTGCGTGCCCCTGTGCTGTCGAGCGTGACGAGGGCGTTTTCCACATCGCGGATGGCTTCACGCAAGCGGGCCAGGTACACCGTGCTTGCCGACTCGTGGCGGACATGGGCCGCTTCGGCGTTGGCGCGGCGCGCACCGCCGTCGAACAGTGGCAGGGTGACGGTGACGGGGCCCATGCTCCAGATGGCGCCATGGGTGCTGATACCCAGGCTGTCGGTACGGGTCGCCCCGATGCTTCCGGCCAGTGCAATGCGTGGCCAGCGCTGCGTCCTGGCCAGGTCGGATTCGGCGCTCGCGGCAATCAGCTCACGCGCCGCGGCGTGGATGTCCGGGCGCTGCGCCAGTATCTCGGCCGGCATGGCGGTGACCCCGAGTTCGGTCGGTCGCGGCAGTACGCCAGTTCCAGCGGCCAGCTCGCGACGCAGGGCCGACTCGCCCTCGGCCGTCAGGGCGTTCAAGGCCTTGATCAGAAGCTCGCAGTGCGCCCGCTGCTGGAACAGTGTCAGCGTGCCTTGTGCCGCATTGGCCTCCGCCAGCGCTGCCGCCACTGCGGGTTGGACGCCTGCCTCCACCGCCAGCCGGGTGATCTGCACCGTGCGCCCCCGTGACCGGGCATCCATCTCGGCCTGCTCGACCCGAGCCTCGCAGGCCCGCAGCGCCACGTAGGACGTGGCTACCTCGGCGGCGACGGTGATCCGGGCGTCGTGCCAGCCGGCCTCGCTGGATTCGAGCCGTGCCTGTGCAGCATCGGCGGCGGCACGACCCGCGCCGAAAAGATCCAGCTCCCAGCCGAGCTGCAGGCCCGTCGAGGCGAGGATGCCCGTCGGCACACCCAGCTCTGATCGCCCTCGGCTTGCGCTGATGCCTGCCTCCAAGGCGGGCAGCAGGGCGGCCTGCTGGCCAACACCCACGGCGCGTGCCGTGGCAATGCGGGCGGCAGCCTGCGCCACGGTCGGGCTGACCGCCTGCCCGGCGGCGATGAGACGCAGCAGCAACGGATCGTCAAACCGCGCCCACCACTGGTGCAGATCCTCGACCTGTCCGCCGTGGGGAAGGGGCGCGTGCCATTGTGTGGCGATATGGGCAGGGGCGCCTCCCGGCACGGACGCGGGAGAGGTCGAGGCGCAGCCCGGCAGCAGCATGGCGCTCGCGATGGCAAGCCCGGCAGCAGGGTACGACCGGGCGCGGTGGTGAGGCGAGGCTGCCCGCGCCCCGAGGCCCTGGCGGGGCTTGAGGCTGACAGGCGTGGAGGTGGAGGAGGGAAGCATTCGGTGCCCTTGTCGGTGACAGGGCGGAATCTTCCGGCAACGCGCCTTTCCAGATACTTACCCGGGTTTGGCCGGGGTCGGGACCCGTGGGAAATCATCACCAGGGAAAGACATCCTGCGGGTGATGCAGACGTGCATGGGATAGTGTGTTGCCTTCACATCAATGGCTGTTTCACGTACTGAGTAAATTTACTCAGTATTGGAAAACGACCGTCGAGCGCAAATAAATCAACACCTTGGGATGACGACGGGCTCGGAGGCGCACCTTCCTACCCGCTAATGCCCTGATCTTCGCCCGTCTTCGACAACCGGAAGCGGAGCCCGGGTTCGGCCCGCTCGGCCGACAGGTGCCAGCCATGGGCCAGGGCGATTTCCTGGCAGATGGACAAGCCCAGTCCTGCCCCGTGGTCTCGCCGGTGGGCACCGCGCCAGAATCGCTCGAACATCAGGGGTATCTGTGCGGCGTCGACGCCGGGTCCGTGATCCCGCACGGTCACCGTCTGCGCATGGATCTCCACGCTCACGCAGGTCTTGGCTGGCGCATGCTGAATGGCGTTTTCCAGCAGGTTCTTCAGCAGGGTGTACATCGCCCCTTCATCGGCCGTCCATGTCACGTCTTCGGCCGCCGTCGACACCATCACATGCACGTCAGCCGATTCGGCCATGCGCTGCAGGTAGGTGACGACGGCATGGGCAAGCGCCGGTACGCCGATGACGGAGAACGTGTAGTTACGCGGCTCGCTGGCTTCGGCCAGGAGCAGGAGCTGCTGCACCTGACGCGTCATGTATGCGACGTCGCTCAGCAGCGAGTCGCGCTCACTCCCATTGTCCTTTCGCAGTTCGATCTGTGCGCGAATCAGGGCGAGAGGGGTTTTCAACTCGTGGGCCGCGTTGCCGAGAAATGCCTGCTGTACCCGATAGCCCTGTTCGAGACGTTCCAGGACGCGATTGAAACTGTCGACCAGCGGGGCGATCTCGGAGGGAACCCCTTCGGTCGGCAGGCGCGCGTGAATAGAGCGGGGCGAGATGGCAATGGCCGACTCGGAGATCTCGCGAAGTGGCTTGAGCGTGTATCGCAGCGTGACCATGGCGGTGATGCCGAAGATGACGAGCAGGACCAGGCTGAACAGGGCAATGCCCACCCCGGTGAACGGGAACGCGAAGGCGCGGTAGATGAGATGCAGAAACCGGGTGCTGGCCGCGAATTGCAGAAACCAGGTGCGTCCGTTGTGCTCGACTGCTTCTGTGGCAGCGCGCATTGCGACACCCTTGTGTTCGAACCCGAAGCGGCCATTCCTGAGACGACGCGCAGGGCCGTCCGCGGGCCAGAAAGCCTCCCCGGCGGCAGACAGCAGAACGACCTTTCCGGATTCGTCCAGTACCCGGTAGGCCGTTTCCCGCATGAGGCTGTCGTCCAGCCAGGAGGCGGGATCGTCCTGACTGTTGTCGAAGCCGACGGGAACCCCCTCGTGGTTGAACTGGAGCTTGCCGGCCAGATCCCTTGCGCGTTCGGCGACGGCCGTTCCGGACAGTATGTCGCCTTGGGAGGTGACGATGGCGGCGGTCACGAACACGATCAGGGCGATGCTCAGTGCGGCCCCCATGATGTAGGCGAGCAGCAGCTTAACGCTGAGGCTATTGAGCCACGCGGTCTTCGCGGAGTGCATAGCCGAGCCCTCTTGCATTGATGATTCTCTGACGCGAGCCGATGGCCAGGAGCTTGCGGCGGATGCGATGGAGGGCCACATCCAGGGCGTTCGGCGTGACCGCCTCGCTCAGCCCCCAGGCTGCTGCCTCCAGTGCGCTGCGACGCACGACTTCCTGATGTTTGTGCATGAGCAGCAGCATGATGTGCATCTCCGCCGGGGCGAGGGTGATGCTCTCGGTTCCGCAGCACAGGATGCCGGTGTCGGGGCGCAGGCTGAGATCGCCATGACGGGGTTCGAGCGGGCGGAACTCCACCGGGCGGCGCAGCAGTGCCCGCACCCGCGCCACCATCTCGTCCATGGCGAAGGGCTTGGGAAGGTAGTCGTCGGCCCCGGCTTCCAACCCTTCGATCCGGTCGTGCAAGGCGTCGCGGGCGGTCAGCACGAGACAGGGAATGCGTGACCCAACGCCCCGCAGGCGTTGCAGCAGAACCAGCCCATCCCCATCCGGCAGGCCCCGATCAAGGACCAGCACACCATAGGGGAGCTGTTGAAGGGCGGACCACGCCGTATCGATACGACCCACGAGGTCGGTGGCGATGCCGGCGGCGGTGAGCCCCGTGCTCACCAGCCGGGCAAGTCGCTCGTGGTCTTCAACCAGCAGGATCCGGTTCATCAGAAGCGGTAGATATAGGCCATGAGCACGCGGTTCTCCGTTGATGCGTCCACGAGCGGGCTGTTCTTGATTGCATCGCCCAGGCTCGCCACGCGGGCATCGACCATGACGGAATGATGTGCGTCGAAGCGATAGACTGCCCGCGCACCGGCCCCGGGGATGACAGCGGATCTGCCGGCATAGGCGGGGCGCCCGGCGCGGGCTTCGGTGGTGCGCACGCCAAAATAGTAGTCGACATAGTTGCTGTCCACCCAGGCAAGGCCCACACGGGGCGTGAACATCAGCTTGTCGCCCAAGCGCCAGATTTTCTCCAGGCCAAGGCTGACGCGCTGGCCCTTGCTGTAGCTGGATGCGTCGGCAAGCCACTCGAGATTGACATCGGCAAGCCCATTGTGCCATTTGACTTTGGCTCCCGCCCAGAAGCCGCCTTTGCGTTCGGCCATGCCGGCCAGGATGGGGGCATCGTCCGCCTCATAGCCGGCACCGTCGAGATTCATCTGGCCCACCAGGCGAAAGTCGAGGTGTTGCGAGCCATCCAGCTTGAGGCCAGGCAACTTGACCTCGACGGTGGGGCCGAACAGCCGTACATATCGGTTTTCGAACTGAATCATGGGCAGCAGGGTGTTCTCCCGATCAACCCCGATGTAAGGTTTTTGTGTGCTGATCAGACCGACGCCGATACCCCAGGTCGAGCCCTCGGGCGCCCCCTGGCCGGGTTGTTGTGCGCTGGCATGGGGGGCGAAACAGCACAGGGTGAGGGCAGCGCTCGCGACCATGCGGGGTGCTGGGGAAGAAGCGCGCAGGGCGAGTGGGCGAAGGGATGGTGTTGGCATTTGGGGCTCTCCGGTAGCGTTGGGTGCGCGCCTGTGAATGGAAGCGCGGCCCGACTTCGCCCCGGCGATGCTCACCGTACCCCGTGTACGGTCATGCTGCTCGGCGTGAACTGGGCCCGCTCGCGGTGATTTCTTCACAAGCGCCGAGTTCCATTGTCGAAGCCGGCCTATTACTGAACACTTACCGTGCGGCACGGACCGATGGTCGTCCGGGGCTTGCCGGATGGCCCCATACAGGAGCGTCGCGTCCCTCAGCGCGCCCGGCGCACCTGTTCCGCAAAGGCCAGGGCGTCGGGGAGGAAGGCCAGGAAGTCGGTCTCCAGCCCCGCGTATTCCTGCAGCAGCTCTTCGCCGGCCCCGGCCAGGGGGTTGGGCTGGCGCAGGCGGTACTGCGCCATGCGGCCCAGGGCGAGGGCGACGCTGCTGCTGTCGCGGTAGCTCGCCAGCCAGTCCTGGGCGGCCATGCGGGCAAAGACCGGTGCGAAGGCCTCCGGCAGTGGCTCGCCGTGCGTCTCGATCAGGCGATAGGTCTCGGCGGTGAAGGCCGTCAGCGGCTGGGTGCTGAAGCGTGGCCAGTGCGCGGCCAGGAAGTGGTCGTAGAACATGTCCACCATGATGCCGCCATAGCGCCGGCGCCCCTCGCTCACCCGTGACCGGCTGCGGCGGAAGGCTGCGTGCATCTCCGCAAAGCTGTCGATGCGCCGGTGCAGCATCACCCCGTCGGCCAGTGCTGTGCTTAGCCAGTCGGGGCGCGGCACCAGCGGTCCCTTCACGAAATCCCCGATCACCCCGCCGACGCGATCGGATGCGAGGGGGCCGGCAAGGAGGGCATGGGCGAGGTAGTTCATGGGGGCTCGGGGGATCTGTCGTGTCGGGATGCGGTCGGAAAGGGTCGGGTGCCTCCGGCTGAGTTTCCGCTCTTCGCCGACGTATCCACTCACTGTTGGGAGCGGCAAGAGGAGTGTTGGAGGTGATATCACATCTCCACCCGCTGGAGGGGGAAAGGGTGACTTCACTTGTCGACAGGATCCGATCAATGCCCGAAGGGTGACGGAAATCGCCCACTATCAACGATGCTCGTTCACCAACCCCTGCTTCGAGCTTGGATGTGCGGGGGCATGACGTTCAATAAATCCCTTTCGACTGCTCAAGGTCTTCCTGGCTATGCCGCTATAAAGAGGAATTTTTTCACGGTTTTTCACCCGGCTGGAACAAGAGGAGAGCGTATGACTTTGAATCGGTGTATCCCCCTGACGCTTGCCCTCGCGGCAGCGTTTTCGATCAGCAGCGCCTATGGCGCGACGGCCAGTTTCACGACTCCCGGAGCGACCACGTGGACGGTACCGGCCGGGGTGACATCGGTAACCGTCGTCGCCACCGGCGGGGGCGGGGCGGGCAGCAGTTTCAACGGATTTGCCGCCGGTGGTGCTGGTGCGGTGGTGACCAAAGTGCTCACCACGACCGGCGGGGAAACGCTCACGCTGTTTGTCGGCGGTGGCGGCGGCGCGGGCGCCAACGGCGGTGCGGGCGGCGGTTCTACCAACATCACGGGCACGGTGGGCGGTGGTCCGGTCCTGATCATCGCGGGTGGCGGTGGTGGCGCGGGTGATCTGGGTGCCGGTGGTGCGGGTGCCGCCGGCGGGACTGCAGCCGGTGGCTCGGGCGGTGGCGGGGCTGCCGGTGGTGCGGGTTGCAATGGCGGTATCGGTGGTGCTCCCGGGGCAGGCGCCCCGGGGGGAACTGCCGGCGGCAATGGTGACGGCGGTGCCGGGGCCAGTACCGCTTTCGCTCCCGTTGCAGGCATCGGCAGCGGGAGTGGTACCGGTGGGGCAGGCGGTTCGACTGGCGGCGGTGGCGGTGGTGGCTACGGCGGCGGCGGCGGCGGCGGTGACCCCGGTGCTTTTGGCGGTGGCGGGGGTGGTGCCGGCGGTTCGACCGGCGGTGACAGCTACGCGGCCGGCGCCAACGGTGGCCCGGGTGGGGTTGGCGGCGGAAACGGCTCGGTGAGCTTCACGTGGCCCGACGCGACGGTTGCTGTTCCCTCCCTCAATCAGTGGGGCATGATGATTCTGTCGGGCCTGATGGCCGCAGGCACGCTGGTCGTCATGCGACGTCGCGGGCAGGGTTGATCTGCGGCTGCGACACTGGCGCCTCCGAACCGACAACGACCCTCGAGCAGGGTCGTTGTCCTTTCTGGCCCATGGCCTTTTTGTCGGCTCAGCGCAAGCTTGGTACCGGGAGGCGCCACTGGGCGAGATGCCTGGGCATGGATTGTTCTTTCGCCCACGAAAAAGCGGCCCGCCGGGGCGGGCCACAAACCCGGAGCCATGCCCGTGCGCCGGAGAGAAGGGCGTGAGCAGGCATGACGAGACGTCGGGCTCCGGGGGAGGAGGGTGTCAGGCCGGGGCGGGCGGGCGCCGGAAAACCAGCGGGGCGCCGCCGTGGCTGCGCTTGACCAGCCACTGGGCGAGGGCCGAGTCCAGGTAGTCGGCGTGGGCCGGAAACCAGGCTTGCAGGGCGCGGGCCAGCTCGCGCACCAGCTCGCTGTTGCCGGTGGTTAGGGCGGCCTGCACTTCGGCCACCGAGGCCAGCACCCTGGCGTGTTCGTCCCTGTGGCAGTCGGCCGCGGGAAAGCCGTTGTCGGCCATCCAGCGGTCTTCCTCACCGAAGTGCGCGCGGGCATGGCGGGCGAAGGCGTCCAGGGCGGCCGGCAGTTGCGCGTCGGGGGCGCTCAGCAGGGCCTGGACGCAGGAGACGAACTCCCGGTGGGTGTCGTCCATGGCAGGGTGGCCGAGCAGGTAGCGGTCGTCCCAGGTGAAGGAGGTCGTGTCGTCCATGATGGGATTGGCGGCGGGCCGCGCCGCGGTATTTGTCGGCGCGCGTTCAGCCACCGAGCCCGACCGGGGCCGGGGCTTCGTTGACGATGCGGGTGAACAGGGCGGCGTATTCGCCGGCGGCGCCCTGCCAGGGGTTGTCGTTGGCCAGGAAGGCAGCGTCGATCTCTGCCCAGTCTGCCGCGGTCAGGTGCTGGCGGGCCAGGGGAAAGATCTGCTTTTCCTCGGTGTTCATGTGCTTCCACTCCTGATCGATGTAGTGCACTAGCGCCGCGTTGAAGCCTGCAAAGCCCGCCTCGCCGCGGGTTCGGTAGGCTTCCAGGGCGTCTTTCAGCACAGCCATGCGGGCCTCGCCCTGGTGATGCTCCTCTTCCAGCCGGGCGATGACCGGCTCGGCCTCGGGGCAGCGCGGGCGCAGGCGGGCGAAGAGGTAGTCGGTCTCCTTGGGGTGGTGGAGCTTTTCGGGGACTTCCTCGATGTAACGCAGCATGTCGGCAAAGAGGCCGAAGTCCGGCTTGAGGCGCCCAGCAGCGATGCCGCCGGCGAGGCTGCGCAGGCTGCTCAGCATGGCCGCCAGGGCGCGGTGTTCGTCATGGATGATGTCGAGTGACTGGCTCATGGTTGATGCTCCTTCTCGGGGGGCTTACACGCCCAGATGCTTCTGGATCAGTTCCGGATCGGCGCGCACGGCGGCGCTGCTGCCATCGAAGACCACCTGGCCCTTGACCAGAATCATCGCCCGGTCGCAGATCGAGGTGACGGCACCGTGGTTCTTGTCCACGATCACGGTGGCGATGCCGGTGCGGCGGATCTCCTTGACGATGCGCCAGATCTCCATGGCGATCAGCGGGGCGAGGCCTTCGGTGGCTTCGTCGAGGATCAGCAGATCCGGGTTGGTCATCAGGGCGCGGCCGA
>ERZ724517.1219-NODE-1219-length-14403-cov-3.822066_pt1 | contig 14403 bp, 16 predicted proteins | sample MGYA00376050_ERZ724517 | MGnify/ENA primary metagenome ERZ724517 (study PRJEB28724, sample SAMN07190886) | activated sludge metagenome | isolation source: activated sludge of sewage treatment plant in Hong Hong | place: USA: Christiansburg, Virginia | collected... | reverse complement strand
CGTCCCGTGTCGCGACGAGCAGGCACGCCCCCGCGCCGACTACCAGCACTCGCTGGACTTCATGAAGGCCTTCAAAGCCAAGTACCCGACGGTGCCGACCAAGTCCGGCCTGATGGTCGGGCTCGGCGAAACCGACGAGGAAATTCTGGAAGTTCTCCGTGATCTGCGTGCGCATGGCGTCGAGATGCTGACTATCGGCCAGTATCTGGCGCCATCCGGTCATCACCTGCCGGTGTCGCGCTACGTGCATCCCGATATCTTCAAGATGTACGAGGCCGAAGCGAAGAAGATGGGCTTTACCGGTGCTGCCTGTGCGCCAATGGTGCGTTCTTCGTACTGGGCGGACCAGCAGGCGCACAGCGCCGGCGTGGCCTGAAATAAAGAGAGCCCCAAGCGGGGCTCTCTTTCAATAAGAGGTAGGAATTCTTTCGCCCTTTCCCCTTTAGTTCTTTATGCAATACGTACCACTAATATGGTAACCCGCAGGGCAAGGCCCTTCTTTCTTTAGGGCTTGCGTGCCCGGCTGATAGGCTTCACAGTAATTCCCATTGATTCGATAGCCTGCTGGGCAACGGTCAGCCTTTGACTTTTGAACAATGTCCTTTGTCGCCGCTTCCTGCTTGGCGGCGCTTACTGGAATTGGCGCCAGGAAACTGGCAACAACAAGCGTGTAACAAAGCCTAGCGTTCATTGTTGCACTGCCTGCACCAAGACCTTGTCTCCTTTGTCGACAAACTGCGCTGAGTAGCGAAAAACTGCGGCTGGGACGGTTGCAGGCGCAGTCATTGTAATCGTCTGCTTTCCGATGTCCGCTGCATAGCTCAAACCATCCTTGAAGCGCATCGCATGCATTTGTGAGTATAGGGGGGCAAGGGTCGAAACATCGAGGCGATCCTTTTTCTCGTTTTCGGGAGGAGGCGCTGCGATAGGAGAGCTGCCTTCAAGCTTCGCAAGTTCATCCATTGTAGATTTTCCACTGGCAGCTTCCTTGGCTTTTTGGTCGGCAGATTTTTCGTTCGGATCCTTGACTGATGAAAGATCGAAGCCAAAGATAAAACGCCCTGCATCTGCCGAAACATTCGCTTCGCAGGTTACGATCCCAACCTCTTTCTTGACATCCACCATTCTCGGAGTTGTTAGCTGTACTTTGATGCCCGAAATGTCAAAGATGGCTTTCGCACCCATCGCTGTATATACAGAGCGTATAGACTGATCGATGTCAGCCGCAAGAAACCGATTCGCACTCTGTTGTGCTTGAGCCACTGCCGATTTTTCGACAAGTTCGCTAGCGAGTTTTGTAATGGCAGGATCGCTGCAATCAGGAAGCTTTGAACCGCATCCAATCAGTCCGATGGATAGCGCGGTCGCAACGTATATTCTCGTAATTTTCATGGGGATCTATCACTTAGGCGAGTAATTAGCGAGGGGAGGCCGAAAAAATTAAAGCCTCGGAACGGATTGATTTTGCGGTTTGGCGACGCGCGCATCGAGCAGTCGTTTGTGAGTATCTCGCATGAATAGAACGTTGTAATCACGGTTCCAAAGCAGGATTTCAATTTCACGGCGGTTTCTTTGAACGAAGCTAATCTGAACGACCTCACCCATTTTTCCTTCCCAGTTTGCGACCGATTTGGAAAGGAGCTTCGGCTCGCCGAATTTGTCAATCAAGGCTTTGACGACTGGCGTTTCGCGAGTGAAAGTGCTTATTTCTCCAGCATTGGTAATAACAGTTATTTGTGAGGCAGCGAAGTAATCGGGGAAATCGCTATGCCCGATAAATGTGTATGTATATTTGGTGTCGGCCGAAATATCTCGGCACTCAACAAAATACACCCGCTGATTTTCAAGGGCCAATGACTTATCCAGTGTGAAGTTGCTAACTTGAGCCGCTTCATTCCACACTGAAATTGGCATTGGTGTAGTTACGGTCTCGCAGCTGCGACCAGAAACCCGTTTTCTTACGTCCGCGATATCAACTTTGCCAAGCCGCATCCCCGTGATGTCGAACTGGCCTTGATATGCAACCTTGCTTCCGTTGAAACACTCAGTCTTTTTTCTGTCGAAGCAGAAATTGGCATCTTGCGAAGTAGCAGACGAACTCTCTTGCTGAGTGGGTGGGTTGGCTACGTTCGAGGCTGCAGGTGACGGGTCGCTAGCGGGCGCCTTTTTAGATTTGTCTTTCTCGATTTGTTTGCTAAGGCCGCCCAGGGCTTTGTTCAACTGATCAAATTGAGCATGGGCAGGCGTGGCGATTGCATAGGCGCTAGCACATACGATCGCAAAGCGTAGACACGAAAATTTCATGGGCGTTAGTCCTTAAATTGCGAAACTAAATGGTTCGAAGTGGTTGTGGTTGAATCCGGAATGGCGATTTCAAAATTAGCCCAGTGAGGTAACTACTGATGAGATGCCGCCAGAAAGGAGCAGTCCTGCCAGATCGATGACACCTTCTCCTGCGCGACCTGCGACACCCTCCAGGAACTTGCATAACAGTGCCCGGCCGTTGGGAAGCCCCGCAGGAAGGTCTTTGAGTTTCCGCAGTTCCTTCTCGATTTTTCGCATTTGCTCTTGCCCCGCGAGTTGCTCAACGAGTGCGCTGAAAGTGTTGAAATCTAGAAGCAGCAGATTTTTGTTGAATGTGTAGTCAGGGGCGCAACCAAGCGTGTCGGAGTGAATCAGCTCTTCAAATTCTTCTCGAAGCTGCCTGTCTCGCACCTCTAGAATGATTCTGTCCTTAGATTTTCCGAACCGGCTGGCCGCTATCAGCTTTGTAAATTCACTACGCAACTGAGCATGCGATAGGCGAGGAGTATTGTGGAGCTTGTATTCGTAGGAGAGGCTGGCCGCCTTGGGGAGGGGTACTCTGAGGAGGCGCGAAATTTCGAAGTGGTCTTCAAGGTTTTCGATGCTCCCGGCATCAACAAGCATTGCAAACACCAAGCGATCCACTTCCCTTTTTGAGAGGGTGCCGAATCCACGCTCGATAAACCGTTCGAGAAAGTTATGGCAGGAGTTGGTCACTGACTCGGGTTGCATTTCTAGGCATTCCATGGGGTGCAAAGATTTCGTAGCGGATATGCGTAGAGAATAACCCGTTATGGGATATCCCACAATAGGTTACTAGTGTTTGCGGATGCCCAATCCGCTTCATGACCCCAACTATGCAGTTTTTCGCTCGATGCTGATCAGCGCACGCGAGAAAAGCGGGCTGACTCAGGTAGAAGTGGCTAATCGTTTGCAGAAACCGCAAAGCTATGTTTCGAAATATGAACGTGGCGAGCGGCGACTCGATTTCGTCGAGTTCGTCGCTTTGGCGGACGTGTTTGGCGTTGATGTAGTGCAGTTTCTAAAGGAGTTTTCCGAACGTTATTGCCGTTGATCGACAGTACTAGGCTATGCGGCGCAAGTAGAAGTTGCTTACGGGCTACCCGAACATCGGCGACTGCTTCGGCCACGGCAAGCCGTTTCCGCACGATACGGGAGCGCCTGCCAAGCAGCCCTACGTGCATCCCGGTGTCTTCAAGATATACGAAGGCGAGGCCAAAAAAATGGGGTTCACCGGTGCCGCCTGCGGCCCGATGGACCGATCATCGAATTGGGCTGGCCAGCAGGCGCACAGCGCCGGCGTGGCCTGAACAAGTGTTCCCTGTTTGCGGTGGCTGGGTGGTGCGCTAGTGCTTACGAAGCCCGACAATCAATCTGCACAGGAATGCCACCCAGGCCGCTGCGCGACTATTTCAGGAAGTCGCAGATCGTGGCGCAATGCCGATCCGGCGGATCTGCGCGCTCCGGATCGGGCCTGCGTCGCTTTTCATGTCTTGATGCCGGCTACAGCCTGACATACGCTGTAAACCTTTCCCTCTGATGGAAGTCGATCCCATGCGCATGCTTGCCGTTTCCCTTTTTTCGTTGTTCTTCTCTGTTTCTGTTCAGGCGGCCGAGGTCACGGGTGCGGAAGCCTCCTCAGGCCTCAAGGAAACCCTGACCCGCAGTGCTGAAATTGCGGTCGATCAGCTTGGCAAGCCCAATGGCTTTCTCGGCGATGCGCGGGTGAAGATACCGCTGCCCGATTCCGTTCGCTCGAGCGAGAAAATGCTGCGCACGCTGGGCGCCGGCAAATACGCCGATGAGCTGATCGACACCATGAACCACGCAGCCGAGCTGGCGGTGGTCGAAGCCAAACCGATTCTGGTCAATGCCGTGAAGAACATGAGCTTCAGCGATGCGCGCGCCATTCTCAGTGGCGGCGACGATGCCGCCACCCAGTATTTCAAGCGCACTACCTCAGCTGACCTGACCACCAAATTCATGCCAATCGTCAAGGATGCCACGGCCAAGGTGCAGCTGGCCGACAAGTACAACAAGTACGCCGGCAAGGCCGCCAAGTTCGGCGTGCTTGACGAGAAGGATGCCAATCTCGACCAGTATGTGACCCGCAAAGCCCTCGACGGCCTCTTTGTCATGATCGCCGAGCAGGAGAAGGCCATCCGCAAGGATCCGATCTCGACTGGCAGCGCCCTGCTGAAGAAGCTATTTGGCGGTTAAGGTTCGAAGACCCTTAAGTTCTTTCGATTCATGACGTTAGAGAGTCATGATAAGAGGAATCCAATCATGGCCGCTGTTCGCCTGACCACTGCGTCGAAACTGACTCCGGAACGACCGGAGCGGGATCGGGCTGTGCGCAATCCGGTGAAACCGGTGGCCGGTGCCGGCGGCGTGGATGCCGACCGCTACCATTCCCTGCGTGAGGAACTGACCGCTGCCGAAGAGCGCTTCCCGACCACCATGGCCGAGGAAGCTGCCGTCGGCGCCAAGGATGTTGTCGAGGAACTCAATCGCCTTGGCAGCGACGCAGTTCGTGTGCTGCAACCGCTTAATGAAAAGGCCCTGCGCCTGGTTGATCGCGATCACGTAGACGAACAGGTATAAGCGGCTTGCGGTAAAATTGCAGCAGCTTCAGGAGTCATTGCGCCCCGCTTAGCCGGGGCGTTTTGTTTTTCGGTTTCCGGTCTTCCTTCCAGCCACCCTTGCCCATGTCTGCGCAACTCAACGCCCCGCAACGCGAGGCTATCCGCTATCTCGACGGCCCGTTGCTGGTGCTGGCCGGTGCCGGTTCGGGCAAGACGCGCGTCATCACACAGAAGATTGCCTACCTGATCCGCGATTGTGGCTTCAACCCGGCGAACATTGCAGCCATCACCTTTACCAACAAGGCCTCGAAGGAAATGCAGGAGCGGGTGGCCAAGCTGCTCGAAGGCACCTCGACCAAGGGCTTGACCACCAGTACCTTCCACGCCCTCGGTGTGCGCATCCTGCGCGAAGAAGCGAAGGCGCTCGGCTACAAGCCCAAGTTCTCTATCTTTGATTCCACCGATTGCTATGGCATCGTTTCCGATCTCGCCGGCAGTGTGGACAAGGCCACTATCCGCAAGCTGCAGTCGGTCATCTCCAACTGGAAGAACGCGCTGGTCTCCCCCGACATGGCGGCGAAGCTGGCGCAGGACGACACTGAAGCCCTCGCCGCGCGCGCCTACCGCAGCTATGCTGCTACCCTGCGCGCCTATCAGGCCGTCGATTTTGATGATCTGATCATGCTGCCGGTGGAACTCTTCGAGCAGCACCCGGAGATCCGCGAGAAGTGGCAGAACCGCCTGCGCTACATCCTCGTCGACGAATATCAGGACACCAACGCCTGCCAGTACAAGCTGCTCAAGCTGCTCACCGGGCCGCGGGCCATGTTCACGGCGGTGGGTGACGACGACCAGGCCATCTACGGCTGGCGCGGTGCCGACATCGAGAATCTGCGCGGCCTGCCGCGCGACTACCCGAACCTCAAGGTGGTCAAGCTGGAGCAGAATTACCGCTCGACGGTGCGTATTCTCAAGGCCGCCAATGCGCTGATCTCCAACAATGAAAAACTGTTCGAGAAAAAGCTGTGGTCCGATCTCGGCATGGGCGACACCATCAGCGTCACTACCTGCAAGGAGCCGGAGCATGAGGCCGAGTCGGTGGTCATGAAGCTGCAGGCGCACAAGTTCGAGCATCGCACGCACTTCCGCGACTACGCCATCCTCTACCGCAGCAATCATCAGGCACGCATCTTCGAGCAATACCTGCGCAACCAGAAGGTGCCTTACCTGCTCTCCGGTGGGCAGTCCTTCTTCGACAAGTCGGAGATCAAGGACATCACCGCCTACCTGCGCCTGCTGGCCAACTCGGACGACGATCCGGCCTTCATCCGCGCGGTGACCACGCCCAAGCGTGGTGTCGGCGGCAGCACGCTGGAAGCACTCGGTGCTTATGCTGGCGAGCGCCACATCTCCCTGTTTGCGGCCGCCTTCGAGGAAGGATTTGCCCACCGCGTACAGTCGCGGCAACTGGCGCCACTGCTTGAATTTTGCGAATTCATCAACCGCATGGAGTGGCGAGCGGCGAAGGAGCCAGCGGGCCAGGTCATGCCTGACCTGCTCACCGCCATTGGCTACGAGAGCTGGCTGTTCGATCACGATGAGCCGCGTGCGGCCGAGACCAAGTGGAAGAACGTCATGGAGTTCTCCGCCTGGCTGACCAGGAAGGGCGAGGAGGATGAAAAGACGCTGATCGACCTGACTCAGACCATCGCTCTCATCAACCTGCTCGACAAGGGCGATACCGATTTCGACGGTGTTCAGCTCTCGACACTGCACGCGGCCAAGGGCCTGGAGTACAAGCACGTTTTCCTCATCGGCATCGAGGAAGGTCTGCTGCCGCACCGCGAATCGCAGGACCCGGTCAAGCTCGAAGAAGAGCGTCGCCTGATGTACGTCGGTATCACCCGTGCCCAGCGCAGTCTGCATGTCACCTACTGTGAAAAACGGCCGCAGGGCAAGGAGTGGAGCGCCAGCGAGCCCTCCCGCTTCATTGACGAGATGGGTAAGGAAGACCTGCGTTTTTCGGGAGGTGCGGCATCGAAGGCGGAGCCGGACAAGGCCGCTTCGAGTGCGCGTCTGGCCGCGATGAAGGCGCTCCTGTCGGCTGGGGATAAGTAGATTTTGCCGTGTCACACGGCGTTACATGACGTTACTCATCTCCTGACTACTTTCGCGACACCGACGGCGTTAGTTGCTACAAGGCCGGCAAGAAACCGACCGGGAAGCACAACCAAACCAAACGTCAAGGAGATTCAAAATGCTGAAGAAGATCGCTGCTCTCGCTATCACCGTCGCTTTCGGTACCGCCGCTTTCGCTCAAGGCGCTGCTGCGCCGGCAACCCCTGCCACTCCTGCCAAGCCGGCGGTTGAAGCCGCCAAGCCGGCCACCCCTGCCGCTGCCCCGGTCGCTCCGGCTGCTGCTCCGGCCGTTGAGAAGAAGGCTGACATGGCCAAGCCGGTAGAGAAGAAGGAATCGAAGAAGGCGCACAAGACCAAGGGTGAAAAGAAGGGTGCGGAGAAGAAGGCGGATGCCGCCGCCCCTGCCGCCAGCGCCTCGGCACCGGCTGCAGCACCTGCTGCTCCGGCCGCCGCCAAGCCGGTCGAAGCCAAGAAGTAATCTTCACGCCGCAATGAAAAAGGGGTGCCCGCAGGCACCCCTTTTTTCGTTTGCGTTGTGCTTACTTGGCGAGGCCGACCAGATGTTCGACAGCTGCCTTTACTTCAGCATCGGAGAGATCGGCACCACCACCCTTTGGCGGCATGGCACCCTTGCCGGCGATAGCGTTCTTGACCAGTGTTGCCGTGCCTTGAGCGATACGCGGTGCCCACGCCCCCTTGTCACCCGCCTTCGGAGCGCCAGCAGCACCACTTGCGTGACAGGCCATGCACACCGAACTGTAAACGGTGGAGCCGTCGCGCGGCTTGCCACTGGCAACCGGAGCGGCCTTCTTCATCTCCACCTTCGCCACCGGGGCAATGCGAATATCGGCGTCGTCAGTGTTCGCTGACGGAGCAGTGCCCTTGCCGAGCATCGACAGCGGCACGATGGCCACGATCAGCAACAGCGCAATGGCAATGACGATGTACATGATCGATTTGGATGAGTTGGGGTTCTCGGCCATGGGAATCCTTTTTGATTGTTCGATGTAAAGCGTTGATTATATCGCGCTTTCCCCTACAGCCTGCAGGGTCTCGATGGACTATGCAGGCAAAACCCGCTATCCTTGGCACCCTCCGCGCGCCCGTAGCTCAGCTGGATAGAGTACTGCCCTCCGAAGGCAGGGGTCGAACGTTCGAATCGTTTCGGGCGCGCCAAATCCCTTCTGTAGCAAGCATTCCTGCCTAATTTCGAGTTCGTTGTTTGTGCCCAAACGACGTTTCGCTACCCAAGGGCAATGGTCCATTTTCGAAAATCTTGGGCGCTAACGCCGTTGAGGGGAATCGTCCTTAAATACGCTCGAGTATCTCTATGCCCTCCCTGTACCCATTTTGTGCCCACGCTTCGCCTCGTTATGCGCTCAATTTTCCTTGCCAACGAAAATACATTCTATAGAATATAAATATCAGAATAAATTCTGAGGATTGTATGGAAAAGCAAACAAATGCAATTGCTGCAGATCGCTCGACTGTACTGACACAGGCGCTGGCCGAAACAGCAAATCGACTGGAGCTGGGTCCGACAGAGATCGGCAAGATCGTTGGCGTCAGTCAGCCAACGGCATCCCGGCTGCTGAAAGGCGAGTACCTGCTGAAGGAATCCGCAAAGGAATGGGAGCTTTCGGCCCATCTCGTGCGCTTGTATCGCTCCCTGTTTTCCTTGGTTGGCAGTGACGACAGTTTGGCCCGAGGATGGCTGAGGTCCGCGAACAAGTCATTTGCCGGTCAGGAACCTATCGCGCTGATCAAGCGCATTGACGGTCTCATCCATGTCTGTGAACACCTGGACGCCTACCGCGCTCGCATCTGAGTTCGTTGGCTGGGAAGGCACCGGCTGGCGGGCTGTAGAGGCGCAGCACAAGGTCGCGACGATGGGCCTCGTCCATGGCAACGTGGGTGCGCAGGCCGTGCTCGAGGACATTCTCGAAGAGGTCAAGCCTGTGCTGCCCCCGGACGTCAAAGGGCTGCACTGGCTGCTGGCCACTCCCTTTCGTTACTGGCCCTTGCCGGGAGGTTCGCGGTTTCGTCGGCGCGAGGGCCTGGGTGTCTTCTATGGTGCGGAAGAGCGGGAAACCGCTTGCGCGGAAGCTGGCTACTGGCGTCTGCAGTTCTGGAACGAGAGCGCGTTTCTCAGCAAGCAGTCGAAATCGATTCCGGTGACGCTGTTTGAATTCCAGGCAGCGACAAAGCAGGCGCTTGATCTGAGCAGACCACCGCTGGTCGAAGACCGGGGCCTATGGATGCTCCCGGACGACTATTCAGCGACTCAGACGTTGGCCGATAACGCACGGCAGGCCAATGTCGAAATGCTCCGTTATGAATCGGTGCGCCGCCTGAATGGACGCTGCCTGGCGATCCTCTCGCCCGCGCCATTCCGGTCAGTTGCTGAGCCACTTAAGCACAACCAACAGACCTGGAGTTTGCTGATCACTCCGCCGCACCGGTTGGTCTGGCAGCGGGAGCTTTCACAGGAGTGCTGGCCCTTCGATTTCTAGTCGGAACGGAGGGCAAAGCTCATGCTTTTGTGTGGAACACCCATGCTCAACTTTGTGCCGACATCCGCTTTATTTCAACCGAAACCCGGTCACGCAATTCCTTGGGGGCCATCACCTGGCAGTCGGCGCCAAACTTGAGAATATCCATCAGCAGCTCGGGGTCCTTCGTGTAGGGAATCTTCAGTTCATAGCTGCCATCCTTAAGCAGACTGCCCACCTGCTGTTCATGCCAGCGCTCGTTCGCTACCCAGCGCGCACGTTCGGGGGTAAAGCGCAGGGTTGCCCAACGCACCTCGGTTCCCGAGAAGATTCCGTAGCCGGATCCGAGCACCTGGTTGAGTGAACGCTCGGATACATCCTTCGCGCGCTTCTCAAGGATTTCTGCCCGGCGTATCGAGTCGACGGCGAAGGCGCGAACATCCTCGCGCAGATGACACCAGGCATCCAGATACCAGTTGTTGCGGTAGTAGACCAGTCGCTGCGGCGATACCTCGCGCTGCGAGTCCTCCCCCTTGCCCTTAGCAAAATAGTCGATCAGCAGGCGCTTGCGGCGCAGCGTTGCTGAACCCACAGTCTGGAAGTTGTCGAGGTGGAACTCCCGGGTGCCGACGTTCTGGACGAAGATGCGTTTCTGGATTTCTTCTGCCGGGTTCTCTGCCGTCCCGAGCAGTGCCGTCAGGCGCGAGAGCAGCGGCTGGATGTGCGGCCCCAGCAAGCCGCCCGTGTCCAGATTGGAGAGCAGGTGCTGCATGGTCAGAAGCGCATGGATTTCCTCGGCGGAGAACCACAGGCCGGGCAGTTCGAACTGGTCGCCGACGTGCTTTGTTTCCCTGTCGTAGCGATAGCCGCCGAGAAAGCGATCGTAGACGATCGGGGCGTTGAGGCGCTCCTTCATGTAGGCAAGGTCGCGCTTGAGCGTGGCGCGTGACACCTCAAGCCGATCCTGAAGTTCCTGAAATGGCACGCCTGCGCGCTCGTTGAGAATCAGGTCGATCTTGTACAGTCGTTCCGTACGGTCCATGCGCCGCACTCCCCTTGATATCGGTGAGGCAGGCTGCCTCACATCCGCTTCAGGCTCATCCCGAGAGCCTGCATGATAAGCCGGGGGAGATGCAAATGCCATGCGTTCGACTACGGATGCGCCCGCCTATTGCAGGACAAGGTCTGCCGGCGCTGTTATTCGTTCTATTGCTGCCGAGGCCGTGATGGCACCGAAGGTGACGCCAAGCGTCGGCGCATACCGGTTCCGGGTTTTGAGTTTTGCGCGGCATATCGTTCGGAAACCCTGAAGCGACCGGCACCTCGGCCGCATCCCTGCCAACGGCTGACATCACGGGAATCGCTTCGGGCGCGCCAAAATCAAAAAGGGCCAGCTGATGTCAGCTGGCCCCTTCCATTGATTTCCCCGGCTTACTTTCCAACCGGGTCGCTCAGCCGCCGCCCGAACGAAACCGCATAAGCTGCAGAGCGGAAACGCAGCACCGGGTCGTCGGTAGCTTCGACGCCATCGCTCATCACCATCGGGTCGAAATTGATCTTCTCGCAGTTTCCGCCAGCCTGGGCGGAAACCTTGCCGAGTTCGAGCGTGCCGACGCGAACCTGTTTGCGCTCGGCGGGCCACGCAATAGTCGGGTTGGTCAGCGTGTCGCCCGGTTCGGCCAGCGTCACGAACATGTCCCATTTCACCGGGCCCTTTGCCACGCGTTCCTTCAGCTTCGCTTCGAGGAAATCCGGCGGCGTGGCCGGCAGGGCGCTATCCTCGATGAAAGCGGTGCCATCCTGCGGCTGGAAATGCCAGCGTGCATAGGCGCTCTTTTTGGCCGCATTCGAGAAGCGGAAGGCATGCAGGCTGTAGTACGGGGTCGTGGCATAGCTGGCCGGCGGGTTGTTGGCCTTGAGGAAATCTCCCTGACCCCTGGTTTCCGGATGTTTTGCGGCAAAGGCCTTCTGTTTTTCCGGGTCGGGTTTGCCGGTGGCGGGGTCGGGTGTCGCGGCCTGCAGGCTTTCAAGGAACGCGGCGGGGTCGGCAACGCCAAAGACCGGGGTATGCAGCATGGCCATCAGGTGGTGGCTGCCGTCGGGCAGCGTGAACTGCAGCCCCAGGCCGCGCGGGTTGCGTGCGGTGTCCGGCATGTTCGGGCGGCCGCCAGCGATCGAAAAGCGGGCGATGACGGGAACCGGCTTGCCCGAGAATACGGGGGAGCGGGTCAGCGCAGCCGCTTCGCTTGTGGCGGTAAAACTGCCTTCTGCGCAGACGCCCTTGGTGTGGTTGCGGCGTTGGCCGGGGTGGACGCCAAAATTCTTTTCCATGGTATCGACCACGTCCACCGGGCTGGTGTCCTGCGCCAGCAGCGGCGTTGAGAGAATGCCGAAGCCAATGGCCGGCAGCAGCCAAAAACCTTTCTGGTGCATGGGGGTCTCCTCAAGAAGGGAAAAGCGTTTGACGCAAGCACAAACGGTTCGTTCAGGGTAACAGCAGATCCCTGCAAAATATTCCCGGTTGCGTACAATTGCCACTCCCTCCAGCCTGACGCCCTTTTGAGTTCTTCCCGGCAGGAAGACAAATATCCAATGACTACCGATGCACTTCCCCAGGGTGGCCACCCACCTGCCAGCGACGACGCCCGCGTCATTGCCCTGATCGGCTTCGCCCACGGCATTTCGCACTTCTTTCACCTGCTGCTGCCGCCACTCTTTCCGTGGTTGATGCCCGAGTTCGGGCTGTCGTTCATCGAGATCGGCGCCACGATGACCGTGTTCTTCGTGGTCTCTGGCGTGGGTCAGGCCATGGCCGGCTTTGCCGTCGATCGCTTCGGGGCGCTCAATGTGCTGCTGGCGGGAATCAGCTGTTTCCTGCTGGCGGGCCTCGGGCTGGCCTTGGCTACCAGCAGCCTTGCTCTGTTTGCTGTCGCGGCGTTGGCCGGCCTCGGCAATGCCGTTTTTCATCCGGCCGATTTCACCGTGCTCAACCGGCATGTATCGCAGCCACGGCTGGGTCATGCCTTTTCGGTGCATGGGCTTTCCGGCAACCTCGGCTGGGCGGCGGCACCGGTATTCCTGACCGGGCTGGCGAGCACCGCTGGCTGGCGAGTTGCCGCCGCGGCCGCCGCATTGGTGGCCATACCGGCCATGTTGCTGTTGTGGAAACACCGCGAACTGCTCGATACCGGGCACCGGACGGCGCATGAGAACAAGTCCGCCGAGCACCCCTTCGCCTTTCTCGGTGTCGGCGCCGTGTGGTTCTGCTTTGTGTTCTTCTTTCTGATCACCACGGCCTTCGGCGCCATCCAGAACTTCGCCACGCCGATCCTGCAGAACCTCTACGGGCTTTCGCTCGGAGTCGCCGCCGGGGCACTTTCCACCTATCTGCTGGGTGGCGCCGCCGGCATCATCGTCGGTGGCTTTCTTGCCCAGCGTCAGGCCAACGACCGCATCATCGCCATCGTCCTGAGCATTGCGGCGTTGCTGGCGGTCCTGCTGGCCATGGACGTGGTGCCGTCCTGGGCCGTGCTGCCGCTGATGGCCGGCATCGGTTTCTTCACCGGCATCGCCGGCCCGTCGCGCGATCTGCTGGTGCGGCGTGCGGCCATGGCCCGTTTCGGCCAGGCGGCCTACGGGCGCATCTATGGTTTCGTCTATTCGGGGCTGGATACCGGTCTGGCGGTGGCCCCGCTGGTCTTTGGCGGCTATATGGATCGTGGCCAGTTCGGGACCGTGCTGGTCGGTGTTGCCCTGTTGCAGGGGGCGGCGATCCTGACGGCGCTCAAGGTGGCGCGGAGCGCTTGAGGGCGGCAGGGCTCGGCAACAGTGTCGCTGCCAGCGCCGCGATGATCAGCACGACGGCCACGTAGTCCTCGACGTAGGGCACTTCGCCGGTGAGCAGCATCGCCGAGCCAAGGCCGATCACCGGGATGAACATGATCGACAGCGCACTCGCCGTGGGGGGCAGGCTGCGCGCAATCGAAAACCAGATGATCTGCGCCACGCCGTAGTTGATTGCCGCGCTGTAAGCCAGAACGCCCCACATCGGCTGCGAGAATTCCCATGCCGGCCACGGTTCGAGCGTGATGGCCAGCAACCACAATACGGGCACTGAAAGCCCGATCATCCAGACGGTCAGCACTTCGGTGGGGATCATCGCGCTCATCCGCTTGAGCATCAGCGTACCGAGCGCCCAGACGGCCGCCGCCGAGAGCATCCAGCTCATGCCGACCGGGCGGCCGCTCATCGTTGCCAGTTCGTGCCAGAGAAGCAACAGCACGGCACCGCCGGCACAGCCTGTGGCCAGCCAGAGCCGGCGCGTCATCCTTTCCTGGAAAAACAGCACGCCGAAAATCACCGTCCAGATCGGCATGGTGAAGCCGAGAATGGCCGCCCGACCCGAAGCCAGCGCCTGCACGCCGAAGATCGAGAGCGCGTGCCAGCCGAGGATGTTCGGCCCGGCCAGCAGCACCACGCGAGAGAAGGTGCCGGCAGGCAGGCTCAGCCGGTAGCCGCGAAAGCGGTAGTAGGCGACAAGCAGCACAAAGCCGCCGCTCATGGTCAGCGCGCGGAAGTAAAGCGGTGACATCTCGCGCAGGCCGAGCTTCATCACCGGCCAGTTCACGCCCCACATCAAGGTCAGCAGGGCGAGGGCGAAGAGTTTGCGGGGCGAGGTCATGCCCGGTGCAATCTGATGGTGGTGACAGGTTCGATACGCATGCGGATACCGGAAAGCATTTGAGCGGCCTTCATTTTGCCCTACGATGGCAGCTGCAATCACGAGAATCTGCCATGGCCCACATTCTTCCCGACGGCTGGCGCGAACTGGCGGCCACCGGCGCCGCCCAGCGCGAAATCGA
>ERZ724517.1218-NODE-1218-length-14407-cov-4.837932_pt1 | contig 14407 bp, 8 predicted proteins | sample MGYA00376050_ERZ724517 | MGnify/ENA primary metagenome ERZ724517 (study PRJEB28724, sample SAMN07190886) | activated sludge metagenome | isolation source: activated sludge of sewage treatment plant in Hong Hong | place: USA: Christiansburg, Virginia | collected... | reverse complement strand
CGAGCACATCCCCGCTTTCAGGCTGCAGAGATGCCTCTGACGGCATTTCAGCTTCAGCGCCGCTCTCTTCCACCGACGCATCCACTTCCCAAGCCATATCAGCCTGTTCAGCATCTTCCTGGGCTTCTGCTTCTGGTTGTGCATAAACTCCGGATTCATCCTGCTCGGGCGCTACGTAATCTATTACCGAATCGTCAAAATCCTGTTCAACTTCTCTGGAGGCACTCGCTGCCTTTTTGCGATAGGCAAACAATCCCAGCAAGATCAACACGACCGCAATTACACCAGCGATAACAGAGCTGTTGGTGAAAGAATCGATCAGGGAAGCATTTGAAGATTGCTTGGTGACCGGCTTCTCGACGGGCTTCTCCGCAGGCGCAACGGCTTCAGCGGAAGGCGCAACCTCTGCTGTTGCTGTCGGAGCTGCTTCAGTTGGCGCTGTGGCTTCAGTTTGCGTCGTGGCTTCAAGTGGCGGCGTAGCGTCAGCTGGAGCCGCAGCATCACTTGTCGCCGCTGGGGCCGCCGTTTCAGCTACCGGGGCAGCTGCTGCAGTATCAGCAGCTGGAGCCGGCGCGGCAGCAGTCGCAGCTTGAGCAGCTGCTGCCTGTGCAGCAGCATCCGCAGCTGCTTTAGCCTGAGCATCAACTGCTGCTTGCTGTGCAGCAGCATCTGCCACTGCCTTGGCCTGGGCGTCTGCTGCAGCTTTTGCTTGCTGCTCCGCTGCCAGTTTGGCCTGCATGGCGGCCATCTCGGTGCTTTGCAATTGCAGCAAGCGTTCTGCGTTTTCTTTCTGCGCATCAAGATCCTTGGCTCTGGATGCAATTTCCTGATTTTCACGCTGGGCACGGCTCAATTCTTCCATGCCTACAGCAAGATCGTTCTGCAGGGCAGCCACTTCCGCTCCCTGATCACCAGTACCTTTGGCTGCCTGACCGGCATCTGCACTGGCTGCAGGTGTCGCCAGTTTCAACTGGCCATCAGGTTGTGTTGCAGCCGGCGCAGCCGGTGCTGCTCGGCCTGTGGCGTCCAGTTGGGCACCAACAGCGGGAGCAGATTTGCCACCTGATTTCCATGCATCATTCTGTTCATTAAATTTTGCAGTAGCCTCAGCTCGGCCAATGCTGGCAATTTCTTCCTGACTAGGCAGTTTCAACACCTGCCCTTTTTTCAGCAAATTGACATTCCCGTTACTGAAAGCGCGTGGATTGAGACGCTGTATTGCCAAAATCTTCTGGTGGACACTGCCTGAACCCCGGACACCCTGCGCAATTCTCCACATCGTGTCATTGCTGCCAGTTGGGCCATACGTGTCATCTGACGCTGAAGATTCGTCTTGGGTTGCCGCCACTTCTTTCTCTGGCACAGGAGCCGCAACATTTTTACGGGCCTCAACTTCTTCAGCCGATGCACGGCGAGCAGGCACATCAGATTTGGCTTTAGGGGCTGCAACGCGTGGTGCCGGCGCTTTTACAGGCTTGGCAGGCTCCAGTTCTGACACTTCTTCATCTACTGGCTGCGGCCGACCGCTCGATACTTTGGCTTCTTTTACATCGCTTGAACCCCTGCTATCAGAAAAAGCAGGCAGATCCATCAACAACGTGTATTCACGTAGCAGACGACCGCTCGGCCACTGCACCTCAACTACAAAATTCAGAAAGGGTTCACGCAGCGGTTGCTGGGTGGTTACGACTACCTTGGGGTTCTTGGGATCGTCCAGGTCAAGACGAAAACGCAAGCTATTCAGCAGGAAATCCCGGTCGACGCGTGCCCGGTCAAAGTCTTCTTTGGGGGCGAGTCCAACGATAATTTCGTTCTCTGACAGATCATTCACCTGTACCAGCTTGATATCGGCTCGCAACGGCTCGTTTAATGCACTGCGCAGCCTGATCTCCCCCAGCCCGATGGCATGGGCTTCTGACAACATGAGGCTGCCCGCCAGTGAAGAGAGTGCGATGACAAATTTACGATCCATAGACCCGCCCTGATTATTTTGCCTGTTATGGCTTTACATGTGGTTTGAGCGACACTGCCATTACCCGCGGCAGCCACCTGAATATGTCAGGCTCGTCGACTTTACAGGATACAAAAACAAAAAACTAGAATACAGGTTCAATTATCCCTGTAACCCTATGGCATTCATAGAGTTTTTAGGGGGCAAATATCGGTTTTGCCAGCCGGTTCACATCCTTGAACCTGCCTGCCGGGGAAATTACCCCTCGACAATAATCCTGAGCATCCGGCGCAAAGGCTCAGCAGCTCCCCATAGCAGCTGGTCGCCCACCGTGAACGCTGACAGATACTCTTTACCCATATTCAATGTGCGGATACGGCCAACCGGCACCGACAGAGTCCCTGTGACAGCAGTCGGGGTCAGCTCCTGTACGCTGACTGGCTTGTCGTTTGGTACAACTTTGACCCAGTCGTTAGCTGAGGCCAGGATCGCCTCGACTTCAGATACCGGCACTTCACGTTTCAGCTTGATGGTCAACGCCTGGCTATGGCAACGCATGGCACCAATGCGCACGCACAGGCCATCAATCGGGATAACACCGTTGCCATCCAGACCCAGAATCTTGTTGGTCTCGGCCTGCCCTTTCCATTCCTCGCGACTCTGGCCGTTATCCAGCCTGGTATCAATCCAGGGAATCAGACTGCCTGCGAGCGGGGCACCAAACTGTGCTGTCGGGAAATCCGATCCACGCATGGTAGCAGCGACCTTGCGGTCAATATCAAGAATCGCCGAGGCAGGATCAGCCAGCTCAGGCGCTACTGCATTGCCCAATACCTGCATCTGTTTCAGGAGCTCGCGCATATTCTGCGCCCCGGCACCGGATGCTGCCTGGTAGGTCATAGACGAGATCCACTCGATCAGCCCTTCACGGAACAAGCCACCCAGCGCCATCAGCATCAGGCTGACAGTGCAATTGCCACCGACAAACTTTCGCTGGCCATGGTCGAGCGCACGGGCGATCACTTCACTATTAACAGGATCCAGCACAATAACGGCATCTGGATCCATACGCAGCGCAGAGGCTGCATCAATCCAGTAGCCTTTCCAGCCGGATGCTTCCAGTTTTGGAAAAATGGCTTTGGTGTAGTCGCCACCCTGACAAGTCACGATCACATCCATTTCTTTCAGTGCATCAACGCTATTGGCATCCAGCAATGCACCTGTGGGCTTGCCAATATCGGGACCAGCCTGGCCTGCCTGTGAGGTAGTAAAGAAAAATGGCTGTATATCACGGAAATCATTTTCTTCCTGCATCCGCTGCATCAGCACTGACCCCACCATTCCGCGCCAACCAACAAAACCGACTTTATTCATAACAACCTCTTATTCCAAAATTTTTATGTCAGCGCAGCAACAACTGCTTCACCCATCGCTTTAGTGCCAACTTTACGCATGCCATCGCTCATGATATCCGCCGTGCGCAAACCCTGGTCCAACACACGACCAACAGCTTTTTCTATCGCATCAGCGGCATCGGGCGCTGCCAGTGAATAGCGCAACATCATTGCCACCGACAAAATAGTGGCTAATGGATTGGCGACGCCCTGCCCGGCAATATCCGGCGCCGAACCATGGCACGGCTCATAGAGCCCCTTGCCGTTCACGTCCAGGGATGCCGATGGCAGCATACCGATAGAACCAGTCAGCATAGCCGCTTCATCCGACAAAATATCGCCGAACATATTGCCCGTCACCATCACATCAAATTGTTTTGGCGCACGCACCAGCTGCATCGCAGCGTTATCAACATACATATGCGACAACTGCACATCTGGATAGTCCTTGCCAATACGCTCCATCACTTCACGCCACAGCACTGTCACTTCCAACACATTGGCTTTATCGATGGAACACAGTTTTTTATTACGCTTACGTGCCAATTCAAATGCCAGCTTGCCGATACGCTCGATTTCGCTTTCGCGATACACCGCTGTGTTAAATCCTTCGCGTTCGCCATTCTCCAGTACACGCACACCACGCGGACCACCAAAATACAGCCCTCCAGTCAGTTCACGCACAATGAGAATATCGAGACCTGCGACAATTTCGGGCTTCAGCGATGATGCCGCAGCAAGCTGCGGATACAAAATAGCCGGGCGCAAATTACCAAACAAACCCAGTTTCGAGCGGATAGCCAATAAACCTTTTTCTGGCCGGATCGTGGTATCCAGCTGATCCCACTTCGGACCACCGACTGCGCCCAGCAAAATAGCATCAGCGTTGATCGCCTGCTCGTGCGTGACATCAGGATACGGCACGCCATGTACGTCAATGGCCGCACCGCCGAGCAAGCCACTCTCTCTTTGCAGCCCCAGTGAAAACTTGTTATTCACTACATCAAGTACAGCGACCGCCTGCTCAACAATTTCAGGGCCTATGCCATCGCCGGGGAGAACGAGTATTTTTTTGTTCATGTCTGCTCCTCTACCAACGACCAAATAACCAGGGCGAAGCCTGGCGGTATTGTTTTTCATATGCATGAATCGCATCTGCATCCTGCAGCGTCAGACCTATGTCATCGAGGCCATTCAGCAAACAGTGCTTGCGGAAAGCATCTACGCTGAAATCAAAACGCTGGCCTGTTGGCGTTATAACTTGCTGCAATGGCAAATCCACAACCAACTGGTAACCTTCCGTCACAGCCATTTCCCGGAAAAGCTGATCAACAGTTTCATGCGGCAACACAATCGGCAACATGCCATTCTTGAAGCAGTTATTGAAAAAAATATCTGCGAAGCTCGGCGCAATAATGGCACGGAAACCAAAATCTTCCAGCGCCCATGGGGCATGCTCACGCGAGGAACCACAACCAAAGTTTTCGCGTGCCAATAAAATAGATGCCCCCGCATAGCGCGGCATGTTCAAAGCAAAATCCATATTCAGTGGCCGTTTGCTGTTATCCATACCAGGCTCGCCAACATCGAGATAGCGCAGCTCATCAAACAGGTTGGGGCCAAATCCTGCACGACTGATCGACTTCAGGAATTGCTTGGGAATAATCATGTCTGTATCAACATTCGCGCGATCCATTGGCGCGACAATGCCTGTGTGTACCTGGAACGGCTTCATGATGCGTCTCCCATCAATACGCGCACATCCACAAAATGCCCTGCCACCGCTGCAGCTGCTGCCATCGCAGGACTGACCAGATGCGTGCGGCCACCAAAACCCTGGCGGCCTTCAAAATTCCGGTTGGACGTGGATGCGCAATGTTCGCCATTACCTAGACGATCCGCATTCATTGCCAGACACATGGAGCAACCCGGCTCACGCCACTCCATGCCCGCATCGATAAAAATTTTATCCAGACCTTCTGCTTCAGCCTGTTTCTTGACTTGCTGTGACCCTGGAACAATCAACACCTGTTTTACATTGGCAGCAACTTTCCGGCCTTTTGCAACCAGTGCTGCCTCCCGCAAATCCTCGATACGTGAATTTGTGCAAGAGCCAATAAAAACACGGTCAAGCTGGATGGAGGTAATCGGCTGATTTGCCTGCAAGCCCATGTATTGCAATGCACGTGTATAACCTTCGCGTTTTACTGCATCGGTTTCTTTGGCAGGATCTGGAACAGCTGCGTCGACAGGCAACACCATTTCTGGTGATGTACCCCATGTCACCTGCGGTTGTATCTCCTCACCACGCAACTCAATGATCGCGTCAAACAATGCTCCTTCGTCGCTCTTCAAGTCACGCCAGGCAGCAACTGCCATATCCCAATGTTCCGCTTTAGGGGCATAACTGCGACCACGCACATAATCCAGCGTGATGTCATCCACAGCGACCATACCTGCGCGCGCACCGCCTTCAATAGCCATATTGCAGATAGTCATGCGGCCTTCCATCGACATGGAACGAATGACATCACCACCAAATTCAATGGCGTAGCCTGTTCCACCCGCTGTGCCAATTTTACCAATCACTGCCAGCACAACATCTTTTGCAGTGACAAATGCGCCGAGCGTGCCATCGATTTTCACGAGCATGTTTTTCATTTTTTTCTGGATCAGGCATTGCGTAGCCAGCACATGCTCAACTTCGGATGTACCGATACCATGTGCCAATGCACCCAATGCACCATGCGTAGAAGTGTGCGAATCACCGCAAACAATGGTCATGCCCGGCAACGTTGCACCTGTCTCCGGGCCGATCACATGCACGATGCCCTGCCGCGCATCATTGATCTTGAATTCTGTGATACCAAAACGATCACAGTTGTCGTCCAGCGTCTGCACCTGGATGCGTGACGTGTCATCTTCAATTCCGGCAACACCGGCTGCACGCTCTTTCAATGTAGTGGGTACATTGTGGTCAGGTGTGGCGATATTGCCGTCCAGACGCCATGGCTTGCGGCCTGCCAGACGCAGGCCATCGAATGCTTGCGGGGATGTCACTTCATGCAACAACTGGCAATCGATATAAATCAGGGCAGTGCCATCATCGCGCTGTTGCACAAGATGCGCATCCCATAATTTGTCATACAGGGTTCTGGGGGTACGTGGAGCAATAGAGCTGGCCACTGCGGCACCTCAAAGCTGGAAAAGCGGGGCGTGCAGTTTACTAGGGCTGGGAGGCTACGTCAGCTTTCGCCCTGCAATTCCCGAATCGCCTGCGCCACTTGCCCGGGCGAACCGGTGTTGCGGGCCAGCATCGCGTACATCGTTGGGACAATGAACAGGGTCATCAGCGTGGACAGAATCACGCCAGCAAATACCACTATGCCAATGATCATACGACTGTTGGCACCGGCTCCGCTGCTGAATACCAACGGCAATGCACCGATAGCAGCCGTCAGTGACGTCATCAGGATAGGTCGCAAGCGCTGTGTGGCAGCTGCCTGGATAGCTTCTTGCAGCGCCATGCCACGATCCCGCAACTGATTGGCAAATTCCACCATGAGAATGCCATTCTTCGCTGCCAGGCCAATCAGCATAATCATTGCAATCTGACTGTAGACATTGATTGTCATGCCCATAAAATCCAGCGCTGCCAACGCACCGAGCAATGCAAATGGCACCGTCAGCAAGATAATGAACGGATGGATAAAACTCTCGAATTGGGCAGCCAGCACCAGATATACCATCAGCAGCGCAATAGCGACCACGAGCCACATCGAACCACTGGAACGCACATACTCCAGCGTCAGACCCTTGTAATCGATGTGCGCCTGCGGCGGTAAATCCCTGGCAACAACATCGTGAAAATACGCCAGTGCATCACTCGTTGCGTACCCTGGTGCAAGACCCGCGCTGAGTGTGAATGAACGCATACGATTGAAGCGTGTTAACGAACGGGCACCGGATACTTCTTCTATCGTGACCAGGTTTGCCAATGGCACCAGGGAACCGGAGCGATCCGAACGCACAAAAATATTTTCCATATCCGCCTTGCTGGCAAACTGCTTTTCATCCCCACGCAGCAATACATCGTATTCCTCTCCACGCTGGAAGAATGTTGTCACTTCACGTTCACCCAGCAATGTTTCCAATGTACGCCCGATATTGCCTACCGAAACACCCAGATCCGCCGCGCGCTCACGGTCAATTTTCACCTGTAACTGTGGTTGGGTTTCTTTCAGGTCAATGACGGGGCGAAGGATTTTCGGATTCGCATACGCCGCTTTTAACATCAGCGCAGACCACTGTGACAATTCTTCATACGTATCACCACCGATAACAATCTCGAGTGGCTGGCCACTCGCTGCCGCCAGCGGTTTACGCATGAAACTGTATATCTGCATGCCAGGGATATCGGCCAACATCGCCTGCACATCAGCCATCACCTGATCGCCTGTTTTTTTACGATCTTCCCACGGCTTCAACACTATCAGGCCAAGACCTGAATTAACGCCACCAAAAAAACCGGGGAGCCGGAGCAGTACCGTCTCAAGACTCTCGCCACCAACCTGCGGCTGTAAGCGTCGCTCAATTTCCAGCAACACACTCTGGGTATTTTCAAAACTCGCGCCCTCTGGGCCCTGCACAACCAGTATAAAAATACCCCTGTCTTCGCCCGGATCAAACTCACGAGGTATTTTATTGAAGTAAAGCCAGACCAGTACGCTGGATAACAACAAAACGAGCACAGCCAACGAGGGTTTTCTGACAGAAGCCTGAACATTTTTGCTATAACTATTTTCGATACGCGCAAACCACTGATCTGATAAACGCGCCATCCTGCTGGTATTACTATGCGGTACGAGCCATTTTGAACAGAGCATCGCGCACAAAGTGAGCGCTACAAATGCCGACACTGCCACTGCGGCAGCCAGAGTCAATGCAAATTCACCGAACAACCGACTGATATTTCCTTCCATAAATACAATCGGTACGAATACAGCCACAAGCACAAGCGATGTGGCAATAACCGCAAACGCCACCTCACGGCTGCCATTAATAGCCGCCAAAAGTGGAGGCTCACCTTGCTCGATGCGGCGGTGAACATTTTCTAATACGACGATGGCATCATCGACCACCAGACCAATGGCAAGTACACAAGCCATCAATGTAAGAATGTTGATGGAAAAGCCAAATAACCAGGCAAAAATACAGGCTCCTATTATCGAGACCGGCACCGTCAACGCAGGAATCAATGTAGCGCGCCAACTGCCCAGAAAAATATAAATTACCAATACAACCAGCACCATCGACAATGCAAGGGTGACATAAACTTCTTCCACCGAGCGTTCAAGAAATACAGCAGTATCAAATGTCACATTCAACTTCATGTGTTCAGGCAAGGTTTTCTGGATATCAGCCGCCACTGCCCGCGCCATACGCGTCACGTCAACTGTATTGGCTTTTGACTGCTTGATGATACCAATACCCACCATATTCTCAGCGGGCGCTCCGGGCACCACCATGCCCCGAAATGCAGTCTTTTCGTCACGGGCAGCCAACTCTACCGTTGCCACTTCACCGAGGCGCACCAAATGCCCATCGCCGGCCTCCGGCTTGCCGCGCACCAGCACCAATTGACGGAACTCATCCGCATTATTGAAAGCGCGTGCGACACGCACGGTGAATTCACGATCCACAGACTCAATTTTTCCCGCCGGCAGCTCCACGTTTTCTGCACGCAAGACATTCTCGATGTCATTCGCGGTAATACCGCGTGCAGCCATCGCAGAGCGATCAAGGGTAATGCGCATGACATAGCGGCGCTCTCCCCAGATCTGTACCCGCGCAACGCCATCCACCACCTTGAAACGGTCAACCACATAACGGTCAACGTAATCACTTAATTCAAGCTGACTCATCAAGCTTGACGAAATGGCAAACCAGACAATGACTGAAGAATCCGCATCAGATTTATTGACCTGTGGCGGTTTTGCTTCGTCAGGCAAGCGATCGATTACACGTGTTACAGCTTCACGCACATCATTAGCCGCTGCATCAATATTCCGCTTCAGGCTAAATTCCAGATTGATCTGCGACTTGCCTTCACGCGATTCAGAACTCAGCACACGCAAGCCTTCAACACCGGATAACTGGTCTTCCAGCAACTGGGTAATTTTCGACTCTACGACATTGGCTGAAGCGCCCGGATAAACTGTCTCAACGGACACGACCGGCGGATCGATGTCAGGATATCCACGCAATGGCAATTCAAGAAACGCTATAACGCCAAACACAACCAGCACAATGTTGATTACGGTAGCAAAAACCGGGCGCTTGATGGAAAGGTCAGAAATGATCACAGGATTATTTTCCTGCCTTTACTGCAGATTCCTGCACAGTAACACCCATGCCGTCCTGCACCGACATACTGCCATCCACTATTACAACTTCATTTTCTGCTATGCCACTGGTGATTTCGACGCGGCCACCCATTCGCTGCCCCAACTTGACGGTTCGCCGATGCGCAACCGGCTTGCCTTCTGCATCACTATCCAGCACATAGACAAATTGCTCCCCACGCAGTGGCGCAATAGCCCGCTCCGGCACCATCAGGGCGCGGCGCGGCGATTGCTGGATTTTTACCTGCAACAACATACCGGGGCGCAATAACATGTCGCGATTATCCAGTTGCGCACGCAACGCTACAGCACGTGTCACTGGATCGATACGGCTATCAACAAAACTCACCGCACCTGCAAAGACCTTGTCACTATAAGCTTGCGAATAGGCTTGTAAAAAAAGTCCTTCCTTGAGTAATGGCAAATAGATTTCAGGCACTGAAAAATCAACCTTGATTCTGGCCAGATCATCCAGTGACGTGATAACGGTGCCAGGCGACACCAGCGCACCCACACTGACGCGGCGGGCACCAAGGACGCCTGAAAATGGGGCCCGGATCGTATAATCCTGCAATCTCGCTTCGTTAGCTGCCAGCTTGGCGCGCGCAACATTGACAACAGACTGCTGCTTTTCCATATCGGTTTGCGACACGGCCTTGCGGTCAATCAGCAACTTCAAATGCCTCAACTGGCGCTCTTCCTCTGCCAGATTGGCGCGGACCTGCTCTACCTCTGCACGCGCCTCATCGGCATCCAGTTCGACCAGCACAGCATTTTTTTCAACATGGCCGCCATCTTCAAAATGCACAGAGCGCACAGTTGCCGTCACGGTAGCACTGACATCGATCGATTCATTGGATGCCGTCGTACCCAGCGCTGCCACTGTATCGCGCAGTTCCTCCAGCGATGCCTTTTCCACCGTTACCAACAACTGGTAAGGCGCTTTTGCTTTCTTGTCCCCACCTATCCCGAAATGCCCGGTTACCACATATAGCAACAGCAACAGCAAAACAGCGGCAATGATTATCAGGGAGTTATAACGGCGCATATGTATCATTTCCAGAAACCAAATAATCGGTAAGCAGTTTTGCTGTGACAGTATTACCCTCTGGCGTCCAGTGCTGATCGTATGTGTAATACACCTGCACGCCTGCTGCCGCTGCCTGGCGCAGCGCCACAGTTGTACTGAGACATTCCACACCACTTTCCCTGCACCAGTTTCTCCAGACATTTTCCTGGCTATCCAGCCTTGCCATTACCTGTTGTTTGTAAATTTCAGGATCGAGGTTCAAATCCTTCTGCTTAAACCGTGAAAAATTCAACAACTGCTGTGCAGGAATTTTCTCCTGCACCAAAGGCATCACAACATGAGGCGCACTCGGCGCATACACAAACACCAACCGGAATCCATCTTTCCTGGACAGTTCAACAAACTGCTCCAGTACATCACGTACGTTCTTCCAATCGGCCGACACGGAAAATTGCTGTTCGCTACTTTCTACAAGATAGCGCAAACGCTTGGGATCAAAACTGTAATACTGCTTTCCCGCAGGAGATTCAATGGCGACTGGCATAAACCCAACCGTTTCTGCATAACCAGAAACCGGATTATTGCTGCCAATCTTTGCCAACACCTCACCTGTCAGTCGACGCAACCCTGCGGTCACTGGTGATGCCTTGGCAAGAAAACTGATACTGGCTGTTTTATCAACCGGCTTCGCCGTTATTGCCGCACTGCCAGCTTTCGGCAAGGGCGGGGCATCACGAAAATCGTTTCCTTCATACAGCATCACCAGCACTGTCCTGGGCTGCAGTTTTCGTCCTAGCGTGATGAAATTATTCAGGTAAACCAATGGATTGCTGCCAGAAACGCCCAGATTATAGATGGATTTTCCTGACTGTTGGCGCAACTGATCAACCCAGACCTGTTCATCAGATACATGAGAACCTGCAACAAACGAATCTCCCACGGCGAGCATGTCATATTTATCGAGTGACTGCTGGTTCCGAAACCCATTGGCATCTGTGGTCAATACCAGCGAAAACGGCGGATAACCAGCAGGCGCATCCGGGTAGGAACGCAATTGCTCTGGCACGTCTTCCTGCTCCAGCTCGAACCGCTCCTGCGGGGGCCGATGCCTTATCACACCACTTAAAACAATACCGGTGTCTGCATCCACGCCACTGACAGCCTGCTCTACATATCGGGGCTTGTTGAGGAGGCCAGAGCCTACAACGAGCACAAAGGCGCTGAGGCCTGTAGAAAAATAGATAAGCAACAATGCAAACACAGTTTCCGCACATGGCTTGTTGCGCATATAAAATGTTACTGATGCTGCAATCCACAAGATAAGCGTGAACAACAACAGCGCGCCAAAATGCCCCCGGGAATAGCGTCCAAGCACAACCTCTTCGTTGGTGATAATCAGCTCAATCACCTGACTGCCGGGGAGCCAGATAAAAACTCCCAACAGAAAAAGGCCTGTTGCAACTATCAAACGTTTACTCATGAAATAATCCTGAAATAATCCTGCGTCACGAAATAAACGCACGCTCACGTATCCTCACCACTTCATCACGAATGGCAGAGGCTTCCTCAAACTCCAGATTTTTGGCATGCTCCAGCATTTGTTTCTCAAGTTTCTGTATCGCTCTGGTCATCTGCTCCAGCGACATTTCATCAGTATTGACGCGATACTTTCCGCGACTTTCTGCCACTTTCTGCTCACGCTTCTTGCCTTTGCCTCGCGCACCGGGCACTGCGCCCTCCATGATATCAATGACAGATTTCTGCACGCCTTTCGGCACAATATTGTTGTCAAGGTTAAACTGTATCTGCTTGGTCCGGCGTCGACTTGTTTCGTCCATGGCGCGCTGCATGGAACCGGTGACACGGTCAGCATACAGTATGGCCTTGCCTTTCAGATTGCGCGCAGCTCGCCCGATAGTCTGGATCAGGGAGCGCTCCGAACGCAAGAAGCCCTCTTTATCCGCATCAAGAATCGCCACTAGGGACACTTCCGGCATATCCAGACCTTCCCGCAAGAGGTTAATGCCCACCAGAACATCAAATTCTCCGAGCCGCAAATCCCGGATAATCTCCACGCGCTCTACTGTATCAATGCCGGAATGCAAGTAACGCACCCTTACACCATGATCCATAAAATAATCAGTCAAGTCTTCCGACATGCGCTTGGTCAGCGTTGTCACCAGCACGCGATCGCCATCCGCTACTCGCAAGCGTATCTCTGACAAAAGATCGTCAACCTGCGTTATTGCCGGCCTTACCTCTATTTCAGGGTCTATCAGACCCGTGGGGCGCACCACTTGCTGCACGACTTGCCCACTATGCGCTTCTTCATAAGCGCCCGGCGTGGCGGATACATAGATCATTTGCGGCGCAATGCGCTCCCACTCATCAAAACGCATGGGACGATTGTCCAGTGCCGATGGCAGCCGGAAACCATACTCAACCAGCGTTTCCTTGCGTGAACGGTCACCTTTATACATGCCGCCCAGTTGCGGAATCGTGACATGCGATTCATCAATCACCAGCAATGCATTGTCTGGTAGATAATCAAACAAGGTAGGTGGAGGCTCACCAGGTTTTCGGCCCGACAAATACCGCGAATAGTTTTCAATGCCGTTGCAGTAACCCAGTTCGGTGATCATCTCGATATCGTACTGGGTGCGCTGCTCAAGGCGCTGCAGCTCGACATGTTTTTCCATACTGCGAAATTGATCAAGGCGCTCGCGCAATTCCTGTTTTATATCATCAATTCTCGACAGGACGTTTTCACGCGGCGTGACATAGTGGCTCTTGGGAAAAATAGTGACTCGCGGCAACTTGCGCAACATCTGGCCTGTCAAAGGATCAAACGCTGTAATGCTCTCGATTTCGTCATCAAACAATGCAATCCGTATGGCTTCCATTTCGGAATCTGCCGGATACACATCGATGACATCGCCACGGCAACGATACGTTGCGCGCTGGAAATCGATGTCATTGCGCTTGTACTGCAATTCAGCCAGACGGCGCAGTAATTCTCGCTGGTCTACCCGGTCACCCCGGCTGAGATGCAGCACCATGCTCAGATACAGTTCAGGATCACCCAGGCCGTAGATAGACGACACGGTCGCTACCACGATGACATCCTCACGCTCCAGCAATGCCTTGGTGGCTGATAGACGCATCTGCTCAATATGTTCATTTACCGACGCGTCTTTTTCGATAAATGTATCTGACGAAGGTACGTATGCTTCCGGCTGGTAATAATCGTAATAGGAAACAAAATATTCGACGGCGTTGTGGGGGAAAAACTCGCGAAATTCGCCATACAACTGTGCAGCCAGTGTGCGGTTTGGTGCCAACACAATTGTCGGGCGCTGCAAGCGCTCAATAACTTTAGCGACAGTGAATGTCTTGCCTGAACCTGTCACGCCCAGCAGCGTCTGTGACATCAAACCCGATTGTATGCCACTCACGAGCGCCTCAATGGCTGCAGGCTGGTCGCCCGCAGGCTCGAACCTCGACTCGACTACGAAGGGATTGGATGCTGGCCGAGAGAGTGCTGATGTCATTGCCAAAAACGCCATCAGTGGGAGGATATGGTAGCAAGGCCCAGAATCGAACTGGGGACCCCAACATTATGAGTGTT
>ERZ724517.1216-NODE-1216-length-14413-cov-14.272183_pt1 | contig 14413 bp, 15 predicted proteins | sample MGYA00376050_ERZ724517 | MGnify/ENA primary metagenome ERZ724517 (study PRJEB28724, sample SAMN07190886) | activated sludge metagenome | isolation source: activated sludge of sewage treatment plant in Hong Hong | place: USA: Christiansburg, Virginia | collected... | reverse complement strand
TTGAGTAAATATGTTGGTAAGCAATATTTAGACAATGCTCAAAATGAAGGTAGAATACTACCAAGTTATTTTGTACAAGATGTACGTTTGTCTTTCACAATAAAAAATAAATTATTTAATGAGTGGAATATTATTGCACAAGTAAACAATGTATTTAATAAATTATACGAAGCCAATGGTTACACATTTAGCTATATAGCAAGTGGTGCATTAACAACAGAAAATTATTATTTTCCAATGGCAGGAACTAATTTTATGTTGGGTGTAAATATAAAGATGTAGTAGCTCAATAAATTATACAAAAAATAAAAGGAGCTAAAAATTAGCTCCTTTTATTTTTTAGCAATAGCATAAATTTAATCAACACGTTTAATTGTACATCCTACACTTCTGCTTTCTTTTACAGCAATTTCTTTACCACTTGCCATTTCTGTAATTGCCAATTTCAAGTGTTCTCGTTTTACATTTACAGCATCAGAAGGATTATCGTCAATGGCACCTTTATATACAGCAATGCCTTTTGAATTTATTAAGAAAACTTCAGGAGTTCTAGTTGCACCAAACGCATTGGCCAAAACAGATTTTGCATCTTCAGCATAATAAAAAGTGTAGCCTATTTTCTTTGCATACGCTTGCATTGCTTTAAAAGAGTCATCATCATCACGTTTCGCTTCGTTTGAATTAACTAATAAAACGCCTACTTTATTTTTCTTGGCAAATGCAGCAATTACTTTTGTTCGTTCCTCATTCTTAACTACATAAGGGCAAGTATTGCAACTGAACATTATTAAAATACCATTTTCGCCCATTGCAGATTTAATAGAAACCGGCTTTTCACTAATATCCTGTATTTTATGATTCATTAATGGTGCTTCTTTGCCAACAGCTAGAGATTCGTTGTTTTGTGCAATTATCTGCCCAGCAAAAAATGCCATAAAAGAAAAAAGTATTATTTTTTTCATGTGAAGTTTTATTTGATTGATTATAAAATTATTGATTCTTTTTTATCTTCTAATGCTTTTAACTCAGCTTTAGCACGTTTATCTGCATCGTTCTTTAATTGCATAATACTTACGTTTAATTCAAATCCAATTAGCAAAATCATGGAGTTAAAAAAGATCAATAACATAATGATTAAAACTGTTCCAATAGAACCGTAAATTTTATTATAACTCGAAAAATTGTTCACCCAAAATGAAAAAATAAATGTTGTACTCAATGTTAAGAATGTAGCCAACAACGCTCCAGGAGAAACCAATACCCATCTTTTATGTAATGAAGGAGCATATTTATAAATGAATGCTATACCATAAAAAACCAATGCCAGAATAATTACCCAACGTACACTATTCCACCAAGGCATATTGGCTTTACGTTTTAAATGAAATAACTTTTTAATGATGATAGCCATTTGCTCGTGACCAATTAATAAAATAATTGATCCAATTACCAATACAATTAAAATGAAGGTTAACCTTATGGCTCTTAATCGTTGATGCAAAAAATATTTTCGATGTGCTTCAATTGATGCATCAAATGCTCTAATAATTCCCATCACAGCATTGGATGCATAAAAAATAACCAACAAAAAACCAAAAGACAATAAGCCAGAACGAGACCTGTTAAAAAAATCGTCTAAAAATGCTTTTACAAACCCGTAAGTATTTTGGTTGGGCGTTAAATCTTTAGTAAGCCTAAGCAACTCAGTATTAAATTCTTTAGCAATAGGCAAATATGGAACCAAGGTAAAAATAAAAATACATGCTGCAGGAATAGCCATAATTAAATTAAACGAAATAGCAGCAGCTCTATCATTTAAACCAACTCTATTTACTTGATTAATAAAAAACTTCACAACATCATATAAAGGCAAACCATTGAACCCCGGCAATATTATTTTTTTACTCTTCTGAATAATGAAAGCCAAAGGAGTTCTAGTTAATATAATGCGTTGTAATTTATTCAAGACAAATGTTTAGGGTTGTTGTTTCTTTTTTGCCATGTAAATATCTAGTGCCTTTTGATATTCTTTTGCATAAGCATTATGTTCAGCATAATTGCTACTAAAATGATGATAGCCATCAAAATTTGCTTTGGCTACAAAATATAAATAATTGGTTTTAGGTGCATCTAAAACAATATCAATACACTTTGGCGATGGTGTACAAATTGGTCCAGGTGGCAACCCTTTTAAACGATATGTATTGTAAAGTGATGGATTGAATAAATACTTTTCATAAATACGTGTAATAGAAAAATCTTTCATTGCATACTTTATAGTTGGACAAGCTTGCAATGGCATATTTATGTTTAAACGATTGATGTACACACTTGCAATTTTTGCTCTATCATCATTATAATTGGTTTCTTCTTCAACAATTGACGCAAGTGTGTAAACAGCTTCTGGAGTTAAACCAACACTTGCTGCTTTTTCTTTTCTATTATTTTTTGCCCAAAAATTATCGTTAGCTGTTTTAAGTTTAGTAAATATTTTTTGCAGAGGTGTATTCCAATAAAAAGTATATGTATCTGGAAGAATCATTGTAAAAACTGTATTTGTATCTACACCAAAACTTCTCAAAGAATCGTTGCTAGTTAAAAATAACATTGCCTCTGTAGAATCTGTTGAAAAGCTTTTGCCAATGAGTTTTGCCAAGTCTTCCTTCAATCTAACTTTATTAATTACAAGCTTAATTTCTGCTTGCTTGCCATTTTTTAACATTCTGGCAATATCTACAATACTTGCACCTTTTTTAACTTCATACTTTCCTGGTTTAACATTTTTCCAAATACCCAACGCATTTGCAAACAACGAAAAAATTGTGGTGTTTTTTACAATATATTTTTGTTCTAAAACACTTACTACTTCAGTTGGTGTAGTTTCATTCTCGGTAATAATAAAGAATTTATTTTTTTCAGCAAATGCAGTACCGCTGCCTAGAAGAAGCCAAGCAGTGATACCTGCTAGTAAAATAAGTACAACAATAAAAAAGGAAATTATTTTTTTCATGTAATGAAATATTAAAAGAATTTAAGCCATTATTTATTAGCTTCCATCATACGCATTTGCTTCGCATCTTGCAAAAAATCAGACGCAAAAATAAAGCTATTCAATAGCTCATTTTTACTGAAAATAATGTCTTTATTACTTCCCTCCCACTGCTTTTCGCCTTTGTGTAAATACAAAATATAATCGCCAATTTCCATTACACTATTCATATCGTGAGTAACAACAAGTGTTGTAATATTAAACTCGGTTGTAATTTCTCTAATTAATTTATCGATAACTAAAGATGTTTGTGGATCTAAGCCACTGTTGGGTTCATCGCAAAATAAGTATTTTGGATTTAACACAATTGCACGAGCAATACCAACCCTTTTTTTCATTCCTCCACTTATTTCTGATGGAAATTTTTTATGAGCATCTACTAAATTAACTCTAGCCAATACTTCGTCGGCTCTATATCTTTTTTCTTTAGCTGTCAGTTTTGTAAACATATCTAAAGGGAAAAGTATGTTCTCTTCAACCGTCATACTATCAAACAATGCACTACCTTGAAACAACATACCAATTTGCTGACGCAACTCTTTTCTCATGTTTTGCTCTAAGCTAGTAATGCTTACTCCATCAAAAATAACATCTCCATCATTGGGTTCAAACAAACCAACCATTACTTTAGTAAGTACACTTTTACCACTACCACTTGCACCAATAATTAAGTTACATTTTCCTGTTTCAAAAACAGCAGAAATGTTATTGAGTATCACTCTTTCATCAAAAGCCTTGGTAATATTTTTAATTTCAATCATTCAGTTTTCAATTTTACTTTTGCAGCTTCTTTGTATCCATAAAATTGAAGTACATTAATCTTCAATTTGAATTTGATTTTTTAGCAAATCCTCAAACACATCTCTTTTTCTTATTAAATGTACAACTTCATCTTTAATCAATACTTCTGCAGGTTTAAACCTGCTATTAAAGTTGCTACTCATTTCAAAACCATAAGCACCAGCATTGTGAAAAACCAACAGATCGCCTTCGCTTACTTCTGCAATATTTCTATCCCAAGCAAAAGTGTCGGTTTCACAAATATTACCAACAACAGCATAGTTTTTTTCAGCTGCATTTGGATTACTTATGTTTTCAATTTTATGATAAGCATCGTAAAACATTGGACGAATTAAATGATTAAATCCAGTATCAACACCAACAAAATTGGCTGCTGCTGTTTGTTTAATTACATTTACTTTAGAAATTAAAAAGCCAGATTCACTCACCAAATATTTACCAGGTTCAAACCAAATTTGCAAATGTTTATCGTGTGGATGTTTGTTAAACATTTCGTTCACTTTTGCAGCCAACAATTCCATATCAGTTTCTGCATCTCCTTCTTTATAAGGCACTTTAAAGCCACCACCCAAATCAATAAAACTTAAATCTTTAAATAAAGGAATCAAATCAAACAATACTTCAATTCCTTTCACAAAAACATCTACATCTTTTATTTCACTGCCTGTATGAATGTGCAAACCATTAATATACAACTTGTGTTGTTGCATTACAGCAACCACTTCATTAATTTGTTCAACAGGAATTCCAAATTTGCTTTTATCGTGACCAGTAGAAATTTTCAAGTTTCCGCCTGCCATTATATTTGGCCTCAATCTAATTCCAACAGGATAAGAATTTCCAAAACTTGCACCAAATTTTGCAAGGTTACTAACGCTATCAATATTAATATGTACACCTAAGTTTTTTGCTTCCATAATTTCATCAAAAGCAACGCCATTAGATGTATATAAAACTCTGTTAGATGGCACACCTGCATGCAATGCCAACTTTACTTCATTAATACTACTGCAATCAATATTAGCACCAATATTGGCAACATGTTTTAAAATATTAATGTTAGTTAATGCCTTACAAGCATAAAATATTTTTACATCACTTTGCTTAAAAGCATTCACCAATTTTTGATATTGTTTGGTAATTGTTGCTGCATTGTACACATAAACTGGAGTGCCATACGTGTTGGCAATATTGATAAATTGATCGATTAAATGTTGCTGCATATTTGCGAAGATAGTATTGCGTTAAATATATTAATATGAAAGGTTAGCCCTTGATTTTTTTCTTAGGGGCCGAGTCTATTTCTTCTAATCCAACTAAGTTTCTAATTACCACACTTGCTGCCACACAACCAAATATTGCAGGCATATAACTGATTGTGCCAATTAAAGATTTTTTAGGATGAGCTTTTTCTGATACAATAATTTTTTCTTGATCAACTTCCTCTGCACTAAATACAACATCAACCCCATTTTTTATACCAAGTGTTCTTAATTTTCTTCTTACATAAAAAGCTAAATTACATTGGTGTGTTTTTGAAATATCGGTAACTGTTACTTTTAATGGATTTATTTTTCCGCCAGCACCCATTGAACTTATGATAGGGATATTTCTATCGATACAAGCTTTAATAAAAAAACATTTGGGACTTAAAGTATCTATACAATCCACTGCATAATCAAAATTGCCTTTGTCTAAAAGTTCATTGGTAATTTCATCTCTAATATATAATTCCAAAACAGTTAATTCAATATTTGGATTAATATCTTTTAACCTTTCTGCCAACACTGTAGCTTTTGGTTTTCCTGCTGTACTATGCAATGCAGGAATTTGGCGATTGCAGTTACTTAAATCAACAACATCGGCATCGGCAATTGTCATTTTTCCAACGCCAGCTCTTGCAATCATTTCTGCACAAATACCACCAACACCTCCTAAACCAACAACCAAAACATTTTTTTGCATTAACGCTTCAATTGGTTCATCGCCAAGTAACAATTGAGTTCTGCTCATCCAATAAGGTATCATATTCTTGTATTGATTCGTTAATTTACTTTAGAATAAAAACAAATATTATATTGCTCCAGTATTATAAAGCAAGTATTTAATTATTTTCGACAAATAAAACTTAAAATCAGATGATTCAAGCAAAGATTGTTTCCACATTAAGTACAATTCTACTTTTGGTTGGAATGGCACAAGCTCAAAAAAGAGGTGTACAAATGTTAAGTACCAACGCTCCAGCAAATGTAAGTTTTAGAGGCATGTGTTTACCAACAGACGAGGTAATTTGGTTAAGTGGCAGTGAGGGAACTGTTGGAAGAAGTACAGATGCAGGCAAAAGTTGGTTTTGGATTAAAGTTGCTGGTTACGAAAAAAATGACTTTAGAGATATTCATGCCATTGATAGCAACACAGCAATTATTATGGCTGTTGGCGATCCTGCATATATTTTAAAAACTAAAGATGGTGGCAAAACTTGGAAACTTGTTTTTACAAAAACATTGCCTGGTTTATTTTTAGATGCAATGGATTTTAAAAATGAAAATGAAGGAATTTGTATTGGCGATGCCATACCTGTTGGTGATGGTGGCAGAAAGTTTTTTTATGTAATAAAAACAAAAGATGGTGGCGATACTTGGGAACCTGAACCATTGTATAAATTGCCACCTGCACAAGTAAATGGTGAATCTATTTTTGCTGCAAGTGGAACCAATATTATAATGATCAACCATCCAGATTATGAATATGTTTTTGCTACAGGTGGTGCTGTGAGTAATTTATATTTTATGGCAAAAGAAGGGAAGAAAAACAAAGCCTACCCTACTGTTCTGGCAAGAGAAAAAGATAGCAGAGGCGTTTTTTCAATTGCTACTGATGGCAAAAAAAATATTTACTGCATTGGTGGAGATTATAAAGACAGCAGAAGTGCTTATGATAATTTTGCTTGGACAAAAATTGGAAGTGAAAAATGGGCAACACCTTCTACTGCACAACCATATGGTTATAGAAGTTGCATTGCTTATATAGGAAATGACAAAATGGTTTCTTGTGGTACAAATGGAGTTGATTTTACAAAAGATGGAGGCAATGATTGGTTAAGTATTACAACTGAAGGATTTAATGTTTGTATGGTTTCTCCAGGAAAAAAATTGGTTTTTTTGGCAGGCGAACGTGGGAAAATTGGTCAATTAGTTTACTAGTAGATTAAACTATTTTATCTCATTCAAGTCTGTTATTAAAATAAAAAATATGAACAAAATAATTTGTATGCTATTGTTAAGTTTGTTTTTTGCTGCACCAACTATTGTGCATGCACAAGACACTAGTAAAGTTGCTAAAACAAAAATGGAACGCAAGAAAGAGATGAGAGAGAAGCGAAAAAATTTAACTCCAGAGCAAAAGGAAAAAGCTAAGGAAATGGTGCAAAAAAGAAAAGAAAAAATGGAGAACATGACACCAGATGAAAAAGCTGCTGTTAAAGAAAAAAGAAAAGAAGCAAAAGCTAAATACGACAGTTTACCTGCTGATAAAAAAGTTGCAATTAGAGAAAAAATAAAAGCACGAAAAGAAAAAAAACAATAGAATAAAAGGAAGCGTAATTGCTTCCTTTTATTTTAGTTACAATACAAAACTATTGTTATAAACACAATAAATGAGGTACTTTAGTAGCCAATCAATGTGTAAATATTGCTAAAATGACATCTTAAAATTTGTAGCACAAAAGTTGTATACAATCAATAAAAGTAATTATGCAAAAATTTCAAGCAATTATTCATTTTACTATGGATGAAGATTTTTTGTCTTTAGTTCCACCACATAGAACATATATTAATTACTTAATTAACAAAATGACTATTGACAGTTATGCTGTAAGTATGGAAAGCCAAACTTGTTGGATAACTTTAAATATTGATTCAAAAAAAGAAGCTGAAAAAATTTTAGAGAAATCGCCTTTATGTAAATATTGGACATACACCGTTGAAGAATTATTTGTGTACGATAGTCAACAATATCGAATGCCTTCCTTACAATTCAACTAGTTATTAAAATGCTTTGAAAGTGCTTCATGTTGCTTTAATTCATTCACTAAATCTACTGTAAATGGTTTATTAATAAAGTCGATGATCACATCATATTGTTGCGACTTCATAAAGTCTTTTGGATTAACACTAGACGATAAAATTGCAATTGAAGTATTGACTAATCGATTGGCATATTTTCGCATAAAATTTTCCATAAAACCCCAACCATCCATTACAGGCATGTTTAGATCTAATAGAATTAAATCTGGAGCATCTGGAACTACTTCGTTTAATTTTACCTTCTCAAAATATTCTGAGAAATAATCAATTGCATTTTTCCCATTGGTAAACGATAATACAGATTCTGCAAATGCCGTATTGCTAATAACAAATTCACAAATTTTTATTGAAATAGGATCGTCATCTATAATAAATAGAGATTTTATCATCAGTTAGTATGATTTAAAGATTTATCAACAACAATAAATGTTGTTGAGCCAACTAGTTTTTACTTTAAACTATCCGATGTAAAACTAAAAGGCAACAATTGTTTAGCCGAATTAACAATCAATATTTTACCATCTAAACTACCTAAAATTAGCCGAATGGGTTGCTTTGTTCTTCCTTCATATTCTAACAAACTTTGCCTACACATACCACATGGAGAAATAGGGTTATGGCTTGTTCCATTTATATTGTGATAGGCAATTGCCATTGTTTGTATTGGAGTTTGTTTAAACAATGCAGCTGCCGTTGCCAACAAAGATCTTTCTGCACAAATACCAACAGGATAACTTGCATTTTCTTGATTAGAACCTGTTACAATTTCTTGATTGTTAAGTATTGCTGCAGCACCTACTAAAAAATTAGAATAAGGAGCATAAGCTTCTTCTGCTGTAGCTTTTGCCTTGATCAATAAATCGGCATCCTCTTTATTCAAATCATTAATAGAATCATACACTTCATATTCAAAACTATACTGCTCTTTTAGCATAAACAATTGTTGAGTTAGATAAAATATTACTTACAAAATTGAAATGTAAGTAATTAAATATAACACGTAATATACTGATTTGTTATTTAATGAAGTTAAACAATCTTTTCCAACGTGGACCACCATCCCAACTAAACCAAATCATGGAAGCTTTTCCAACAATATGTGTTTCAGGAACATAACCCCAAAATCTACTGTCTTGGCTATTGTGTCTATTATCGCCCATCATCCAATAATAATTGTATTTGAATGTATAATTTGAAACTGGCTTTCCGTCAACTAAAATTTCGTTGGCAGTTTCTGCCAATGTATGTCCTTCGTAAACAGAAATTAATCTTCTATATAAAGGCAAATTTGCCTTGTTCAATTCAATAGTTACTCCTTTTCTAGGAATATAAATTGGGCCATAATTATCTACACTATTTTTATAATGTGCAGAATCAAAAGGAAAGAAATCTATTTGTGCATCAGTAGAATTATACTCAGAAGTAATTGGTTCTACTTTAAGTACAGTAGGCACTTTAGCCATTTTTGCAGCTTCAGTTTCTGTAAGAGACATCATACAAGCTCCTTCTTTTGCCAACTGCATATTTAAGAAATCTCTATAGTCTTTATACTTATCATCATTTCTCACATTAATATCATAGTCGGTTTGTAACATATCAAAATCCAAACCTGCTTTACTTGCATATACAGCATAAGATCTTTGAGCAAATTTTGGTGCAACTTGAGGTTTATTATTAATGTATAAAATTGCATTTTTAACTTGTATTGTATCACCAGCAACAGCCACACAACGCTTTATGTAATTGTCTGCTTTATCCATTGGATGAACAATAATATTGTCACCAAATTCATTCCAAACATTCTCTCTGCCTTTCTTTCTTACTTGAGAAGCATACGATTGAAAAGAACCATATTCTGGTAAGTTAATGGTTGTATCTCCTTCAGGAAAATTAAATACAACAACATCGTTTCTATTTACTTTAGTGTAACCTGGTAATCTTTTATAATCAATTTGAATCCACTTAAAATAAGATGGAGTTTGAGAGTTGGGCAATAAATTGTGAACAAAAGGAAAACTTAATGGAGTTTGTGGAATACGTGGACCGTAAGACATTTTATTTACAAACAAAAAATCGTTCACCAACAATGTTTTTTCCATACTACCCGACGGAATAACATATGCTTCAAAAATAAAACTTCTAATAATGGTTGCTGCAACAATTGCAAAAACAGCAGCATCAACCCATTCTCTTGAAGCTGGTTTTTTATAACGTTTAAACACTTCTTCCCCACCCCACTTTGTATTTTTATCTAACCCAATAAGTGGGAAATAAATAAAAGGAACAAAGGTTAACAATGTATGATGAAGTAAATTGGTTTTACCAAACTGCATTACATAAATTATGGTAATCCAAATAGTAATAAACTGACCAGCAATTGGTATCAATTGAAACCAAAACCACTTTTTTCCAATATTGCATTTTTCAACAATTAACCATGTATTGTAAAATGGAATAAATGCTTTCCAAGCTTCAATTCCAGATTTTTTAAACAATAAATAAATACCAAAATGCCATCCTATAATTCCAATAATAAAAAGTGTTATTCCCATAATTGATTTTTTCTAAGGGGCAAAAATAGAGGTTAAATTATTAATTGCTGAATTTGTACCCAATTGCCACTTATTATTACAAATTAAGCATAGCATAAACGTTAAAGAAATTAAAAGACTACAATAGAATGGCTTAAAGAATGCATTACCCAAACTCTTCTTCAACAATTTCCAACGCATTTTTAATATTCACATCATCATTGTTGGCAAAACAATTGGTTAAATAAATCTTTCTTTTTTGCTGAATTGGGTAACCAGATTTATAAGTAACTAAAAAATGGGCTTGTTGTATTGGATAAATAGAAGGTAGAAATTGAATTTTTAAAATTGTATTTGTATAGATAATATTTGCTTGTGTAAACACAATAACTCTATAAAAATAATATAAAGCTAGAGATGCAAATACTATAGCATAACTACCCCAAATAAAATTATTTGTACTAAACCCAACAATAATTGCTGCTATACAAATTGCAAAAACAATTGAGCTAAACAATAACCTAAATAAGTTGGGTTCTATGTTATAATTGTCAAAATTTTCTAATTTAGGATCTTCGTGTGCAGATAGAACTATTTTATCTATCATTAAATGGCAATAACCATTGTAGGTAACAAAGCTATTCACAACATTCATATTGCTTTAATATAAGTTGTTGCAATATAACTTAAATAACATCTCTGTACTTAAACATAAAGTACAGAGATGTTGTAAAATTTTAATTTAATGCTGTAACATTTAATTCAATTACTTTATCATCTTTTGAAATTACAAAGCTTTGTGTTTGCATTTTCTTTTTTGTTGTAACAATTATTTTTAATTTACTAATGCTACTTTCTGGAATGTCTAATAAAAATTTCTTCGCTATTTTTTTGTCGCTAAATTCATCTTTAAACAATTCGACACCGTCAGTATCTATAAAAGAAATTTCAATAACTTCTTCAGCTAAATTATCAATGCTTACTTCAATTAAATTACTTCCATTTACTGTTCCTATGTGCTTCACTTGCACTGGAGTAGCTTTGTTTTTATCTTTATCTGTGGTATCAGCAAATGAATATTTGCTCAATACCATTAAGGCAATAATTAAAACTACTGTTAATACATTACGCATTTTGTTGCTTACCGTTTTCATACTATTTAATTTTTAAGTTAACAATTCAATTCCAAATCTTCAAGAGGTAACAACCGTTATATTTTTTTCAACAAGCAGAGAGTTAGATAAAATGCTACTGGGAATTTTAATGTAGCTATTTTTTTTTGATAGTGTAAAAGTAGTAGAACCGAATTTGCAATAAAATACAAATTCATTGCATTTTTCAAATGGTTAACCCATTCTATTAACATTAAAATTCAATAAAATCAATACTTACAGCCATAATAATCAATTATGTCCAACATAAAAAAAAATGTACTAAAAAAGCCCAATTCATTTATAAAATTGGGCTAGCTAATAATTATTCGAAGTAAAATAAATTAAATAATACCATATAAACTTCCTCCTTTTTCAAAAAATTTATCAATTCGTTTTTCTACTTCTGGCACTTTTTCAACTGGTGGAGCATGGTGTGGTTTTGTTCTTGCATCAACAACCATTGGTCCATTACAACCCCAATGTTTATTCAATATAAAATCATTAACTCCATAAATATCATGGCTTGGATTACTTCTTGTATACGTAACCCACAAATAATTGTTCAATTTCTGTGCAACAAAACTACTATCATCACAAATTACAATTTGTGCTACAGACGCAAGTGCTGTTTCGTTACTTTTTAGTTGTTCATTCAGTTGCGTCATCTCCAATTGAGCATTTACTTGACTTGTAAATTTATTTGCTTGCAATGCTACAACGCCAGGCATAACAAGTTGAGCATTTTTAAAAAGTTGCAATTCTTTTAGTATAGTTGGCACTTCTGTACATAAGTTTCTTTGTTTTTCACCATAAGCTGCAAAAACAACTTTGCTGCCTGTGTTTAAACCAGTTCCACTATAATCTAATGTATCAATTGTAGTGTTTGTATAAAAATGAATATCTCTTTTTAAATCAATTCTTTCAAATATATATTGCAAGTATTCAGCAATATTGTGTGTTGTTAATTGATTGGTATCATCGGCAGTAATAAATAAAAATTTAGCCAAGCTTAATTGTCCTGTACCTAAAATATGGTTGGCAATGGTTAATATTTCTGCAGGTTGTTTTGTTGGATAATATGGAGTATAACGCTCACTCCCAATAGCCAATAATAAAGGATGCACACCAGCTGCATCAACAGCATGTACTTCTTTTACACCAGGTATTTCTTGTGGTATTGCATTGCCTGTTAACTCATGAATTAACTGTCCAAAGCTTGTATCTTCTTGAGGTGGGCGACCAACAACAGTAAACGGCCAAATGGCATTTTTCTTTGCATAAACTTTATGCACTTTCATTAACGGAAAATTGTGTGTTAACGAATAATATCCCAAATGATCACCAAACGGTCCTTCTGGTTTATTTTCATTGGGATACACTTCGCCAGTAATTACAAAATCTGCATCTGTACTAATTGCAAAACCATCTTTGTAAGTATATCTAAATCTTCTGCCACCCAAAACGCCTGCAAAAGTCATTTCACTAATCCCTTCAGGCAATGGCATTACTGCACTTAATGAATGGCTTGGTGGACCACCAACAAAACAACTCACTTTTAATGGCAATCCTTTTTTATTTGCTTTTGTTTGATGCACACCAATGCCTCTATGCAATTGATAATGCAGCCCAATTTCCTTGTCTAAAATATATTCATTTCCTGTTAATTGAATTCTGTACATCCCAAGGTTTGCTTTCATTATTCCAGGCGTTTCAATGTCTTCAGAATAGACTTGTGGCAAGGTAACAAATGCACCACCATCCATTGGCCAATGCTTTATTAATGGCAAATCACTAATTTTTATTTCTTCATATAAAACAGGTTTATTAATTGGATTTTTTAAAGGCAATGCTTTCAATGCTGCCAGTCCTGTTGCAAAATTTTCAAATGGATGTTTTATGGCTTTTATTGGGTCGTTCTTTAAATCAATTAACTGCTGCACCAACTTAAACGTTTTACGAAACATAAATTTACTTCGTTCCAAATTGCCAAAAATATTGCTTGCAGCTCTATACTTTGTACCCTTTACATTTTCAAATAAAATTGCAGGCCCGTTTGCCTCATACACACGTAAATGTATGGCAGCCATTTCTAAATTGGGGTCAACTTCTTCTTTAATTCTTACTAAATGTCCATGTTTTTCTAAGTCTATTAAACAAGCTTCTAACGATGAGTAATGCATATTCAATCAACAATTTATTTAGCAAAATGTTGCATCAAAGGTATTGTTTTATTTAGCCATAAAATTTCATTAAAAATTCATTTTCAATTTGGGGCTGTCATCAAAAAAATCATACACAAACAGGGTTGTGGCTTTACACAGTAGTGCCTTTTTCAAAGGCAGCTACTTGCTTCAATCCACCAGCCCTTCAACAATAGAATATAATTGAACAGAAAAATACACAACAAAAAAGCCCACTACAAATACTTGTAGCAGACTTTTTTTCACCAAAAACAAACTGACTATTTTATTGTACCAATAATTTATCTACATACTGTTTTTTAGTTTTCTTATCAACAACACGTATATAATAAGTTCCTTTTACCACACAACTTGGAAAAATAATTTGTACTATTTCACCCTTTCCATTCACAACAACTTCTTGTACATGAATTAATTTAGAGTTGTTATCAAAAATTTGAACTGTGTAATTACCAGCTTGCTTAATTGAAATGCCTACACCACCTTTTGTTGCAGGATTTGGTAATATTTTAAAGAAAGCATTGTTGAAAATTTTCTTTACAAAAGTTATTACAGTATCTGATTTTTCAACTTCAGTAAAACTTCTTATTCC
>ERZ724517.1213-NODE-1213-length-14429-cov-4.204675_pt1 | contig 14429 bp, 6 predicted proteins | sample MGYA00376050_ERZ724517 | MGnify/ENA primary metagenome ERZ724517 (study PRJEB28724, sample SAMN07190886) | activated sludge metagenome | isolation source: activated sludge of sewage treatment plant in Hong Hong | place: USA: Christiansburg, Virginia | collected... | reverse complement strand
ATGTCGTGATTCAAAATTGTAATGATGTCCTTAAAAACTTCGACATCATGCTAGCCCAAAAGAAATTTACCCTAGACGAATACAACCAGAGATACTCTGATATCGGAGCAATTCGTACTTGGGTTTACCTACAATTGGGTATTCACTACGGAAGCGTTCCTTACATTACGGAACCAATCGAAAATTTAGAGGATGTAAAAAACTTTTCAAAATTTCCTAGATTGCCATTTGATCAATTGTTAGATAAATTAGTAACATTCGCTGAAGGCTTACCTTATAAGAATCTATATGCCGAAGGAAGTTCATTGGTAATAACTGTTGATGGTTACAATACTGCAAAATTCTTTATCAACAAAGAATGTTTGTTAGGTGATTTGCAACTATGGAAAGGCAATTATTTAGCAGCAGCTGCGCATTACAAATACGTTATGGAAACAGCAACCAGAGGTGGAGCTGATACCGATCTTTATAATACTTACCGAGTGAAATTTGCCGAAGTACTTGATCACAACGATTTAGCAGTTGGGTATGTGAGATATTCAGAACAAGATGCTAGAGGATTGATAGATAATGATACACAGGGATGGAGATCAATTTTCGGTAGAAGTAGAGACGCCTTGTGGAATACGGAATGGATTTGGTCATTGCCTTTCGAAAATAATTTTGCTCCTAAAAATCCTTTTATCGCTTTATTTTCTAATAAAAACGGAGATTATTTGGTTAAGCCTTCTCAAAGTGCTATGGATTTATGGAATAGTCAAAAACAGGGTAATGGTTTTCCTTACGATGCTCGTGGTTCTAAATTCACTTATAAAATAGTTAATGGCGATCCTGTTATTATGAAATACCTTTACAGTAGTGAAGCAGTTACAGGAACAACAGTTGCCAATACAAAAGGACAATGGTTCTTATATCGTGCCGCAAAATTACACCTTCGTTATGCTGAAGCTGCAAATAGAAATAATCATCAAAAAATTGCTTATGCAATGTTGAATTTCGGTATAAAATCGGCTTACAGTCCAGATCCTGTTCCAACAGATGTTACCAATATTCAACAAACGATGGAAGCATTCCCTTATGATTTTGATGCCAGAATGGGTGATTTTCCTAACTATAGAGCCAATTGGCATCGTGGTGCTGGAGTTCGTGGTCGTGCCTATTTAACTGCTGCTGGAGCCATAGGAGATGATATGATTACTACAGAAAACCACATTATCAATGAAGATGCTTTAGAATTAGCCTACGAAGGAAACCGTTGGGAGGATTTAGTGCGTGTAGCTTTACGCCGAAATGATCCTGCTTTTTTAGCAGACAAAGTATATGACAAGCTTAGCAAAGAAGGAAATTCTAATGCCAGCGCGGTACGTTCGAAGTTATTGAACCCTGACAATTGGTATTTGCCATTCAATTGGTAATAATTTATAATTAAGTTCTTAACTTTTTTTTAAATGAAATTTCAAAGGAATAGTTTGCCCCCAAAAAGTTAGACACTATTTGGGGCCAATTTTTTGGAAAATAGTAGAAGCATTTTTAAAACAACAAACCAACGATTTAAAATCTTTTATAATTATAAATTTCTATAATTGATATTGTTAGATTTTATCTGGTTTAAAAGAAAACAGTCTTGGGTCTCCAAATTTAGAATTTAATCTTTTTTCTTCTTGCGATATTCGCTAGGAGAAACACCGATTTGCTTTTTGAACATTCGCGAAAAATAATATGGATCATCAAAACCTACTTCCTTGCATATTCCTTTGATATTGAGATTTGTAAAGTAAAGGTACTCACAAGATTTTTGTATTTTTAATCGGATAAAAAACTGGATTGGTGAATAGCCTGTTTTTAGTTTGAAGAGTTCCGAATATCTGGAGATGGAATAACAAGCTTGGTTTGCCAATACCTCAATGGTCAATATTTCGCTCAAATGGGCTTTCATAAACACAATGGAATGACTTATTACATCATCGACATTGCTGTTCAAGGTATTGGAATAACACAAAGAGCTTAAAAATGCAATTAACTTAAAGTGGGTTAGTTCTACTTTTTCATCGGTAAAATCACTTTCCAAAAGTAGGATTAATTCGTTCAATAAGGTAATTCGACTTTCGTCAAATGCTATCTTGATGGCTGCATCATTGGAGGTCGAAAAGCGTTTGTAAAATGTTTCGGCATAATCTCCTTCAAAATGCACCCAATAAATACTCCAAGCATTTTTTAAAGAACTTCCGTACTTATGCCCCGTACTTTTAGGGATTATAAAACCGGTATTTGGGGTTAGTTGTATCGTTTTCCCGTTGCTTTTTATCCAGCCTTCACCTGCTAAACAATACAATAAAATATATTCGTTTATGCCGTTCTTTCTGGACCTATTGTGATGTTTAGCATTTGGAAAATACCCTATGGCATCAGGAAAAAGATTCCGAAAAAAATGATTCGAAACTAACTTTCGCTTTTTATCGGGATCCAAAACAACCATAGTTTGTCCTAGGAAACCGGCTTTGATTTTAGGTATCGTTGTATTGTTCATTATAAACAGGTTAAAATTGCTAAAATAGAAATAAATTCGTAAGATAGTCCATTTATTTCAATATATAATCTATTTATTAATGGATTGCTAACTGTATTTTTGTTTACATTAAATTCAAATAACCCTCAATGCTATTTTTATGACAAACCAAAACCAATCCTTCAACAATTTCTATTTATTTGCTATCTCTATGGTTTCTGCCATGGGCGGATTGCTATTCGGTTATGACTGGGTGGTAATCGGTGGTGCAAAGCCTTTTTACGAACGTTTTTTCGATATTACCACATCGGCAAATCTGCAAGCTTGGGCTATGAGCTCTGCCTTGATTGGTTGCATTTTGGGTGCGGTTGTATCGGGCGTAATCAGTGATAAATTTGGGCGAAAATGGCCTTTATTGCTTTCGGCTTTCTTGTTTACCGTGGCTTCTTTGGGTACGGGATTGTCTTCTACTTATATGGTATTCGTTGTTTTCAGAATCGTTGGCGGGGTGGGAATTGGCCTGGCATCGGCACTTTCGCCAATGTATATTGCCGAAGTGGCTCCGTCACATTTAAGAGGACGATTTGTTTCGCTCAACCAAATGACCCTTGTTATTGGTATTCTTGCGGCACAAATTGTCAACTTGCTCATTGCCGAAAAAGTTCCCGCAGGAGCAACCGACGAATTCATTCGCGCTTCTTGGAATGGACAAATGGGTTGGCGCTGGATGTTTTATGCCTGCGCAGTGCCTTCGGTAGTGTTTTTATTATTGGCATTTACACTTCCTGAAAGTCCTCGTTGGTTGATGAAAGCAGGCAAACAAGAGAAAGCCTTCCCCACGTTGAATAAAATTGGTGGCGAAATATATGCCCGTGAGGAAATGGCCAACATACAGGCAACTTTGAATGATGTTACCGAAAAAATGGACTTCAAGACTCTTCTTAATCCTAAATTCCGCAACGTGCTGCTTATTGGAATTGTCATCGCTGTTTTCCAACAGTGGTGCGGTATCAATACTGTTTTCAATTATGCCGAAGAGATTTTTACTGCCGCTGGTTATGGCGTGAGCGATACCTTGTTCAACATCGTGATTACCGGAACGGTAAACCTCGTATTTACACTTGTCGCTATGTTTACGGTCGATAAATGGGGACGTAAAAAACTGATGGTTTTCGGGGCATCTGGTTTGGCGATTACGTATTTACTGTTGGGAAGCGCCTTTTATTTTCAGTTGAAAGGGGTTGCCGTTCTTTCGTTGGTGGTGGTGGCAATTGCCATTTATGCGATGTCGCTGGCACCCATAACCTGGGTCATTCTCTCCGAAATTTTCCCTAACCGAGTACGAGGTGCGGCTATGGCTTTGTCCACATTTGCCTTGTGGATTGCCTGTTTCATTCTTACGTACACTTTTCCATTACTCAATAAATCGTTTGGAGCTGCTGGAACTTTCTGGGTGTATGCCGGAATTTGCATTCTCGGATTCTTCTTTATCTTTAGAAAATTGCCTGAAACCAAAGGAAAAACATTGGAAGAAATTGAAAGTGAATTGGTGAAGTAATCACTATCTAAGAAATAAAAACCACAGATTACACAGATTGATTTTTTTTGAAAAATCCGTGGTAATCCTTTAAATCTGTGGCAAAAATAAAGTTCATAATTGTAAAAAATATAAAATAATGAGTGTTAAAGCTTGGCAAGAGGAAGTAATCATTCCCACATACGAAATTGGCAAAGCCGAAAAAAATCCAATCTTTCTTGAAAAAAGGGTCTATCAAGGCAGTAGCGGTGCCGTTTATCCTTATCCCGTTGTCGAAAAAATTGAAGACGAGAAAAAAGATAAAATCTACAAAGCGGTTTATCTGGAAAATGAATATATCAAAGTGATGATTCTACCCGAATTGGGCGGACGTGTGCAAATGGCTTACGACAAAATCAAACAACGCCATTTTATTTATTACAATCAGGTAATCAAGCCGGCATTGGTTGGACTTACCGGTCCGTGGATTTCGGGCGGAATAGAATTCAACTGGCCGCAACACCATCGTCCAAGCACGTTTTTGCCGGTGGATTACACCATAGAAAATAAAGCTGATGGAAGCATTACCGTTTGGGTAAGCGAAAACGAAAAAATGTTCCACCAGAAAGGGATGGCTGGATTTACCTTGCATCCCGGAAAAGCCTATCTGGAAATCAAAGGAAAATTGTACAACCCAACTCCTGTTCCGCAAACTTTTTTGTGGTGGGCGAATCCTGCCGTGTCGGTAAACGAGCATTATCAATCGGTTTTCCCTCCTGATGTACACGCGGTTTTCGACCACGGAAAAAGAGACGTGTCCACTTTTCCGATTGCCACTGGAACCTATTATAAAGTAGATTATTCTGCTGGTATTGATATTTCAAATTATAAAAACATCCCCGTTCCCACTTCCTATATGGCCATCAACTCGGATTTCAATTTCGTGGGAGGTTACGAAAATGACACAAAATCCGGTGTGCTTCACGTTGCCAATCATCATATTTCTCCCGGAAAAAAACAATGGACTTGGGGAAATGGCGATTTTGGAAAAGCTTGGGACAGAAATCTTACCGATGAGGATGGGCCGTACATCGAATTAATGGCGGGCGTTTTTACAGACAATCAACCTGATTTCAGTTGGATGCAACCTTATGAAGAAAAAACATTCACCCAATATTTTCTGCCTTATCGGGAATTGGGCGTGGTAAAAAACGCTTCGCAAGATTTGCTTTTGAACCTTGACAAAGAAGGAGACAAAGCTATTGTGAAGATTTTTGCAACCTCATTGCAAAAAAAGGCAAGAATAGTATTGGAAGGATTTTTAGACGAAACTCTAGATTTAAGTCCAGAACAGGTTTTTGAACGTGAAATTTTTGTTGGCAATATGGCTTTTATCGATTTAAAATTAGTGGTGTATTCCGAAAACGGACGAGAACTATTGAGCATAAAATCCGAAAAAACGGAAGCAAAACCCACTCCCGAACCCGCCAAAGCCGCTTTTTCTCCCGAAGAAACGCCAACTTGCGAGCAATTGTATCTTACCGGCTTGCATTTGGAACAATACCGTCACGCCACTTATGTTGCCACCGATTATTACTTGGAAGCCTTGAAAAGAGACCCTTCAGATGTTCGGAATAACAATGCAATGGGGCTTTGGTTGCTCCGTCGTGGCAAGTTTTCCGAATCCGAAAAATATTTCCAAACGGCAATTGAAACCCTATTGCAACGCAACCCGAATCCTTATGACGGTGAACCTCATTATAATCTGGGACTGGCGCTACAATACCAAGGCAAAAACAAGGAAGCCTACAATGCTTTTTACAAATCCTGCTGGAATGCCGCGATGCAAGATGCCGGTTATTTTGGTTGTGCCCAGATTTCCTGCAAAAAGGACAATCTCACCGATGCACTTCACGAAATTGACAAGTCGTTGGTACGCAATTGGCACAACCACAAAGCACGTGCTTTGAAAACCGCCATCCTTCGAAAATCAGGAAACGAAAAAGAAGCCTTGGCACTGATAGCAGATTCCTTAAAAATAGACTCGTTCAATTTTGGCTGTCGTTTTGAACACTATCTAATTTCAAATTCAGCTTCCGTTTTATCTGAAATGCATAGTTTGATGCGTGGCGAAATCCACAATTACGAGGTGATGGCATTGGATTATATTACAGCTGGAATGTACGATGAAGCCTTTCAGTTATTGGAAGAAGGAACCAAAGTTTGTCCCACCACACCAATGACTTTTTATTATATGGGTTGGGCGTTGAGTCTAGCCAACAAAGATGCCAAAACCGTGTTTGAAACAGCGGCGAATCACGCCCCAGAATATTGTTTTCCAAATCGATTGGAAGCAATTTCGGCATTGGAAGTGGCACAAAAAATAAATCCAAAAGACTCCAAAGCACCTTATTATTTGGGAAATTTATGGTACGACAAACGCCAATATACTGAAGCTATCGCTTGTTGGGAAAAGTCGGCAGCCCTTGACGGAACCTTCCCGACAGTCTTGAGAAACTTGGCATTGGCGTATTTCAATAAACTGCAACAGGAAGAAAAAGCGGTACAATATCTCGAAAAAGCTTTTTCTTTGGACACCACTGATTCCCGAATCTTGATGGAATTGGATCAATTGTACAAACGTCTTTGCAAACCCCATTCAGAACGATTGGCCTTTTTGGAAAAACACTTCAATTTGGTAACTCAACGGGACGATGTTTATCTGGAATATGCCACTTTGAGTAACCAACTTGGAAATTATGCAAAAGCCATTGAATTGATTGACCATCATATTTTCCATCCTTGGGAAGGTGGTGAAGGGAAAGTTCCTGCACAATATCAATTGGCACGAGTACAATTAGCAAAACAATATTTAGCCAAAAATGAATTTAGTAGTGCTATAAAATTATTAAAAGAATGTCTGGAATATCCGCACAATTTGGGCGAAGGCAAACTTTCGGGAGCGCAAGAAAATGATTTTCTTTATTGGTTGGGATGTGCTTACGAAGGTTTGGAACAAATGAATGAAGCCCAAAAATATTGGGAACTGGCCAAAGACGGAAACACGGAACCCGCGGCAGCGATTTTTTACAATGACCAAAAACCGGACAAAATATTATACCAAGGATTGGCATTATTAAAATTAGGGTTGTCAAATGAGGCGAATAGTAGATTTGACAAACTGGTAGGTTTTGGAGAAAAGCATTTGGATGACACCATAAAACTCGATTACTTTGCCGTATCCTTGCCCGATTTATTAATTTGGGAAGATGATTTGACTTTCCGCAATAAAATCCATTGTCATTATATGCTTGGACTCGGTTATTTAGGATTGGGCGAATTTGCCAAAGCCGAAACGCATTTGTTGGAAGCCACAAAAATGGATGTAAACCATCAGGGAGTTCAGGTACATTTGGCAACGATACTAAATTTATAAAAATGAAAATCACAAAATTAAATGCGCTAACTTCAACTTTGCTGTTTGTCGCATTTTCGTTGTCCGCCCAAAATAATTACAAAATTGACATTACCAAAGTTCGCACCGATGTGAAACGAGGTCATCTCGATTTGGGAGGACGCAGTATAAAAGGCGATACCATTGGCGTAAACAGTTTTTATATCGAAAGAAACGGAAAACCTTTTATTCCCGTTATCGGCGAGTTTCACTTTAGTCGTTATCCGCACCAATATTGGGACGAAGAGCTAAAAAAATTGAAAGCTGGTGGAATTACGGTGGTGGCAACCTATGTTTTTTGGAATATGCACGAATTCAAGGAAGGCAAATTTGATTGGACTGGCGATTTGGATGTTCGCCATTTCACGGAATTGTGTGCCAAAAATGGACTGGAAGTTTTAATGCGTGTTGGCCCTTTCGCTCACGGCGAAATCCGCAATGGAGGTCTTCCCGATTGGCTTTACGGTCGCCCGATTGACGTTCGAAGCAACGACCAAACCTATCTGTTCTACACCAACCGATTGTATCAAGAAATTGGCCAACAATTGAAAGGGCTTATGTTTAAAGATGGCGGGCCTATCATTGGAGTGCAATTGGAAAATGAATACCAACATTCAACTGCTCCTTGGGGATTTACCTATCAGGATGCTCCCAAAGAGCGCACCGTTGCAGGACGAGACAAAAAAATTATTCAAGATGGTGTGGGTATCAATACACTAGGAAATGAGTTTGCCGATGTAGGCAAAGATCATATGAAAACACTCAAAAAATTTGCCCTTAAAGCGGGACTCGTTGCACCCATTTACACGGCAACAGGTTGGGGTTTTGCCACCATTGTCGAAAAAGGTTCCATTCCGGTAATGGCTGGATATGCTTACCCTTTTTGGGAATCCAGCATTAGGCCTTCCCCTTTTTATTTGTTTAAAGATATCCAACAAAAACCCGATTATTCGCCCGTGAGTTACGACGTGAATCTCTATCCTTCCTTGGCTGCCGAATTGGGAACAGGAATGGCGGTTACCTATTCACGCCGACCAAAAGTAAAAGGCGAAAGCTTTTTGCCCTTGATGGTTCGAACAGTCGGCAGCGGCACAAACGGTCTTGGATTTTATATGTATCACGGTGGCACAACGCCCTCCATCGGCAACTATTTTTTTACCGAAGGTGCCGGTTTACACAATAAATCCTATGATTACCAAGCTCCCATTGGCGAATTTGGAAATGTAAGTAGTGGATTTTACCCATTAAAACTCATCAATTATTTTTTAAAATCTTATGGCAACGATTTAGCGCCGTTGTATCCCATTTTGCCAACAACCAATGACAGCATCAAAGCCACAAATAACAAGACATTGCGTTATTCTGTAAGAGGTGATGGCAACAAAGGCTATTTGTTTATGCACAATTTTCAAGACCATTTGGTTATGAATGATTTGCAAGGCTTGAAAATTGAAGTTGCCACTAAATCGGGAATGGTTTCATTTCCAGAGACGGGAACTTTCACCCTGAAAGCGGGCAGTTCAGCAATTTTTCCTTTCAATATTAATTATGACGGAGTCGAAATTCGTTTGGCTACTGTGCAACCATTTTGTAGCTTTACCAACAAGAACAAACGGTACAATGTGATGGTGTCGGTTGACGGGATTGCTCCCGAAATGGTGCTCAAAGGCAAGGTAAAAGTAAGTGGCAACGGTATAAAAACTTCTATACGAAATGGCAATACAGTAATCGCTTTTTCAACTGGAAAAAGGAGTGAATTTCAGGTAAATGGAATTTCTTTTTTAATCTTGCCCAATAGCGATGCCGAAAATGCTTATTTGGTAGGCAAAGCCGATGATGAAAAATTGGTTATCAGTAAAGCATTGGTTTTGGACGATGGCGAACAAATATCCTTGGTCAGCAAAAATCAGGAGAATGTCAATTTTGCCATTTATCCGGCTTCCGCCAATGCTGCCTCAGTTGAAGGCACGATAACCAAGACTAAATCGCAACTGAAAAACATCGGTGAATGGAGCGTGAATCTGCCAAAAATAGAAACAGGAATCCAATTGATTCAGGCCGATGCCAGCCATTTTGTGCTTAAAGCCGGCAGCCTCGATTTGTCGAAAGCGAACGATGTTTTCATCACCTTCGATTATCGCGGCGATCGCGGAATTTGTATGATGAACGGAGAGTTGCAAACGGACGACCTTTATACCAGCAAGCCTTGGACAATCGGACTCAAAAAGTTTCAGGAAGCCTTGAAAACAAATGATATGTATTTTTATTTTATGCCAATGGCCAAAGATGCTCCTTATTTAAACTATCTGGAGAAAGAAGTACTACCTGATTTTGGCGACAAAAAAAGTTTTCTGGAAATTAAAAACCCTTACATTTCGGTTGAATATAAAGCAACCATAGTATTGAATAAAAAATGAAATTATTGAAAACATCCAAACTACTACTTGTCTTCGTCATTTTTATGGCATTGACGGTAAACGCACAAGTTTCGAAGCAAGCAGGAACATTTGTTGCCGCAGACAACACCTTTCTTTTGAACGGAAAACCATTTTTGGTACGTGCCGGCGAAATACATTTTCCGAGAATTCCGCGTGAATATTGGGAACAGCGCATCCAAATTTGTAAAGCAATGGGAATGAATACCATTTGTATTTATCTTTTTTGGAATTTTCACGAACAACAACCCGACAAATTTGATTTTACGGGTCAAAAAGATGTTGCCGAATTTGTTCGACTCATCCAAAAAAACGGAATGTATTGCATTGTCCGTCCCGGGCCTTATGCTTGTGCCGAATGGGATATGGGCGGTTTGCCGTGGTGGCTTTTGAAGAAAAAAGACATTCAAGTGCGTACCAAAGACAACCCTTATTTTATGGAACGTTCCATCAACTATTTGAAACAAGTTGGTAAACAACTGGCTCCGTACCAAATTCAAAATGGTGGAAACATCATTATGGTTCAGGTCGAAAATGAATATGGCGTTTTTGGTAAAGATGTAAACTATATGTCACAAGTTCGCGATGCCGTTCGTGCTTCAGGGTTTGACAAAGTGCAATTGTTTCGTTGCGATTGGAGTTCGAACTTCTTCAATTATGATGTGGATGGAGTTTATACTGCTTTAAACTTTGGAGCCGGTTCGAACATCGAAAAACAGTTTGAAAAGTATAAAGAAATTTATCCCAAAGCACCGCTGATGTGCAGCGAATATTGGACGGGTTGGTTCGATTACTGGGGAAGAGCACACGAAACTCGTTCGATAGAAAGTTTTATCGGCAGTTTAAAAGATATGTTGGATCGCAAAATTTCGTGTAGTTTGTATATGGCTCACGGCGGCACTTCTTTCGGACAATGGGGCGGAGCCAATGCGCCACCGTTTGGTTCGATGGTTGCTTCGTATGATTACAATGCTCCCATAAATGAGGCTGGATTGCCTACGGACAAATTCTACGCCGTTCGGGATTTAATGAAAAACTACCTGAATCCAGGCGAAACCATTCCAGAACCACCAGCAAATTATCCTGCAATTACGATTCCACAAATTACTTTTAAAGAATCGGCATCGCTTTTCGAAAATCTTCCGAAAGCCAATAAATCGGAAAACATACAATCGATGGAAGCCTTTGACCAAGGTTGGGGACGCATTTTATATCGCACCCAATTGCCAGAAAACAAAACTCCTTTTAAATTAAAAATTACCGAGTTGCGCGATTGGGCAAACATTTATATCAATGGAAAATTCATAGGGAATCTGGATCGTCGCAAAGACGAAAACACCATTGAAATACCTGCTGTAAAAAAAGGCGATGTCCTTGATATTTTGGTGGAAGCGATGGGACGCGTCAATTACGGCAAAACCATCATCGACAGAAAAGGGATTACCGAGAAAGTGGAAATGATTGCCGCTTCGAATGCTACTAATCTCACCAATTGGGAAGTTTTTAATTTTCCTGTGGACTATGATTTCCAAAAAAACCTAAAATTCAACCCCCAAAAAGCTAACGGTCCAGCTTGGCACAAAGCCACTTTTGATTTGAAAGCTACTGGCGATACTTATATTGATATGAGCAGTTGGGGCAAAGGAATGGTTTGGGTAAATGGCTACAATTTAGGCCGCTATTGGAAAATTGGCCCTCAACAAACTTTATTTATGCCAGGATGTTGGTTGAAAAAAGGAAAAAACGAAATCATCATTCTCGATTTAGAAACACCCACGGCAACGCAAATTTCTGGTGTCATAACTCCTGTTTTGGACAAAATTGTGATAGACGAATCGCTTTTGCACCGCAAAAAAGGAGAAACACTGGATTTATCTGCTGAAATTCCTGCCGATGAAGGAGAATTAAGTAGTGGTCAGGGTTGGAAAGAAGTCACGTTCAAGAAAGAATTCGAAGGACAATATTTCTGTTTTGAAGCCTTAAATTCCCAAAATCCAAAAGACCAAAGCAGCAGTATAGCCGAATTTGAACTGATTGGCACAGATGGCTTGTCGATTCCTCGTTCCAAATGGAAAATAATTTATGCCGATAGCGAGGAAGTTTCGGTAGGGAATTATTCGGCTGAAAAAATATTCGACCAACAGGAATCCACTTTTTGGTCCACGGCTTGGACAGTTTCGAAAACGCCACATCCTCACCAAGTTGTGGTAAATATGGATGAGAACGTTAAAATTAAAGGGTTTAAATACCTGCCACGTACCGACAAAAGCACGAATGGAAATGTAAAATCGTATCGTTTTTATATTAAACCAATTGCATTTAATATTAAAAAATAGTCTAGCATCTTTGTCAAAGTTTTAAACTTTGACAAAGATTAACTCCAACCCACACCAATAGTGGAAGAATCAAATTAAAAAAAAGTAATGAAAAAATACAATTACGTCTGTCTTCTTTTGGCAATCCTATTTTCTTTAAGCAGTTTTAATAGTAAGGCACAAGTAATCAATTTGGAAGGCAATTGGCAATTTCAAATGGATCGAAATGATGAAGGTGTCACTGAAAAATGGTTCAACAAAAATCTTTCGGACGAAATTCATTTGCCTGGCTCGATGGCGGAATTCTTGAAAGGTGACGAAATCACATTAAAAACAAAATGGACGGGCAGTATTTATGACAGTTCTTTTTATTTTATTCCACGATTAAAGAAATTTCGTCAACCGGGAAACATCCACATTCCTTTTTGGCTAACTCCTGCCAAACATTATGTTGGCGCGGCTTGGTACCAAAAAGAAGTCAACATTCCCGCCAATTGGAAAGGGCAACGCATATTGCTCCGTTTGGAAAGAGCCCATATCGAAACCCGGGTTTGGGTAAACGACAAAGAAGTGGGCTTGCAAAACTCGTTGGTAGCACCTCACGTCTATGATTTGAGTGAGTATCTCGTTCCGGGAAAACAGCGTATTTCCATCCGAATTGACAATCAAATTAAAAAAATAAATGTAGGTCCCGATTCACACAGCATCACCGATCACACCCAAGGAAACTGGAATGGAATTATCGGAAAAATTGCTTTGGAATCGGAATCTCCAGTTTATATTGACGATGTGCAGATTTATCCTGACGTGAAAAACCAAAAAGCCCGAGTGAAAATCATGGTGAAGAATAGCACTCCAACTAATTTTAGCGGCAAGATTACTATAGCTGCCAAAAGTTTCAACTCCAAGGCAACAGACCAAACCAAAGAAATTACTAGCAACCTTTCTGTGTCTAAATTGGGAGAAAGCACTATTGAACTTGAATTGCCATTTGGAAAAGGAATGCTGACTTGGGACGAATTTGATCCTGCTTTGTATAACTTGGACGTAAAATTGGTTTCCAAAACAATAAAAAACTCCAAAACCGTCCAGTTCGGAATGCGTGAATTCAAGATAGAAGGCAACCGATTTTTAATCAACGGCAATCCTGTTTTTCTTCGAGGAACGGTTCATAATTGTGAATTTCCGTTAACGGGTTATCCAGCAACCACCGTCGAAGCTTGGGAGAAAATTTTTCAAAAAATAAAGTCTTACGGATTGAACCACGTTCGTTTTCATTCTTGGTGTCCGCCCGAAGCAGCGTTTATTGCAGCCGACAAAGTGGGGCTTTATTTGCAACCCGAAGGCCCGAGTTGGCCAAACCACGGTCCAAAAATAGGATTGGGTCAGCCCATTGACAAGTTTTTATACGAGGAAACCACACGAATGGCCAAGGAATATGGCAATTATGCTTCCTTCACGATGTTATCTGCAGGAAATGAGCCCGCTGGAAATCAGGTGAAATACCTCAACGAATTTGTTGATTTTTGGAAAGCAAAAGACAATCGAAGAGTTTACACTGGAATGTCAGTTGGCGGAAGCTGGCCTGTAGTTCCTAACGCTGAATACCAATCTCGTGGAGGTGTGAGAGGTTTAGAATGGAAAAAAATGCCCGAAACCGAAACGGATTTTAGAGCTGGAATTGCGCCGTTTAAAGTTCCTTTTGTCGCACACGAAATTGGTCAATATTGTGTTTTTCCAAATTTCGAAGAAATCCAGAAATACACAGGCGTTTACAGAGCCAAAAATTTTGAGATGTTCCGCCAGGATTTGGAAGATCACAATATGGCAAATCAAAGCAAAGATTTCTTGAATGCTTCTGGAAAACTACAAGTTTTGTGTTATAAAAACGAAATCGAAAAAATGTTGAGAACACCGGGTTATGGCGGTTTTCAAGCATTAGGCTTACAGGATTTCCCGGGTCAAGGAACAGCTTTGGTTGGTGTTTTGGATGCTTTTTTTCAAGAAAAAGGATATGTGACTGCAAAAGAATACAGTCGATTTTGTAATTCAACTGTTCCTTTGGCAAAGATTCCAAAGTTTGTTTATACCAACGCTGAAACTTTCAAAGCAGAAATAGTACTGTTCCATTCCGGGAAAAAGCCTTTGGATAATGCTGTAATCAGTTGGACAATTCAAAACGAAAAAGGAATTACAGTTGCTG
>ERZ724517.1211-NODE-1211-length-14446-cov-3.530679_pt1 | contig 14446 bp, 13 predicted proteins | sample MGYA00376050_ERZ724517 | MGnify/ENA primary metagenome ERZ724517 (study PRJEB28724, sample SAMN07190886) | activated sludge metagenome | isolation source: activated sludge of sewage treatment plant in Hong Hong | place: USA: Christiansburg, Virginia | collected... | reverse complement strand
TTAATTCCCTAGTGAAGGCGACAGGCCCTACCAGTCGCTGACGCGCTCGATATCGGCGCCGACCGCCGAAAGCTTTTCCTCCAGCCGCTCATAGCCGCGGTCGAGGTGGTAGACGCGCTGGACGTTGGTTTCGCCTTCGGCGACCAGCCCTGCAATGATCAGGCTCATAGACGCACGCAGGTCGGTCGCCATCACGGGCGCACCGACCAGCTTGTCGACCCCGCGAACGACCGCAGAGCGTCCGCGCACCTGTATGTCCGCACCCATGCGGGCGAGCTCCGGCACATGCATGTAGCGGTTCTCGAAAATCGTCTCGGTCAGCACGCTCGCGCCACCGGCTTTGGTCAGCATCGCCATGAACTGTGCCTGCATGTCCGTCGCAAAGCCGGGGAAGGGCGCGGTTGAAAGAGTCAGCGGGGCGAGCTTGCCGTCGGAGGAAACCCTGATGCCCTTCTTGTGCTCCTCGACCGTAACCCCCGCTTCGCGCAGCGCACCAAGCGTTGCCTGCATGTCCGCCGGATTTGCCCCCGCGAGATCAACGTCGCCTCCTGCAATGCCGACCGCGCAGGCATAGCTGCCCGCCTCGATCCGGTCAGGCATGACGCGATAGGTCGCGCCGTGAAGCCGGTCGGTGCCCTCGATCGTCAGCGTTTCGGTGCCGATCCCGTCGATATGCACGCCCATTGCGACAAGCAGATTGCACAGATCGACAATCTCGGGCTCACGCGCGGCATTCTCGATGATACAGGTGCCCTTCGACCGTGCGGCAGCCATCAGGGCATTCTCGGTGGCGCCGACCGAGACGACGGGGAAGATGATCCTGCCGCCCGGAAGCCGTCCGTCCTTTGCCCGCGCTGTCACATATCCACTGGTCGTTTCCATTTGGGCGCCAAACGCCTCAAGAGCTTTCAGGTGAAGGTCGATCGGACGATTTCCGATTGCGCAGCCGCCGGGCAGCGAGACGGTTGCTTCGCCCGCACGCGCGAGCAGGGGGCCCAGGACCAGGATCGACGCGCGCATCTTTCGGACTATGTCATAGGGCGCGATTGTCGCTGTGACCTTGCCGGCGCGCAAAGTCATGACGCGCCCGAAATCCTCGGGTCGCGCGCCTTCGATCATCGTCGAACAGCCGAGCTGGTTGAGAAGATGGCCGAAGCTGTCCACATCGGCGAGGCGCGGCAGGTTCCTCAGCGTCAGGGGCTCATCGGTCAGCAGCGCGCAGGGCAGCAGCGTCAGCGCCGAGTTCTTCGCGCCCGAAATCGGGATTGTGCCGGAAAGGCGATTGCCGCCGCGAACCAAGATCCTGTCCATGAATGGCCTTTACCGCCTGCGCGGCCAATCGCAAGCGTCCCCCTTGACCTTGCGCGGCGGACTTCCCAGATTTACAGGCAGCCTCTTGAGGAGACATGATGATGAGTGACGCAACCCAGGCCCGTATCGGCGAAATCGTGAACGGCAGCGACATCGTCCTGTTCATGAAGGGCACACCCTATTTTCCCCAGTGCGGTTTTTCGAGCAAGGCGGTCGCGATCCTCGAACATCTCGACGTCGAATTTGCCAGCTTCGATGTTCTGCAAGACCCGGAGGTTCGCGCCGGAATCAAGGAATTTTCGGATTGGCCGACAATCCCGCAACTGTATGTGAAGGGTGAATTTGTCGGTGGGTCAGACATCATGATGGAAATGTTCGAAGCAGGCGAACTCGCCCAGCTGATCGCCGATCAGGGGATTGCCAGCGCCGCTTGACCGGATATCCGACGTCACCCTGAATTTGTTTCAGCCTCCATTCCCGGTGCCGCTGTATGGATGCTGCAGCAAGTTCAGCATGACGAATTGGGAAAAGGCTAGGAGGGTTCCCGGGTGAGGGCGGGTCGGTGCGAGACCAGGGAAGCAACCGACCCGCCACTCTGAAGCGTTGGAACGCTTTGGGGGAACGCCAATAACTATGCAGCCCCCGTGCCAAACCGTGCCAATCCCGGATTTCTGCCGACTACGGTGGTGAAGGGAAATTAACTATAACGATGTTTTGTAAACTATCCCGACAGTCAGCAATCAGTAGGTCCGCCCGATCAGGATTCGTTCAACGGCTGGCTCTCCGGTGAAGAAGCACGGCCCGTCTGCTGGCGCGGCATCCAATGGCGCATTGCGCATCGTGATCTTCAGAGTTTTCAGCTGCTGGACAATCGCATCGAGAGCGTCACCGGTTGGTCGTGCCCATTGCACTTCGACCCAGCCGACGATTTTTTCATCGCCCGCATAATGTGCCGCCAGGTCGGTCACGTCGCGGCGGATACCGGCTTCCAGACGCGCTTTGGCTTCGGAGTAGAGCGATGACTGGATGTCATCAAGCGTCGCGCTTGCCGCGGCCACGAAGTCGCCTCGCGCAGTGATGGCCGAGGAAAGCTTGCCGTCCGCGGCATAAAGCCGGTCGCGGCGGATGACGGCGACATTGCCGCCTGCCACATCGCGCGGCCCGACCTCGACGATCAGCGGCGCGCCCTTCTTGACCCAGGCCCAGCGCTTGTTGGAGGCCTTGATGGCTTTGGTATCAAGGAGCACACGAACCGGCTCTCCAAAGGCGGTCAGCCCGCGCAGCTCGCTGGCGAGCGCCCGGGCATAGTCGATCACCGCTGCATCCTCGTCATTGTCGCGCAGCATCGGGACGATCACGATTTGCTGCGGCGCGATCTGGGGCGGGCAGCGCAAGCCATCATCATCGCCGTGCACCATGATGACGCCGCCGATCATCCGCGTCGATACGCCCCAGCTTGTCGTGTGGCAAAGCTGCAAGCCGCCGTCCTTGTCCTGATAGCGGATGCCCGCAGCTTCCGCGAAGGTCGTGCCGAGATAGTGCGACGTCCCGGCCTGGAGCGCCTTGCCGTCCTGCATCATCGCTTCAATGGAATAGGTCGCATCGGCACCGGGGAAGCGCTCATTCTCGGGCTTCTCGCCGGCCACGACCGGCATGGCGAGCGGCCCTTCGGCAAAGGCGCGATACATTTCGAGGGCGCGCAGCGTTTCGGCCATGGCTTCGGCCTTGTCGGCATGCGCTGTATGGCCTTCCTGCCAGAGAAATTCGCTGGTGCGCAGGAACATCCGCGTCCGCATTTCCCAGCGGACGACATTCGCCCATTGGTTGGTCAACATTGGCAAGTCGCGCCATGACTGGATCCACCGGCTCATTGCCGCCCCGATCACGGTTTCTGAGGTTGGTCGCACGACCAGCGGTTCTTCGAGCTTCGAGTCAGGATCCGGGGTGAGCTTGCCGTTGATCGATTTCAGCCGGTGATGCGTGACAACCGCCATTTCCTTGGCAAAGCCTTCGACATGATCCGCTTCCTTTTCAAAGAAGGACAGAGGAATGAAGAGCGGGAAATAACAATTTTCGACACCCGCCATCTTGATCTGCGCATCCATCAGCTTCTGGATGCGTTCCCAGATGCCATAGCCCCAGGGGCGGATGACCATGCAGCCGCGCACACCCGATTCCTCCGCAAGGTCTGCCTCGGCAATGACCTCCTGATACCAATCGGCAAAATTCTGGGTTCGGGTCGTGGAAAGGGCGTGCTTCATGCGCGCCCCTATGCCGACCCCCGGCGGCTCCCGCAAGCGGGAGAAGGGATCATGCGAGTGCCACCGGAAGACTCAGAATTTTGCAGCAAGGGTGAAACGGCCGTTGATCGGGGCTCCGGTCGAGATGTTGTTGTCATTGTGCGCGACCGGGAAATAAGCCTTTCCGGTCAGGTTTTCGACATTGAGCTGCGCTTCGATCTTGTCGGTCAGCTTGTAGAAGAGCGCTGCATCGATCCTGGTGTAGGCTGGAAGGACGGTTGCATTGCTGATCGAAGCGAACTGGCGAGATTGATAGTAGAGGCCGACACCGAGGCCGAGCCTGCTGGATGCCTCATAACGATTCCAGAGCGAGATCTGGTTGCGGGGCACCTGTGCCACGCGACGTCCGGCTGGTGCAGCCGTTGTCGTTTCCCGTATTTCGGCTTTGGTATTGGCATAGCCCAAGCTCGTCATCCACCGGGGTGTGATCCGCCCGGTCAATCCAAGTTCAAAACCGCTGCTCCGCTGCTTGCCGGTCTGCACAATTGTTCCCGGCGTTGGACCGGTCGCCCGCGTATTGCCGCGATCGAGGCGATAGACAGCGACGGTCAGGGTCAGGTCAGGCTTGATGTTCCATTTCGCGCCAACTTCGTAATTGTCAAATGTTTCGGGTTTCAGTGCGGCGTTGGTCGCATCGAATGTGACAAACTGGTCCCCGCCTTGCGGGAGGTAGGATTTGGAATAGCTGACGTAGATGGAAGCCGCTTCAACAGGCTTGTAGACAAGCCCGACCCGCGGCGACCAGAGATCGTCAACACGAGAAACTCTGGCATTGGTGAACGCGTTGACGATATCATTTTCATACCGGTCAAAACGCAATCCTCCGATCAGGTCGAACTTTTCGCCCAAACTGATCTGATCCTGAATATAGGCGGAGACCTGATCCAGATTGCTGCGAACATTGCGGTTGCTGTTGCCCGTCGGGCCGGACACGAAGAATATCGGCGGGACGATAAGGGGATCGGTCAGTGCAACGGTGCTGCGCCGATTGGCCGATGAAAGAACTGTTGGGCTGAAAAAGCCGTTGATGCGTTCGTTCCTGGAGTTCTGGCCTGTTATTTCTCCGCCGAACAAGAGCAGATGTTCGAAGGGGCCTGTGGATACGCGCCATTCCAGATTGGCCTGACCAATATACGTCTGTCGCTTGGTTGGATCGATATAGGCTTCGATTCCAATTGTCGGTGCAGCCGCTGTGCCTCCAATGGCAGTCGCCGCAAAGACGTTTGAATAAGATTTGTCATAATCGCCATAAAGAGCCTGCGTTTTGAACGTCAGGTTTTCGGACAGGCGGCTTTCGCTGCGGAAACGCAGAACATGCGCCTCGAAATCGGAATCGTTGAAATCGCGCTTGCCGAAGAATGTGTCACGAAAGCCTCGGGCCGGTCCCGCCGGATCGGCGATCGTCCCTGCGAAGGCCGAAGGAATGCCGCGATCGGCCACCCGGCTGTCACGCACATATTCATATCCCAGCTCCATGCGGGTGTTGCCCAGTTCGGCAGCGACCGTGGGATTGACGGCATAGCGTTCGCCACTGAAGGCATCACGATGGTTGTTCAGGTCTTCATAGAATCCGTTGACCCGAAGTGCCGCAGAACCCAGCGCGATATTCACGTCGGCGGATCCATAATAGCTGCCAAACGTATCCAGTGATACCGTCGCCGCATACAGATTCTGGTCGGCAATGGCGCCCTTGGTAATGCGGTTGATAACGCCCCCACCGCCCCCGCGCCCGAAAACCATGGCATTGGCGCCCTTGTGAACCTCCACCCGGTCAATATTGTAGAAGCTGCGGAAATATTGGACATCGTCGCGCAAACCGTCGACGAAAAAGTCTGCTGTCGTGTTGTTTCCGCGCAACGTGACCTGGTCTCGATTTCCTTCGCCCTGGCCGGCGCTTACGCCGGGAATGTAGCGTACCAAATCCGCCACGGAACGGACCTGCTGATCGGCAATCTGCTGCGACGTTACAACCGAGATTGATTGGGGGACATCCAGGATGGGTGTATTCGTCTTGGTACCGCTGTTGGTTTCCACGGTCCTGTAGCCATCCATATGTCCCGTAACGATGATGGCGGGCGCATCTGTATCCGCCGCGTCGTCTGCAAGGGCAGGTCCCGAAGCGGCAAGGGAAATCACTAGCGCGGCCGAGATTTGGTACAGTTTCACAAAAATTCCTCAACGAACAACCAGCGAGAACGATTCGCATTAATGTCGATATTGCGAACAATTATCATTTGCAACGCAAAAAGCGCCCTGATTGTCACTCCCGCGGCTTGCCGTTAATGCTCGAATTGCATGTTTGACACCTTGGCACCCGTGGACCATCGATTGCGAGCGCTTGGGCTCAGGCTCTTTGGCATCTCTTGCCTTTCCATCATGACCGTCTTGATAAAGCTGGCGAGCGATGCGGCGATCGAGCTTCCCGAAATCATGTTCTGGAGGCAGGCCCTTGCAGTGCCAGTGGTGCTCGCAGTCGTGCTTGCGGGGCCCGGTCTGGCATCGCTCAAGACGCAACGCTTTGGTGCGCATCTCAAGCGCAGCGTAATGGGGTTAACCAGCATGGCATTCAATTTCGGGGCCATCATACTTTTGCCGCTGGCCGAACAGACGACGCTGGGCTTTGCTGTGCCCATCTTTGCGACGATTCTGTCCGCACTCATTCTCAAGGAACAGGTGGGCAAGCATCGCTGGGGGGCCGTTCTTGCGGGCTTTGCGGGTGTATTGATCGTTGTGCAGCCTGGCGGCAGCCATATCCCCCCATTGGGGGCATTGGTCGGCCTGACTTCAGCGATAATGATTTCCTTAACCAGCCTGCAAATCCGCGACATGGGCCGGACAGAGGCTGCCATCACGACAGTCTTCTGGTTCTCCGCGCTTTCTGTTCTACCGATGAGTCTGTTGCTCCCCTTTTTCATGACGAGTCATGACGGCTATGAATGGCTCTTGCTCAGCGGCGTCGGGATATTGGGCGGGATTGGCCAGATTGGGCTGACGGGCGCGTTGCGCCTCGCTCCGGTCGCGACTGTGCTCGGCATGGATTACATCGCGCTTCTCTGGTCAGGCTTGTTCGGGTGGCTGATCTGGAATCATGTGCCCGGACCAGCGACCTGGATCGGCGCCTCAATCATAATTGGGAGTGGCCTTTACATTGCGCTTCGCGAACACAGGCTCGCAATCGAAAGAACGAAAGATATCATCGTATGAGCAGGCCTACGCTATATCATTGCAAGGATGCGCGCTCATTTCGCTGTGTGTGGGCAGCAGAAGAACTCCGGCTTGATTATGAACTGGTGACCATGCCCTTCCCGCCGCGCGTTCTTGCGCCGGAATACAAGGAGGTCAATCCGCTTGGGACCATACCCTGCTGGGTTGATGGCGAAGACAAACTCACCGAATCCGCCGCAATCTGCCAGATGCTCGCGCATGGCACGAAACTCGAAGTGACGCCGGATGAAGCGGACTGGCCGGCCTATCTGAACTGGCTTCACCGCTCCGACGCAACGCTGACCTTCCCGCTGGCCATCATGCTGCGATACAGCGTCTTCCCCAAGCCCGAGGAGCGAAAGCTTGACGTGGCAGAGGATTACAAGCTTTTCTTCCTGGGGCGTGCCCGCTCGATCGAGGCAGCCTTGACCGATGGCCGCGAGACCTTGTGCGGAGGGCGCTTCACAGTTGCCGACATCTGCGTGGGCTATTCCGTCATGCTTGCGCTCAACCTTGGCCTTGGCCCGGAATTGGGTCCAAGTACATTGGCGTGGTGGGGCAGGCTTTCGGAACGACCCGGCTTCAAGGCGGCAAAGGCCCGTCAGGCAGATTCTCCGCAATAAGTGAGCGGGAATCGGTTGACAGCGGCGCTCGGGTCGCTTAGCGGGCTGCTTTCCGCGCGAGGGGTATGCCTCTGGCGATATCTGTTGCGCGGGCAAGCATTTGAAAAGAAGAGATTTACGCCATGTTCGCAGTCGTGCGCACGGGCGGCAAGCAGTATCGCGTTGCCGCAGGAGACAAGATCGTCGTCGAAAAGATGGCGGGCAATGCCGGTGACACTGTGTCGCTGGGCGATGTCCTGTTCGCAGCCGACGGCAGCGAAGCCAAGGCTGTTGCCGGGCTCGCCGTTTCGGCCGAGATCATTGCGCAGGCGAAGGCTGACAAGATCATCGTCTTCAAGAAGAAGCGTCGCCACAATTATCGCCGCAAGGCCGGCCACCGCCAGCAGCACACGATCCTGAAGATCCTGAGCGTCGGCGCTGAAAAGAAGGCAGCGCCGAAGAAGGCCGAAGCCGCACCGGCTGAAGCTCCAGTTGAAACCAAGGCTGCAAAGCCTGCCAAGGAAGCCGCGCCCAAAAAGGCCGCCGCTCCCAAGGCAGAGGCAAAGCCAGCCGCAAAGAAGCCAGCGGCCAAAAAAGCCGACGCGGCCGAATAAGGAGTTTTGAACCATGGCACATAAAAAAGCAGGCGGTTCATCGCGTAACGGTCGTGACTCGGCCGGTCGTCGTCTTGGCGTGAAGAAGTTCGGCGGCGAGCTCGCCATTCCGGGCAATATTCTTGTGCGTCAACGCGGAACGAAATTCTATCCGGGCCGTAATGTCGGCATCGGAACGGACCACACCCTCTTTGCAACTGCCGAAGGCCGCGTGACCTTCCACTCGGGCAAACAGGGCCGAACCTATTGTTCCGTAGACGCGATGCCGATGGCAGCCGAATAACACGGCGATCTTTGAACGGGTCGCCCAAAGGGTGGCCCGAAGGTCTGGAAAGCCAGATCGATTTGAGGGAGACGGGCCACCCCCGCCTCCCTTTTTTATGGGGCGGTTCGTCTCTTCCTCAAAGCCAATGTCTCTGTGGCGTCATATACACGCTCTAGGGGCACCAACGAGGAGAGTGCTCATGTTTGCACGGACTGAAAGACTGTTGTTAAGGCCTGGCTGGGCAGAAGATGCGGCTCCGCTGGCAGCGGCAATTGGCGATGAAGCCATTCTGACGAAACTGGCCAAGGTGCCCTCGCCGTACAAGCTGGCAGACGCGGAGGAATTCCTGGGGTTCGAACGGGGGGAGGGCGATGCCGACTTCCTGATTATCGCGCGTACCGGGGGAGCACCCCGACTCATCGGCGGCGTCGGCTTGCACCCGGACGGGGAAGATCTTGAATTGGGATATTGGATTGCCCGTCCCTATTGGGGGCTTGGCTTTGCAACCGAGGCCGCACGCGCCGTGATCGACATTGCGCGGCATACGCTCAGGCGGCCGCGGCTGGTATCCAGTCATTTCATCGACAACCCGGCGTCGGGACGCGTCTTGTCGAAGCTCGGTTTCAAGCCGACTGGCGATATTGTTGCCCGGTTCTGCCGTGCTCGCGGACATGCCGTGCCGAGCCGGCTTTTTGCTCTGGACTTCGGCGACGCCGGTGACGGCGACGCCGGGGTGGCGCGAATGCTTGCCGCCTGATGCCTAACGCACAATCATGCAGTTGCTGACCTGACCGCAAAGAGCGGTCGCGTTGGCCGGAGAACCTGCGTTCGCGCGCAAGCGAAAATAGGTCTTGCCGCCAACATTGGCTGCAATGACGGACTTGGGCAGCGAAGCCAGAGTGGGGTTTTTCACTGCCAGCGCACGCCATGCCGAATTGGCAACAGCTTCGGATTCATACGCACCAAGCTGGACCCAGGCGCCCGGGACTGTGGGCGGCAGAAGCTTGCCGCCCGATGTAGGCATCGGAGTCGTCACCTGGTGTTTGGCAACGATTTCCGGTTTCGTCTTCGGAGCAACAGCAACAGGTTTCTGGCTGACGACCGGGGCTTCAGGTTGAGCTGCGGTGTCGATCGTCCCATTGGCTTCCGCGCCCTCGGATGCAGCAAAGGTCGAATCGCCTTGCCCCTCAACCTTCATGCCACCGGCTGCCTCCGGCTTGACCTTGTATTCGCCTTGCGGAGCCGCGATCAGCGTTCCGTCTCCCTTTGGTGCCGAGTCCAGGCTGCGAAGCCACCAGACACCGCCAACGACGAGGACAATCGCGCCAAGTCCGGCAAGCAGGAAAGCAATCAGCTTTCCGCTCGAAATGCCTTCGCCATCGTCTTCACTCTCGACGGCCTCGAGCCAGGGGAGGCGATCCTCGTCCCGAAGTCCCAGTTCCGGTCCAGTCTCTGACATCGATTACATCTCCTCGGCTGCCGTCACACCCATGATTGACAACCCGTTAGCGATAATCTGCCCGATTGCCGATGCCATGAATAGCCGGGCGCGTGTCAAATCGGGACGGTCAACAATCAAAATGCGCCGGTCGGGCCGGTCATTGCCCAGATTCCAATGGGCATGGAACGCCGCGGCAAGATCATAAAGATAAAAGGCAATCCGGTGGGGTTCATGACTTGCGGCCGCAGCAGCCACGATTCTGGGGAATTGTGCAGCCAATCGTGCAAGCTGAAGGTCTTCCGCATCGAGCAGGTTCAGATCGGCCTCTCCTGCAATACCCGCCTCGGCTACCTTGCGCTTCAGCGATGCGATCCGGGCATGGGCATATTGCACGTAAAAGACCGGATTGTCCTTTGACGCTTCGACCACCTTGGCGAAATCAAAATCCATCTGCGCATCGGCCTTGCGCGTCAGCATCGTGAAACGGACAACATCCTTGCCCACTTCACGCACGACATCGGCAAGTGTCACGAAATTGCCCGCGCGCTTTGACATCTTGATCGGTTCTCCGCCGCGCAGCAGCCTGACCATCTGGACCAGCTTCACGTCGAATTCGACCCGGTTGTCTGTCAAAGCCGCGACTGCAGCCTTGATCCGCTTGACGGTTCCCGCATGGTCGGCACCCCAGATGTCGATCAGCATGTCGGCCTTTTCGGCCTTTTGGAAATGATAGGCCATATCGGCACCGAAGTAGGTCCAGCTGCCATCCGACTTCCGGATCGGCCGGTCCTGGTCATCGCCGAATTTCGTCGAACGGAAGAGGGGTAGCATGACAGGCTCCCAGTCTTCGGGCGTCTCACCCTTGGGGGCTTCCAGCATGCCGTCATAGACCAGATCGCGCGCGCGCAGCGTGGCTTCTGCCGCCTCGGGCTTTTTTGCCTTTTGAACGGCAGCTTCGGACGCAAACAGGTCATGATGGATGCCAAGCAGCGCAAGGTCGGCCCGGATAAGATCGAGCATCGCGGCCACGGCCGTTTCGCGAAACAGGTCCAGCCATTCGCCTTCGGGCCTCCCGACGAACCGGTCGCCATGATCATGTGCCAGTTTCTGGCCGACCGGGATCAGATAGTCGCCCGGATAAAGACCTTCGGGAATCTCGCCGACGGCCTCACCGAGTGCTTCCCGATATCGCAGGTGCACGGACCGCGCGAGGACATCGACCTGCCCGCCGGCATCGTTGACATAATATTCGCGCGTGACGGCATAGCCCGCAAATTCGAGGACTGACGCGAGCGCATCGCCGACCACAGCACCGCGGCAATGCCCCATGTGCATTGGACCGGTCGGATTGGCCGAGACATATTCGACATTGACCCGCTTTCCCGTGCCCAATGTCGAGCGCCCATAGGCTTGCCCCAGTTCGACGATTTCCTTGAGCTCGTGGCGCCAGCTCTCTTCGACGAGCTTCAGGTTGATAAAACCCGGCCCCGCAATATCGGCAGAGGCAACTTCATCAAGCGAGCCCAGCTTGGCTACAAGCAGCGCAGCCAACGCTCGCGGATTTGTGCCCGCGCCCTTTGCCAGCACCATTGCGGCATTGGTCGCCAGATCGCCATGCGAGGGATCGCGCGGCGGCTCTACAGTGACCGCAGCACGTGACACGCCCGCCAACAACGCGCCTTCGGCTTCCAACGCATCAAGTGCGGTATCGAGATGGGCTGCAAAACGGGCGTAAAGGGTCACATTCGGACTTTCGGAAATTGCTCGATTTCGGGCGAATGGGGCCCTTATCCCATGGAGGGGCGTCGGTGCAACAACCGCTGCCCGACAGATCATCGAATTCCGGCCAACCTCAACATGTCGCGGTTTTCCAGAATCCGTGTGTTGCTCCCCTCCCGACCGATGCTCGCGGCAATGGCGCACGCGACAGTTTCTGCCGCGATCGAGCGATATTGATCGAAGACGTGCGGGGTCAGGAGGTCAGTGATCGGGCTTACCGCCATCATGAAGGCCTCGCCCGGGCGATGTTTCCCTGTGCGATGTCCGCGCAGCAATCCTGGGCGGAAGATGTCGAGCTGCTCGAAGCCAGCGGCCTGGGCTGCTGCTTCTGCCTCTCCCTTGGTCTTGAGGTAGAAATTCCGTGCTTTGGGGTTTGCACCGACCGAACTGACCATCAGAAGCTGACGGGCCCCGGCCGCCCTCGCTGCCGCAGCGAAGTCTGCAACCGCGTCGCGATCGATCGCCGCAAAGGCGACCCGAGAGCCCGCCGCCCGGATCGTGGTGCCAAGGCAGCAGATCGCAACGTCATAAGATGATTGGCTGACGAGCTTGGGCCAATCGGTGATCGGGCCGACCAGTTGTTTTGTCCTCACCGGCGCATCGGCGACCGGTCGGCGTCCTACCAGTGACAGGTCGTGCTCGCCAAGCTTATGGACAAGAAGACCGCCAACCAGCCCGGTTGCTCCGGTCATCACGATTCGCATCACCCAATTCTCCGGTTTTTTCCGAGCGGTGATAGACCAGTGGCGGCGGAGAGCAAATTGCATCATCTGGTTGGGGATGGGGCGGCAAACCCTGAGGTTGCCGCCCCTTCATGGTGCGCATTGGCCAATGCGGGCCATGGGCGGACGATGCGCGCGGCGCATGACCCGTTGATCATTGCGACGCAATGACTGTGCCAAGCCCGGATTTCTGCCAAATATGTCGAAAGACAGAGTTGTAGTCCGTGCCGTTTTGGCACGGTTGGGTCACCTTATGCTGCTCTTCATGTGCCAGAAGGGGATATTCGCGGCTGCAGCATCGCGCGCTTCGAGGCTGTCAAAAAGGGCAAAGCAGCTGGCTCCCGATCCCGACATACGGACGAAATTCGCGCCGGATTGCGCTTCCAGCAAGGAGAGAAGGGTCGCGATTTCCGGTACAATTGCAATTGCAGATGTTGTCAGGTCATTTCGACCTCCGCGCCAGTTTTCAGGAGCAAGCGCGCCGCGGTCACGCGTGTCCCAACCCGCGAAGACGGGGCCGGTTGCAAGGGCAATGCCGGGATTTGCCAGCAGCAGCGGCATGCCGCTGAGTGACGGGTCCTCAAATGCGATAAGCGTGTCGCCACGCCCCTGGCCAAAGCAGGTTTCGCTGCGAATGCACGCGGGCACGTCTGCGCCCAACGATTGCGCAACCTGCATGATCTCCGGCGCTTCCGGGTCGATTTCCCAGAGACGGGCAACCAGGCGAAGCGTTGCCGCTGCATCGGCAGAACCGCCACCCAGCCCGGCCGCGACCGGCAGATACTTTTCAAGATGGAGCGAGATGCCCCGGTCAATTCCCGTTGCCACTTTGAGTGCCTGTGCTGCGCGCAAGGCGAGATTGTCTGCATCGACCCCGAGGGAGCCAGCCAATGGCCCGGAGATCGTCAAGCTGATATCGTCCGCCAACTTTCCGCGGACTGTGTCGCCATGTTCGGCAAAGGCAAAGAGTGTTTCAAGGTCATGGTATCCGTCGGGCCTTCGCGCCCGGACATGGAGCGCGAGGTTGATCTTGGCATAGGCAGTTTCGGTCAGGAATTCGGTCATTTGGCGCGTGCGGGCGGGCCATTGGCAATCTTGTCCTCGATCCGCTTTCTGTCGTCTGGGCCATCCGACTGGATCAGCGCCGCGCGCCAGGCATAGCGCGCATCGACACGCCGTCCCGCTGCCCAATAGGCGTCGCCCAGATGTTCGCCAACGGCCGCTTCGGTTGGATCTGCGGCCACCGCGCGTTCGAGAAGCGGTATGGATTCGTTCGGTTGCCCGCGCAGGTAAAATGCCCAGCCGAGCGAGTCAGTGATCGCTGCACTGTCCGGGCGAAGCGCGCTGGCCTTTGCGATCAGCCGCGTCGCCTCCGTCAAATTGTCGCCATGCTCCAGCATCGCATACCCCAGATGGTTGAGCGCCTCCGGCTCTTCCGGTGCGGCTGCAACAGCCCGTTCAAGCACGGGTTTGGCTTCGTCCCAATTTCCGGCCTGATCAAGCGCGCCGCCAAAGAGCAGCATAAGGTTCCAGGGGGCGTTGCCGCCAGCCAGCCGGATGGCTTCGCGATAGGCTTCAGCGGCATCGCCATGTTTTTGCAAGCCACTGAGGACGCCGCCCAGCCGGGCATGGTCATAAAGGTCTGCATCGGGCCGCTTCGCGGCCGCCTGCGCCAGAGAGAGCGCTTGCTCGCTCCGGTTGGCGCGCCCTAGCGATCCAATCCGGATGTCGCGCACCAGGCCCTCGTAGAGCGGCGCTATACCGTCAAGGACAGACAGCGCCTCGTCGGTACGGCCATTGTTGGCCAACGCCTGGGCGAGTGTCATGCGAATCGCATCATTCTCCGGCGCCGTGAAGCTCGCAATGCGTGCAAATGTCAGCGAAGCCGCGGAGCCGTTGTCGCGCAGGAGATCGCTGGCGATCCGGGCAAGCAGAAAAGCTGTGCCGGTTGTCGGGCCGTCAATCGCTCCAGGAAGCGGCTTGCCAGCCTCGACAAGTGCGCGCGCCGCCCGGATGGTCCGGTTGTCCCCGGCAAGCAGTTCAAGCGCCTTGTCGCGTTCCTTGAGCGCGACCAATCGGGCTGCCACCGCAAGCCTGAGGATCAGGCCGCGGCCATCGGGGCGCGTCAGTGCCTTGGCTGCGGTCAGGCCATCGTTGACTTGCTTGCGCGCAAGCAGGAGCAGCGGCTGCTGTTCGCGCAGATAGACG
>ERZ724517.1210-NODE-1210-length-14465-cov-7.441638_pt1 | contig 14465 bp, 9 predicted proteins | sample MGYA00376050_ERZ724517 | MGnify/ENA primary metagenome ERZ724517 (study PRJEB28724, sample SAMN07190886) | activated sludge metagenome | isolation source: activated sludge of sewage treatment plant in Hong Hong | place: USA: Christiansburg, Virginia | collected... | reverse complement strand
TGTGTTTTGATTGCGTAATAATTGGCTTATTTCTATTTAGACAAATAATTATAAAATTATTTTTAACATCATACTAAAAAATATATTAAGAATTTATATTTGTTTATTTAAGAAATTATTAAGAAGTTTGCGAGATATCTAACTCAAACAAAATTTATATGAGATCGAAGTTTAAATGGATTTTTGCGCTATGTCTAGCGTTATCAATGCAGTTTGCTTTTGCACAGGAGAAAACTGTTACCGGAGTTGTTTCTGATGAAACAGGGCCACTACCGGGTGCCAATGTTATTTTAAAAAGCACCAAAAAAGGAACGCAAACCGATGTTGATGGAAAATATTCGATAAAAGCCAAAGCAGGTGATGTTTTGCTTTTTTCTTTTATTGGTATGAAGGATGCATCTGTGACGGTTGGAGCTTCTAATACGGTTAATGTGATTATGAAGTCGGGTACTGGTGTTGAATTGGGCGAGGTTGTTGTAACCAGTCAAGGTATCAAGAAAGAAAAGAAAGCGCTAGGTTATGCGGTAACAACTATCAAAGCTGAAGACTTTGCTTCGAAGCCTTCAACGGATGTTGCTAGAGCATTAACTGGGAAAGCTACAGGTGTGAATATTCAACAAACAAGCGGGTTGTCAGGATCTGGGACTAATATAATTATTCGTGGATACTCTTCTATCACGGGAAGTAATCAGCCTTTGTTTGTGGTTGATGGTGTGCCTTTTAATTCAGATACCAATAGTGATGGTAACTTTTTGGAAGGTTCTACCAATGCATCAAGTCGTTTCTTAGATTTGGACCCAAATAGTATTGAGAGTATCAGTATATTAAAAGGATTAAGTGCTACTACTTTATATGGATCTTCAGGTAGAAATGGAGTTATATTAGTAACTACCAAATCTGGAAATACAAAAGAAATTAATAAAAAAATGGATGTGACTTTTTCGCAATCTACATACATGACTCAGATATCAAAGTTAGCTGATTATCAAGATAGTTATGGGCTAGGTTTTGACAATGCTTACACAAAAGCTTTCTCTAACTGGGGTCCAGCATTTGGTACGGCAGGAGCTCAAGGTATCGCAGCCGATGGTACTGTTGAGCATCCATTAGCATACTTAGGGTCTACTGTGTTTCCTCAGTTTTTCAACGACCCAAAAGGGCCTAATGAAACTGCTAAAACAGTAAAATATGCACCTCAAAATAATGTGAAACCTTTTTTTAGTACAGGTATGGTTACGACAACCTCTTTGAATATTGGAGGTAGATCGGAGAATACTTCTTACAACGTAGGTGTAGGTCATACTAGAGATGAAGGTTTTATAGAAAATAATACATACCAACGTTTGAATTTAAGCACAGGTGGTAGAACAAAATTGTCTAATGGACTTACATTAAGCACAACAATGCAATATGTAAGAACAGATAAAACTGCTCCTCCTACCGCTGCTGGTTTTGGTTCAAACGCCCTCGCGCCTTCAGTGTTTTCTAATATTTTATATACTCCAAGAAGTTTGGATTTATTTGGTATGCCTTATGAGAATCCACTTACTCATGCTTCGGTTAACTATAGAGCAGATATACCTAATCCTAGATGGACATTGAAAAACTCAAGTGATAATGAGTCTGTAAGACGTTTCTTTGGTAATTTTACTGCAAGTTATGATTTGAATTCTTGGTCAAATATTTCTTATCGTTTGGCTTTGGATGGTTACACGCAAACTAAAAAGTATTACATCAATAAAGGAAATGGGCAGCCATTTGATAATGATGGGTTTTTGAGAACTACTGTTAGAGAAAGTTCGGTTTTTGATCATACTGTTAGTTATAATTTTGACACTAAAGTTGACAAAAATCAAAAATGGAATATTGATGGAACAATTGGTTTCAATCCAAGACAAGAGTCTAAAAGATTGGATTATTTAGCAAGTACTGTTCAGTTTGTTTATGGTTTCCTTGAACACCAAAACTTTGAATTCCATGATGGTTATTCTGAAAGACAAAATTTTAATATTGTAGGTTTGTATGCAAGTACTACTATTGCTTACAATAAATATTTGTATTTGAATTTACAAGGTAGAAATGACTGGTATTCTTCATTGCAACCAGCAAACAGATCTTTATTTTATCCTTCAGCTTCGTTATCATTTGTTCCAACAGATGCGTTTGATGCTCTTAAAGGAAAAGAATACATCAATTATTTGAAAATGCGTTTAGGATATGGTTCTTCTGCAGGATTTCCAGATCCATATAAAACAAGCATTGGTTTAGACTCAAGAACTAAAGTTTTCTTGCAGGATGATGGTACTGTTGTTAATACTGTTGCTCCAAGTAATGAGTTAGGAAATAAAAATTTAAAACCTGAGTTGGTAACAGAAATAGAGTTTGGTTTAGAGGGTAAATTTTTTAACAACAGATTGGGCATTGATTTGTCTTTATACAATAAAATATCTACTGATTTGATTGTTGAGCGTGATTTAGATCCTTCTACAGGTTATGATTATACATCTGATAATGTTGCTCAAGTTAGCAATAAAGGTATTGAATTAGGCGTTAACGTTGCTTTGATTAAATCTAAGACTAATGGACTTTCATGGAATCTTACTACAAACTTCACAAAGAACAGAAATATTGTAGATGAATTAGGTTTGGGAGCTGTAAAACAATTAGCGTTTGCAGGATTTACTAATTTAGGAAACTTTGCTGTTGAAGGAAGACCATTTGGTGTTATCTTGGGAAGTTCTATTCTTAGAGATGTTAATGGTAATTATGTAGTAGGAGCAGATGGAAATTACGTTGAAGATTCTACATTAAAAGAAATTGGCGATCCAAATGCTGATTGGAGATCAACTGTAATCAATGAAATTTCATATAAGAATGTAACTTTTGGTTTTCAAATTGAATACCAAAAAGGAGGTGATATTTATTCAACTACAGCTGCTGCATTATTGTCTAGAGGTTTGACAGAAGACACAAATTTTGATCGTTCTGGAACTGTGGTGTTGCCTGGTGTAAATGTGAATGGTAATGTTAACACAACTCAAATTGGTTATACTCAATACGGATTCAATAATTCTGGGTTTTTCATCAATGAGCAAGCTATTTATGATGCAACAAATATTAGATTGAGAGAGATTTCTTTGTCATATGATTTGCCAAAGAAACTTCTAGAGAAGACTCCTTTTGGTAAAATTTCAATCTCTGTTGTTGGGCAAAATTTATGGTTCAAAGCAATTAACTTCCCTAAATATTTGAATTTTGACCCAGAAGTAATGAGTTTAGGGGTAGGAAACGGTCAAGGATTTGACTATTTAACAGGTCCAACTGCTAAACGTTTTGGATTCAACTTTAATTTAACATTCTAATAATCATGAAGAAAAATAACATTATAAAATTGTTTCTGATTGCTACTTTCTTTACGTTTAGTAGTTGTGAAACAATTGATTTGGATCAAACAGAGAATCCAAGTACTTTATCGCAAGATTTTATTGATCCGGTATATACATTCAATTATGTTCAACTGCAGTTGCCAGATTTTGTTAATTCAGCAAATTCATTTACGCAAAGAGTAACAAGACAGATGGCAATGACTGGAGGTAACTCTTATGACAATGCCTTTGAACCAGTTAATTTTAATGATAATTGGAGTACTGGTTATAAAATTTTGAATGCCATCAAAATAATGGAACCAAAAGCATTATCAAGTAAGAAGTATTATGAATTAGGAGCAGCTAAGGTAATTCGTTGTTACGTTTTATTGACTTTGGTTGATATGTATGGAGATATTCCATATACTGAGGCATTACTTGGGAATGATAATATCACTCCTAAATTTGATTCTAGTGCATCGGTTTACAGAGGTATTTTAACCGAACTTGACCAAGCTATTACTGTATTGAGTGATCCATTAGATGCATCTTCAAGTACGGTTGATTTGTATTATGGAGGAAAAGCCAATTGGATTACGTTGGCTAAAACTCTAAAATTAAAGATGTACGTTACTGCTAAAAATGCTTCAGCAGACATTAATGTTCCAGATTTAGGAGCTGCGATTTCTACTATTATTAGTTCTGGTGATTATATTGATTCTCCTGCTAAAGATTTTGCTTTCAAATATGGTAATTCTAGAAATTTACCAAACACAAGACATCCATTGTATAATGATCAATATGAATTAGGTGGTGGTGCATACATTGCAAATTATATAGTATGGGCAATGTCAACTGAAAAAGATAATTGGACAACAAGTGTTACAGACGCAGGTCTTAATGATCCGAGATTGCATTTCTATTTCTATAAGCAAGATCCTGATCCTAGTGATTACAATACAGATACTTTTACATTACCTGGTCGAGCCAGACCGGCACATTATAATGAAAACCAATACGCTTCATTTTATGATAACACGATTTTAACATCTTATGTAGTTCCAAATTGGATCGGTAGAACAACTTCAGTGCCTGCTAATGGTTTTTGGGGTCGTGATCATGGCGATAGTTCAGGTATTCCACCTGATGCTGATAAAAGAACAGTAGGGGGTGTTTATCCTATAGGAGGAGCTTATGGAGCTGCAGGAAGTGTTCAAACTAGTGGAACAATGGGGGCAAAAGGTGCTGGGATAATGCCAATGATATTATCTTCGTATGTTAAATTTTTGATTGCTGAGGCGTCATTAACGGTTCCTGGCTTTATTGATGCAACAAGGGCTAGAACATCTTTTCAACAAGGTATCGATGAGTCAATTGAAAAAGTAACAAATTTTAACGCAGAGTATATAGCAACAAAAATTAGACCTGCTCAAGTGACTGCTTTAAATTCAAATAAAACCGCATACCGTAATTATATGCTTGCTAAGTATGACGGTCTTAGTTCAGATGATGAAAGATTAGAAATTATCATTAAAGAGTATTTTATAGCTGCATGGGGTAATGGTATTGAGCCATACAACAATTATAGAAGAACAGGATATCCAAGTAATTTGCAACCCACTATAATTGCTTCGTCTAGCCCTTATTTTTACACCGCATATTATCCAGCTAGTGTTGTCAATAACAATCCTAATATGCCAAATAATGTCAGAACAAGAAGATTGTTTTGGGATGCTAATTTAACATTGCAATAATTTATAATTTTAATTATTATGAAAAAAATACTTTTATTTTCAATTTTATCTTTAACATTGTTTTCTCTATCCTCATGTGAAAGAGATGAGAGTCTAGACCCTAGACCAATAATTGTTGATGGTAATTTTATGAGATTAGATATTACCAGTAGAAAAATCAATTATGATGATTTAGCTAACAGTTATTTCGGAGGAACATTAACAAATCCTGGAGGTAAAACGGTTCAATATGATTTGTCAGTAAGAAGAACCGATGTAAATACTAACTTATCTGGTGAATTTGTTCATTTGAAAACTATTACGACATTTCCTTTTGAGTTAAAAGTGTATGCTCAAGAAATTGCTGATGTACTTGGAATACCACTCTCACAGCTTAATAAAAATGATGTAATTAGATTTATTGGTACTGCTAAAGATGCTCAAGGTAATTTAACCAATTTTTATAATTTATCACCAACAATTCAATCTAACCAAGCTTATTACAAAGAAGCTTTTCGTTTTGGTACATATATTGTAGGGGCTGCTGAGCTTAACAGTCCAACTCCTGATAATTATGATCCACAATAATTAAAAAAATACACATATGAAAAATTTAATAAAAACATTGTTTGCATTTGTCATTGTTTTGATGACAAGTTCTTGTGAAGAGGGTGATATATTTACGGGAAGTCCTCAAGATTCTGGTGTAGCTAAAGTTGTGCTAACGGGTACGATTTCTACCCCTGAAACAGAAGTTGTTGCTGGACAGCCTTTCCCTCTTACAGTTACGCTTCCACAATCATTTGATGTGAACGTAAGTGTTGAAGCAACATCGTTTGTTCCTAATACTAGTAAACGATACAGAGGTACGGTTATTATTCCAGCTGGTCAAACATCAATTACTTTTCAAATGAGAGCTCCTGGTGCAGAGACTCCAGACATGCCATTTAAAACCAATATGGAAGTATATTTATCTTCAATAACAACAGATCCAGTTGATGAAGAAATTGGTTTTAAAGGAGTGCAATATTCATTAACTTCTGAAAAGTTAACGTTAGATTTTGGAGATTCTCGTCTAAGTGTACCAGACGCTTCAATTCTTTCAGTTCGAATTGATTCCGAAGGCCCTCATTATCAACCAGGTTTGGCTAATTATAATGGTTTAAATTACCGCGTTATCAAAGATGGAGTTTTTCAAGCAACTATTCCAGCAAAAGCGACTACAGGTACTACTGCAAATCCAGTTTACAATTCGTTCTATGGGAAAAGCAACGTCGCATCTGAAGTTGTTTTGAACATACTAACTGTAGCAGAAAACGGGGCATCAACAGATGGTGAATATATTATCAAAATTTACCCTTCGAAGTTGATTTCTTCTCCTATGGATTTATTTTCACGATTCACACTTCGTTTACCTGACGACAGCGCTAAGACAATTTCCGTATTTTTGCCTGCACTAGTTGCTAATACTACTATTAACGCTAGCACTGGTATTTCAGTATTGAAAATTGTTAAGTCAACTGATGGCGATGGGAAGCCAATTTTTGATGTAACAGTTATATAATGCTATAACTGTTACATATTTTTTTAAGCCTTATTTATTTTATTTTATTACATTTGCTATTAACTATTTAAATTATTTATTATGAAAAAATTATTACTATCATTTTCTCTATTGCTTGCATTAACCGCGCAAGCGCAAGATTATTGGACAGAGTATGCAACAAATCAACCAACGGCAAGTACAGGTATGAGAAGTATCTCTATTGTTGACGACAACGTTACTTGGTTAAGTAATTCATGTGGTACAACAGGTTGTACAACTATTCGTCGTTATTCAAAAACTACTGATGGTGGTTTGACTTGGACTTCTGCAGATATTGATTTAGGTGCTGCTGCTGCTAACTTAGAAATTGCTAACATTCATGGAGTTTCTGCTGATGTTGCATATGCTTCTGTTTTTCCTAAAGCAGGTGGTGTTACAGGAGGTGTATGGCAAACTGTTGATGGTGGTTCTACTTGGAACAGACAAGCAACAGCGTCATATAATGGTGCAGATGGTGCTTCATTTTGTAACTTAGTTTACTTTTGGGATGCTAATCTTGGAGTAACAATGGGAGATCCATCTAGTGGATATTTTGAAATTTATACAACTACAAACGGTGGTACTAACTGGTCACGTGTTCCATCTGGTAACATTCCAGCTCCATTAGCTGCAGACGAATACGGTTTAACTAACCAGTTTTCTGTAACTGGTAACAGAATTTGGATTGGTACTACTTATGGAAGAACATTAATTTCTTCTGATAAAGGTCTTACTTGGACAGCTATTCAAACTCCAATCCCTGATTTTGGTGGAGGTATCAACGGATCTGAATCTGGAGATTTAGCTTTTACTGATGAATCAAACGGTTTGTTAGCTACGAGTGATTATTTATTGTACTCTACAAATGATGGTGGTCTAACATGGACTGATGTTATTTGGGGTGGAGTGTTCAGAAATTTTGGTATTTCTGAAGTGCCTGGTACGCCAAACGCTTATGTTTGTGTAGGTGAAGATTTAGATTTAACTGAAAGAGGTTCTTCTTATTCTACAGACAGTGGTGTTACTTGGGTTAGTATCAATGATAACCCTGATATCAATTATGTAGATGGTGGAGTAATTTCATTCTTAAGCCCAACAATGGGTTTTGCAAGTGGTTTTAGTACTACAGCTACGATTGGTGGTATTTTCAAATGGAATGGTAATCCTTTATTAGCAACAAACGTTTTCTCTAACGATAAAGGATTTACAGCTTTCATCAATGCTTCAACAGGAATGTTAGAAGTAAACGGAAAAAACATTACTAATGTTTCTGTTTTCGATGTATTAGGAAAACAAGTTTACAATGGTAGCTTTACTTCTGTAGACGCTGCTTCAATTGCTGCAGGTAATCTCAATAGCGGTATTTATTTAGTACAAGTTACTAATAACGCTGGAGCTTCATCAACAGTTAAAGTGGTTAAAAATTAATTAAACAATTAGTTTTAATATACTAAAACCATCCGATTTTCGGATGGTTTTTTTTATTATACCAAATTCATGATTACTTCTTGTCAAATGAATTCTATTTACAAACAAATAGTTATTTTTGCCACTATATAAATATACTATGAGAATTCTGTTGACCGCTTTTCTTTTATTAACGGCATTGATTGGTTTTGCTCAAGAGCCTGCCCAAGAGCAGCCGAGAAAAAGTTTGTTGAAATCCCAAGAACAAAAAGCTAAAGAATTGGCTCGAAAAGCACCTATTACGTCCTATAGAATTATCACCTTAGAGCGCGATACAACTTATGTAGATACTTCACTGACCATAAAAAAAGAATACGAATACAATTACCTACGCAAAGATATTTTCGGATTAATGCCTTTTTTGAATGAAGGGCAAACCTACACCACTTTGCAATACAGTTTAAATCAATTTTCGCCTTATCCAGAGTTTGGCTATCAAGGAAAACATTTCAATTACTTGCAGCCCAATCAAATTAAATATTATTCTGTAGCAACACCTTTGTCTGACCTTTATTTTAAAACGGTCATGGAACAAGGTCAATCCCTAGACGCTTTCCTCACTGTCAATACTTCTGAACAATTCAATTTTTCCATTGCCTACAAAGGATTACGCTCTATTGGTAAATACATCAACCAACTTTCAAGTACAGGAAACTTTAGATTCACGACCAGTTACCACACTAAAAGCAAACGATACAACCTCAATGCGCATTACACCGGACAAGACATGCTCAACGGAGAAAACGGAGGCATCACAACACCTGAAGATTTCGAAAGCAAAGACACCGACTTCAAACAACGCCCTAGACTTGAAGTCTACCTAACCGATGCTACTTCGTTTCTCAAAGGAAAACGAATCTTCATCGACCATCAATTCAGAATCAATCCAACCGCTAGCAACAACAATCTATACATTACCAATCAGTTCAATTACGAAACCAAGTTTTTCGAGTATTACCAACCAACAGTAACTTCAACTATAGGTGATCAATTCGTAAATCGTTTCGGCAATTCTTACGTGACAAGCGGCATCAATGACCAAGTCAATTACAACCGCATGTACAACAAAGTCGGAGCACTATATGAAAACGAAACCCTTGGCAGGTTTCAATTCTTTCTAGACGATTTCCGTTACAACTATTATTACAATACGATTGTCATTCTTCAAAATCAAAATATCCCAAGTTCGCTCAATGACAAAATCAATAACTTCGGAGCACAATACGAATACCGTAAAAACAACTGGAAAGGAAAAATACTATACTCCAATTCCATCACCAACCAATCGTTAACCAATATCGAAGCCAACCTGCAATACCAATTCAACGCCAAAAACAAATTCTCCTTCGGCTATCAAAATGCCAACAAACTGCCAGACCATTTATACAACCTGCACCAAAGCAGCTACATCGCCTACAATTGGTTCAACAACTTCAAAAACGAAAAAATCAATACGATTACCGCCACTGCCAATACCCAATGGGCGGAAGCTTCGATGCAAATTTCCAATTTCGACAACCATCTTTTCTTCAGCGATGACAGCACCATCGATAACGTACAACTGATTTCCCCAAAACAATACGAAAAATCAATCCAATACCTTTCTATCAAAGTCAACAAAGAAATCAAGTACTGGAAATTAGCCCTTGACAACACACTATTATATCAAAAGGCAGAACAAGATGACGACGTTCTAAACGTTCCAAAAATTGTTACCCGCAACACACTCTATTTTTCCGATTACTTCTTCACCAAAGCGCTCTATTTGCAAACCGGAGTAACCTTCAACTATTTCACGAAATACTACGCCAACGGTTACAATCCAGTTGTGTCTGATTTCTTCGTACAAAACCAAAAGGAAATCGGTGATTTTGCCAATTTCGATTTCTTTATCAACGCCCGAGTTCGCCAATGCCGCATTTTCCTCAAAGCCGAACACTTCAATTCCGCTTGGGCAAGCACCAATAAATTTTACTCAGCACCCGATTATCCTTACCGCGATTTCATGGTGAGATTCGGACTGGTGTGGAATTTCTTCCAATAATATTCTGTGCGTGACCACAAGGGTCGGGCTTTCCGCACTCGCTTTTTTGCGCTGAACGCCAGCACAAAAAGAGCTCAGACAAATGCTCCAATCCCTCACGCAAACGTTGTCGAATTAACATCAGTCAAACTTGCAAACCTTCTTTTTATCAATATATTTGTAGCTTATTTTAAATAACACTTTCCTTTGCGCCTTTGCGTCTTTGCGAGAAATAAAACTTAGCAACTTAAAAATGAAATACTCAGAAAACATACTAGGAACCATCGGCAACACACCGCTAGTTCGCCTCAATAAAGTTACCGCCGAAGTAGATGCTTTGGTACTAGCCAAAGTAGAAACCTTCAACCCCGGAAATTCCGTAAAAGACCGCATGGCCGTAAAAATGGTCGAAGATGCAGAAGCAGACGGACGCCTAAAACCAGGCGGAACCATCATCGAAGGTACATCAGGCAACACCGGAATGGGTTTGGCATTAGCCGCCATTGTAAAAGGTTACAAACTCATCTGCGTAATCACCGACAAACAATCCAAAGAAAAAATGGATATCCTACGTGCTGTTGGTGCCAAAGTAGTAGTTTGTCCAACCGATGTAGAACCAACCGATCCCCGTTCGTACTATTCCGTTTCCAAAAGATTGGGTGAAGACACGCCAAACTCATGGTACGTCAACCAATATGATAACCCATCCAATGCCATTGCGCATTACGAGCAAACGGGTCCAGAAATTTGGGAACAAACAGAAGGTAAAATCACCCATTTCGTAGTAGGCGTAGGAACAGGAGGAACCATTTCTGGAGTAGCAAAATATTTGAAAGAGAAAAACCCAAACATCAAAATTTGGGGAATCGATACCTACGGATCTGTATTCAAGAAATACCACGAAACCGGAATCTTCGACGAAAATGAAATCTATTCTTACATCACTGAAGGTATCGGAGAAGATATTCTTCCCAAAAACGTCGACTTCTCACTGATCGATGGCTTTACCAAAGTAACTGATAAAGACGCAGCCGTATACACAAGAAAAATCGCACTAGAAGAAGGAATCTTCGTTGGTAATTCAGCTGGTTCCGCCATCAAAGGTTTACTGCAACTTAAAGAGCATTTCAAACCCGAAGATGTAGTCGTGGTGTTATTCCACGATTCAGGAAGCCGCTATGTAGGTAAAATGTTCAACGACGATTGGATGCGCGAAAGAGGTTTCCTCGACGAAGAAATCACAAAAGCCGAAGATGTCATCAAAGATCATATCGACAAAGCGCTCATTGTTGTGCGCACCGAAGAATTGGTATCACACGCCATCGAACGCATGCGCAAATACAAAATCTCCCAAATTCCAGTAATCGATATCACTGGTTTTGTAGGTTCGGTAGACGAATCGGATCTGTTCCAGATTTATGTTTCCGACAAGAATGCCGCCGACAAACCCATCCGTGAAGTCATGGGCAAACCCTATCCAATAGTAAAAATGGGAACGGCTATCGAAGAAGTGTCGAAACTTTTCACGAAAGAAAACCAAGCCGTACTGATTGATTTAGGGAATGGCAAACACCATATTATTACCAAATACGATATCATAGGAACGATAAAATAATTAACAATTAATAAGGAATAATTAATAATCAGAACCTACTCGGTAATTATTAATTATTCATTATTAATTATTCATTAATAAAATGACTTTCACAGCGATAGATTTCGAAACAGCTACCGGACATTTTCACAGTGCCTGTGCTGTCGGAATTGTAACAGTCGAGAACGGAATCATTACCGAAGAATATTACACGCTAATTCAACCGCCAAATAACGAATACTCGTATCATAACATTATGGTGCACGGCATCAAGCCCATTCAAACACTTCAAGAAAAAACCTTCGATGATTTATTTCCGGAAATTAAAAAGCATTTGTTTGGCAAAACCATCGTGGCGCACAACGAGCAATTCGATCGCAATGTGCTGATGAAAACCATGCAATATTATGGTTTGTATTACGATGAACTCGAACTAGCCGATCGCTGGGAATGTACCTGCAAAATCTACCGTGCTAAAGGCTACAAACCTGCCAATCTTAAATACTGCAGCGAGCGCAACAACATCGCTTTAAACCATCACGAAGCATTATCCGATGCTAGAGCTTGTGCCAAACTTTATTTGTTGAAATAAATAGGCTAGCTTAATTCTTCTTTTAAAAACTTTGCGTCTCCGCGTCTTTGCGAGCAATTTTTTCCTATCTTAGTATTTCAATTACACGCCATTCAAAATTTTTACCATGAAAGAAGATTTCCTTCACTACTTGTGGAAGTTCAAGAAATTCAACACTTCGAATTTACAAACCACAAACAAACAATCCATTTCAATCCAAAATGCTGGGCAATATTTGCAATTGGCCGGTCCCGATTTTTTTAATGCCCAAATTCATATCGGCAATCAAAAATGGGCTGGAAATGTAGAAATTCATCTCAAATCTTCTGATTGGTATTTGCACCACCACGAAAGCGATTCGGCTTATGATAATGTAATCCTTCATGTGGTTTGGGAACACGATGTTGCTGTTTTCAGAAAGGATAATTCCGAAATCCCAACCTTAGTATTAAAAGATTTTGTTGCCAAAGAAACCCTTGAGCAATACCAATTATTGTTGCAGCCCAAAACATGGATTTACTGTGAAAGACAAATAGCAACACTAGATGTTTTTGTCCTAAGAAATTGGCAAGAGCGATTGTTTGTCGAACGACTCGAGCGCAAGTCGAATCCTATTGCAGTATTGTTAGCGCAAACGCAAAATGATTGGGAAACGGTTTTATTCTATATGCTTGCCAAAAACTTCGGATTGAATACCAATGGTGAAGTTTTCTTGAAAATTGCACAATCGATTCCGTTTGCTGTAGTTCGAAAAGAAAGTAGTCAAGTCGAAAATATTGAAGCATTGCTTTTAGGAAAAGCGGGTTTACTCAATGAATCCAAAGAAGATACTTACTTCAATAATCTAAAATCTATTTTTAATTATCTCTCCATAAAGTATCGCTTGATGGCTCATGATTTTGAACCTGTGCAATTTTTCAAACACAGACCAGATAATTTTCCAACGATTCGATTGTCGCAGTTGTCGAATTTGTATGCCATCCAAACCAATCTGTTTTCCAAAATTATTCAAGCGGATACCATTGAGAAACTCTACGAATTGTTTCAGGTATCTACTTCAACTTATTGGCAAACCCATTATCAGTTTGATCATGCAAGCCCGAAGAAAAAGAAGTCACTTTCAAAAGCGTTTATCGATTTGATTATCGTCAACACGATCATCCCGGTTCAGTTCGCTTATGCTAAAAGTCAAGGTCGCGATGTTATTGAAAGTGCCATTCAATTGCTAGAAAGTATACAGCCAGAGCAAAACGGAATCATTCAAAAATTTCATGATTTCGGTATCAAGGCCAATAATGCTTTCGAAACCCAATCGCTATTGCAACTCAAGAACGAGTATTGCAACAAAAGCCAATGCCTAAATTGCAACATCGGAATAGAATTAATGAAAAGCAACCTATAAAAGTTTAATTTTGTACCATCAACCATCAACCATCAACCAAATCCTATGAGACTGGTCATACAACTGAAATATTTTTTTGAAAAACACGGCTTCCATGTTTCTTCGCGTCTGGCTGATAAGTTGGGCATGCGTGCGAACAATGTGCGTTTGTTTTTTATATACATTTCGTTTGTCACTGCCGGACTCTGGTTTGGAGTTTACCTAACTTTAGCCTTTTGGATTAAACTCAAAGATCTCATCCGCGCCAAACGAAGTTCCGTCTTCGACTTATAGCTTATAACCTTCAACTTTCTCCGCCACATACTAATCTCAACGCCAAACAAAATGAAATTATCATCACTTTCTCCGTATTTTAAATTTTCTAAATCACAACGCGCTGGTATTTTTGCCTTGTTTGCTGTGATTGTTTTTTTTCAATTCCTTTACTTTTTTGTCGATTTTAATCCAAAGCCTAATAACGCTAATGCAAAACAGCGATGGGTTGTGTTACCTGTTGTGAAAGATGCTACAGCAACTTATAAAAAGAAAGATGCCTATGTAATGCGCCCTTTTAATCCGAATTTCATCACCGATTTTAAAGGGTATAAGCTTGGCATGACCATCGAAGAAATTGACCGTTTGTTGGCCTACCGCAAAACCAATAGGTTTGTGAATTCGGCTGAAGAATTTCAAGCAGTGACCTATGTTTCAGATTCGTTGCTACGTGTTATCGCGCCGTATTTTAA
>ERZ724517.1206-NODE-1206-length-14486-cov-4.312660_pt1 | contig 14486 bp, 3 predicted proteins | sample MGYA00376050_ERZ724517 | MGnify/ENA primary metagenome ERZ724517 (study PRJEB28724, sample SAMN07190886) | activated sludge metagenome | isolation source: activated sludge of sewage treatment plant in Hong Hong | place: USA: Christiansburg, Virginia | collected... | reverse complement strand
AATACCGATACCACCCTATCAAGTGCTCAGCAGATCGGTGGGGTGGAGTTTGTCTCAACTGATGCCAATGATACCGCCGGAGTAGTGGCAAAAGTGGCAGCTTATTCACTTGGAACTACTGGTTCGTTTGGTAACCTTGGTTTTTATACTGGTTCAATCTCCTCACAGTTGTCTGAAAAAATGACCATCCTGGCTAATGGTAATGTTGGTATTGGCAGCACATCGCCATCTTCACTCTTGACGGTGGCGGGTACCACAACACTGGCTACTACGACAGTAACGGACGTTACATTGTCTGGCGCTTTCCGTGATGTGACCAGTTCCGCTGGTACCCTCGGTCAGGTCTTGCAGTCTACTGGTACGAGTACCCGGTGGGTAGCGACGAGTACGTTAGGTATCAGTGGGGGTGGAACTTTCCTCTCGTTGACCGATACGCCGTCGTCATTTACCGCTAACCGCATCATGTTCACGAACAGTGGTGCGACCGCACTTACTGATAGTGCGAGTTTGACGTTTGATGGATCACAATTGGCAACACTCAATTTGGCAGTGACCGGTACGTCTACTTTCACCGGTACTACCACGATGGCTTCAACCAGTATCTCTGGCACCTTACAGATGGGTACCACTTCAGTCTCATCACGATTTAATCTCGATGTAAATAACTTCAGTGCGGCTGGTACGGCTGGTCTCAATCGTTTCTATACTTCGACCAATGCCGCGAGTGGTACGGTGCAGTTTGGTGAACTTGGCTACTTCAAGAATAGCGCCAGTGCAACCACAACTATTGTAAGTAGCTTGTTCCGAGTGGAAGACAGTACCACCTTCGGTAACACGGTCCGTGGTCTTGAAGTGCAAGCCAACCGCGGTACGAATACGCAAGGCGAAAACACAGCGCTCTCAGGCTTCGCTCGGACCTTTGGTGTGCGGGGCTTCTCGAGCGGAGATGCGGGAGCACGCTTTGAGCCAGCGGGCGGTTACTTTGAAACTGGTGGTACCACGCAAGGTAATGCCATTCGGGGTTATTCATCATCAATTACTTCGGCTAATCTCCTTGCCCTTTTCCAAGACACATCTACATTCTCTGGTACCGGTCTCAATATCGACCTTGGTAACGGCACTGGTTCATTTACCGGCAAGTTCCTTGATCTCAAGGTGGCGGGAGCAAGTCGCTTTAACGTCGCTTCAACCGGCACGCTGGTTACCCAAGGTGATATTAGTATTGTGACTACGAACACCGATCCGGCTGCGAACAATGTCGTGGGTATGTACTTTGGCGCCAACGGCTTTGCGAGTATCAACCGTACGGGCAATGTAGCGATGAACCTTGGTCGTAGTAATGATGGAGCGGTGTTGCAGTTCTATAGTGCTGGTGCGGTGCAGGGAAGTGTCAGTATTGCAGGAGCGACTGTTTCATACAACGCCTTTACCGGTAGTCACTTTGGTCTCGTTGGTACAACGACATACGAGAAAGGCACCCTCCTTGAACTAACTGGTGAAAACGCCTACTACAACGACGATGCAACATCAGAAATCATTTACGGTATGCAAAAGAGCACAACCGAAAACAGTAGTAAGGTTATCGGTTCGTATTTGGCAACATTGGAACCAAGTCAAACAGAATCGACGGCGAACCCAACACTCGTGATGGCGGTCGGTAACGGTCATATGTGGGTGGCCGATCAAGGCGAAGATATCAAAGCTGGCGATTACCTTATCTCGTCAAACGTTCCCGGTCATGCCGAAAAGGATAATGGCACTTCGTCTATGAGCTACATTATTGCTCGGGCCTCTGAGGATATTGATTGGAACAACGTGAATACCGAAATTGACGGTGTAAAGCACAAACTCGTCACGGTATTTTTCGAAAACTTCACCAGACCAAATGTTGATTTTGCGCTTGTTGCTTCTTCAACTATTGGCTTGGCAGACGTACCAGAAGATTCATTTACGGACTCTTTCCTTACTGGTCTCTTCGCCAAGGTTGCACAGTGGGTAGGGGATGCGCAAAACGGCATTGGCTCAATGTACGCAAACGTCTTTAATGCTGGTGAGCGTATCTGTGTTGATGGTGAATGTCTCACCGCTGATGATATTCGTGACCTCAAAAATGCCTTACAAGGCGGCGGTAGTAGCAACCCTCCAAGCAGTCCAGGTGGAGATGGTGGCGGGGGATCGACAGAAGGTGATACTGGTGGAGGTGAGACAGTCGATGACGGAAGCGCCGCAGGAGGTGAGGCGGGTACCGGAGGTGATGGGGTCGCTGATGGCAATACCGGTGCTACCGATGGCACGACAGATGGAGGGGCAGGTACGAGTAGTGGAGATAGCGGCGGAACTGATAGTGGTGGCGCAGACGTGGGGAGTAGCGACGGAGGAGCATAAAACAACAATCACATTATGAACACAATTTACAACATCAATACATATATAAGTAGTAACAACGCATCGGGCGTGGCCAAACGACGCTGGTTGCGCTGGTTTGCGAGTTACAAAACAGTGCTGCTCCTCGTCTGTCTTTGTTGGTTGGGAATGATTGTCCCAGCCCATGCTCAAGTCACCCTGTCTGGTACGGTGTATAGTGACGCTGGTACTACTCCAGACGGTACCGTGCGGACGATTAATGTCGCTATTGGTACATCAACCCCTGGAGTATTTGCGTCAACTTCAATGGTGACGACTGGTGCCTATACGGTGACTATCCCGGTGGGAAATAATATTGCCAGTGGTACTCCAATTCTGGTATGGATTGACGGGGGAGCGGTGCTCGGGAGTGTGTTTACCAAAGCCAGTTCAAGTTTCCCAGGGGCCAATATTACCGGTCTCGATATCTACCGCAACCGCCTCATTGTCCGCCACGAGGGAACAAGCGCCACTTCAACAACAAACACCGATTTAGGTTTTTATACAGCGGCTCAGGATAGCGACTTGCAACATAGTACAACTACTGGAGGTATTATTATTAGTTCCCCAAACGAACTATACGTGTGGCCAGGCGACACCTTTGCTCCAGGAGGTGCGGTAACCGTAGCGGGGAATGCAGGAGCGGGAGCTACCGAAGGCTCAATGTATGTGGCGGCGGGTAGTACATATACAGCAGGAGGTGATTTGCGACTGGCTGGTTCACTCTCCGTTGTGTCGTCAGCTACCTTCTCGCCGGGGTCTTCGACTATCTTTTTTGTGGCGACTACGACAGGGAAAACCATTGATGCCCCAGTAGCGAGTATCGGTAATGTGACGTTTTCTGGTAGTGGTGGGGAGTGGACATTTTCGAGTAGTGCCACCACCTCAGCTTTCACCATTTTGGTGGGGTCGGTAGTGGCACCAGCAACCTCACTAGTAGTACAGGGGATATATCAAAATTACAGCACTTTTAATAATAATAGCGGCACGATGACAATCCGGGGACCGCTTACTAGTACAACCGGAAATTTTCCAACCTACACGGCTGGACTTGATACCTCAGGGAGTGCGGCTGGTACCGGTAACCTCGCCATGAACTATCTGGCGGTGTCGAGTAACGGGCAAACACTCTATGCGGCCAAAGCCGGCTCAGCCACCGCCTGTTCTCAGACGTCTGGTTCAGCCACCGGGTGTGAGCTCATGGTATTTAATATTTCAAATACCTCGGCGCCAAGTTTTGTGACAAGTCGTGACGTGTCGGGGAATAATGCCGGTACCGGTAACCTCGCCATCAACTACCTGCTCGTCAACGGCGATTACCTCTATGTCGCCAAAGCCGGCTCAGCCACCGCTTGTTCCCAAACAGCCGGCTCAGCTATCGGTTGTGAATTGATGGTGTTTGATATATCGAGTACTACGAACCCTACCTATGTCGCCGGACGTGATATGGATGGCACCGCGGCGGGAGTGCAGACTATTGCTGCAACTAGTTTGGCGATAAAAGACTCGAGTCTCTATGTGGCCAAAGCAGCTTCAGGAGCGACCGCTTGTAGTACGACCGCCCTCAACTGCGAACTCATGGTCTTTGATATCTCGAGTACCACGAACCCAACGTATATCACTGGGCGTGACGCTTCTGGTTCAGCGGCTGGTGTACAGTCAGTGAATATAAACAGTGTAAGTATTCTCGGCGATATACTGGTCGCTGGCAAAGCCGGCTCAGCCACCGCTTGTTCCCAAACAGCTGGCTCAGCGGTAGGGTGTGAACTGATGCTCTTTGATATCTCAAGCACCACCAATCCTACGTACGTTTCTGGTCGAGACACTTCAGGCTCTGCCGCTGGTACTGGTAACCTCGCCACGACGTTTGTAACCGGGACAGGAACTATTGCGTACATCGCCAAGGCGGCAAATGCCACCGCTTGTTCCCAAACAGCTGGCTCAGCTACTGGTTGTGAGGTGATGGCATTTGATATCAGTTCGACCACTAATCCAACATATGTGCGTGGTGTGGACAGGGCAGGGAGTCAGACTGGTGTGCAATCAAGTCAGGTAAGTCATTTGTATTTGGCGGGCACCTACCTCTTTGCAAGTAATGCCGCAAATGCGACTGTCTGTGAACAGAATACTGGACTTACTATTGGTTGTGAGTTAACGATGTTTGATGTCAGCTCTAGTACCGCCTTGCGTCAGATTAGTAGTCGAGACGCGGGTGGCGCGATAAATGGGGTGCAAACGCTGGCTCATACAGCGGCCGTTTCGGTCGGATCTATGCTCTTTGTGGCGCGAGCAGGAAGTGCGACCGCTTGTTCCCAGACAGTTGGTTCAGCGGTAGGGTGTGAGTTGGCCGCTTTTTCTTGGGCTAATCAACCAAGTGGTATCCTTATGGGGAACTTGAGTGGTAGTTCGGCGCTGGGGAATATCACAGCGACGGGTACGGTCGAGTTTCGTGATGTGGCGACAACAAGCAGTTTGACCATCACTACAGGTACGACCACGCTTCCGTCACAAATTACAGTAACTGGCAATTTTCAAAACAATGCCAACGTAATCTGGACAGAAACCACCCTACAACTTGATAGTAGTGCTGCACAAACGGTGGGCGGTACCCTGACGGGGACAAATGAGATGTATCACGTCCGCTTTTCGGGTGTGGGCGCCAAGTCCTTTACGAACAATGCCTCAACGACGTTTTTGACGATTGACAGTGGCGCAAATGTTGCGTTCCCAAGCCTCCTCACTATTCGTGATACATACACTAATAGTGGTACAGCGACAACCGCGAGCAGTGTTGTGTATACCAATGGTACTATCGGCAGTTTTTTGGCTGGCGCTAGTGTTGGTGGCAGTCTGACGGATGCTTCCAGTATCGCTGTTAACTCCCTCGTTCGGGTGGGAACTATGCTTTATGCCGGGAAGGCAAATAGTAATACGGCTTGTTCCCAAACCGCTGGTTCAGCAGTAGGGTGCGAACTCATGGTCTTTAATGTCTCAACCACTACGAGTCCGTTGTATGTGGCAGGCCGAGATATAACCGGGAACAACACCGGTACTGGTAATATCGTGGTCAACCACCTAGCAGTGTCTTCCAATAGTCAGACACTTTACATGGCAAAGGCCGGTGACGCTACCGCCTGTTCCCAGACCGCTGGCTCCGCTACCGGCTGCGAACTCATGGTCTTTGATATATCGAGTACCACGAATCCCGTGTATGTCGCAGGTCGTGATGCTACCGGTGATAGTACTGGTGTGGGTAACGTTGCAATGAGTTATCTGACGGTGGATGGTAACTATCTGTATGTTGCCAAGGCGGCAAATGCTACCGCCTGTTCCCAGACTGCTGGCTCCGCTACCGGCTGCGAACTCATGGTCTTTGATATCTCGAGTACGACGAATCCCGTGTATGTCGCAGGACGAGATGTAGATGGTACAGCGGCAGGTGTAGCGTCTATTAACATCTCGAGTTTGGTGGCAAATAACAGCGTGTTGTATGTATCGAAGGCTGCGGCAGGGGCGACTGCCTGTAGTACCACTGCCTCAAACTGTGAAATCATGGTCTTTAGTATCTCTAGTAGCACCAACCCAACGTACATCACTGGACGTGACGCCTCCGCTTCAGCGGCGGGGACACAGACACTAGCGGTTAACAATCTCACTGTTAATGGTAGTTTGCTATTGGCTGCCAAAGCTGGTTCTGCTACGGCTTGTTCCCAAACCGCTGGCTCGGCGGTTGGCTGCGAACTCATGGTGTTTGATATCTCAAGTACCACCAACCCTACCTATGTTGCTGGGCGAGATGTTACCGGTGATAGCACAGGAGTAGGGAACTTGGGTATAAACTTTGTGGCCGCTACCGGTTCATTGGCGTATGTAGCAAAAGCCGGTTCTGCCACCGCCTGTTCTGAGGTGGCTGGCTCCGCCACTGGCTGCGAACTCATGGTGTTTGATATCTCAAGTACCACGAATCCGGTATTTATGCGTGGCGTTGATGCCAGTCTCGAGACGAGCGGCGAATTGAGCCTTAGCACTACACCAATTGTAGTGAGCACCTCAACCATAATGGTTGGGCGGGCAGCGAGTGCGATACCATGTGAACAGATTTGGAATCAGCGGGTCGGGTGCGAGCTCTTGTTGATGAAGTTGCCAACCACCCTCACTGGCACCATGACCGGAACCAGTCGACTGACCGGGCTGACCACGGTTGGTTTTGCGGAGACACAGGCCGCCGCTTCAACCACCGATCTCACCGTTGCCTCGTCTTCAGTGTTGGCGTTGGCCTCAAACAACTTCAGTATTGCTGGCAATTTTACTCGTAACGGTGAACTTCGAGCCAATCAGAGTAATGTCTACTTGGCTGGTGCCAACCAAACCTTAACTGCGGTTGGAACCACTACTTTTTATGATTTGACTCTTATCGCCACCACTACGGCGACTACCACCTTCAGTGCCGGGTCGACGGTGGTAGTGCAGCGAAATGCCGTCCTTTCAGGAGTATCAACCAGTACGAGACTCGCTCTTCGTTCAGGTAGCGCTGGTACCCAGTGGCGACTTGATGCACAATCAAGTAGTACCGTTACACTTACCTATCTCGATATTAAAGACTCAAATAATATTAGTGCTACCGCCACGCCACTCGTCTGTTCAGTTGGTTGTTATGATAGTGGTAATAATACCAATTGGACTATTGGTCTTATGTACACCGTTTCCGGTGTGGTATATGCAGAAGACGGTGTGACGCCCTACGCTACTGCAACAGCGATGCGTTTGGTAGTGCCGCTTGCTACTAATTATATAGCCAATGCCACATCAGCCACTACGACAGGCGTCTTTAGTTTCTCGGTATCTGACCAGTATTTTGCCACCGGCACACCATTTATCGTATTTACCGACGGAGCCAGTGCCATGAAATCTAATACCATAACGAAGACTGATTCCCTTGCCAATATATCGGGACTTCATCTCTACCGTAATCATGTGATTGTACGTAGTGAATCAGGTACGTCAGTGCCTGTGACGAATGCTGATTTGTCGGAGTACACGAGTGCGGACGATAGTGACATTCGGTATACTGTTGGCAGCAGTGATGTTCTCACCGTCACAAGTCCAGCGGCACTGGTGGTCTGGGATGATACAAGCTACACACCAGGTGCGATAGTGACGATTACTGGTAATGCCAGTACAACACTAACTGACGGCTCACTCTTGTTGCGTGATGGATCGGTATATACGCCAACTGGCAAGACTGCGGTAGCGGGGTCACTGCGAGCTTCTTCAACAGCGACCTATACATCAGGACTGGCGGTGCTCGAGTTTAATGCCACTACGACCGGTAAGGTGATTGATGCGCAGGTGACAACATTAGGGAACGTGTCCTTTAATGGTACTGGGGGAGCCTGGTCGTTTACGCAGACAAACGCTACGACCAGCGACTTTGACATTAAGCGAGGTACCGTGACGGCACCAAGTGGCAATCTGGTGGTAAATGGTTTCTTTGCCAATAACGCTACGTTCACTAATAATAGTGGCGATATCATTGCGGTTGGGAATACGTTGGATGACAATGCTCGTGCAGCAACGTTTGTGGCAGGGCTTGATAACCGTGGTCAGAAAACCACCAACGGTGCGCAATCTATCGAAGCTCTGCATATAGCGGGTAATTATCTCTACCGAGGTATTAACTCTAATTCTAATGCCTGTAGCCAAACTGCTGGTTCGGGTGGTACGGGGTGTGATCTGGTGGTGTTTGATATCTCAAGTACTACCAACCCTGTGTATGTAGCAGGACGTGACGCTGATGGTTCGGCGGCTGGTACTACAACGGGGGCAACATTTAATGATATTGTTACTACAGATAATTATCTTTTTGTTGCTGCAACAGCCTCCAGTACTTCCTGTGGTCAGACGGCTGGTAGTGCCTTTGGGTGTGAATTACAGGTATATGATATTTCAAGTACTACCAACCCTGTGTATGTAGCCGGACGGGACGTCGATGGTGGTCTGGGTGGTGCTGCTGGCACTAGTTACGAAGCGATAGTTATTGCGGGGGACTATCTTTATGTAACGACAAATGGTAGTACAACTGCATGTACACAAATTGCTGGTTCTGCGGCTGGGTGTGAATTACAGGTATATGATATTTCCGATCCAACAAACCCTGTGTATGTAGCCGGACGGGATTCGGACGGGTCTAGTAGCGGTGTGACAGGAAAGAGGACTAAGGCAATATTTGTTTACGGCTCAACGCTATATATTGGTAAGGATGGTGATAGCAGTGTTTCTTGTGCACAGACTGCCGGTTCTGCAGTCGGGTGTGAATTGATTTACTTTAATATCGCGAGCTCTACCAATCCTGTATTTGCCGGCGGTCGAGACTCAGATGGGGCGTCTAATGGTTCAAATGATCGTGAAATAAATAGTATTTTTGCATCTAAAGATGTTTTGGTGATTGGGAAAGAAGGTGGTTCGACTGCTTGTGCACAAACTGCCGGCTCAGCTACGGGTTGTGAAATCGTCGTCTTCGATATTTCAAGTACAACCAATCCAGTGTTTGTAGCTGGACGAGACATGTCCGGGGATGATAGTGGAATAGGACTTGTTGTCGTTGAGTCTGTGTATATTCATGGAAATAATTTGTATGTTGGTAAAGATAGTAATACCACTGCCTGCTCGCAGATTGCTGGGCAGGCAAACGGCTGCGAATTCATGGTATTTGATCTGAGTTCAACCACCAATCCAGTGTTTGTAGCTGGACGAGACAATAGCGGTAGTACAGATGGTGTCGAGGCGCGTACTATAAATGTCATTCGAGCTACCGGTAATACTGTTTATGTTGGCAAAACAGGATTAACTACCAACTGTACAGATAGTACGGTTGGCACAGGGGCTATTGGGTGCGAGCTCATGATGTATCAAAGCTATCAACCGGCGGGCGTGTTATCTGGCACTCTGACAGGAGCACAGGCACTGAGTGGTGTTGAAACGAGAAACTTGGTGTCCTTTAGCAATAATGCCAGTACGACCAATCTCACAATTGCAACGAGTAGTACGATGACTACTCCGACGCTCATGTCACTTGCCGGTGACCTCACCAACAACGGAACTCTCGATAGTGCCTCGGGCAATACCTTTTGGGCATCTAGTTCAGCGACACAAACAATAAGCGGTGGAGTCTCTAGTTCAGCCACCTTCGATACATTGACCTTTGTGGGAAGTGGAGCCAAAAATCTCAGTATGAATGCCACCGCCACCACGCTGACGGTTTCGAGTGGTGCGACAGTAAATCAGTCTGGGCGCTTAACCGTGGCTGGTGATTACACCAATAGCGGCACGGTCGCTGCTGATGCGAGTAGTGAGCTAGTACTTACCGGGGAGAAACCACTTGGTTCATACGTGGTGGGACGAGATGTGTCTGGGACTTCCAATGGAACCACGGCTTCGTTGATGTACAATGTCGAATTTAAAGATGCCTACGCCTATGTCACAAAAGTTGCTCAAGGCACAAATTGTTCTAACACTATAGCAGCGTGTGAATTGCAGATCTACGATATGAGTAGTTCAACCAATCCGGTCTATGTGTCTGGGCGTGATGTAAACGGAGACACTAGTGCAGGAAGTCTCGATATGTTTGATGTGGCCATTAAGGGCAATTATCTCTATGTCACCAAAGGCGGCAGTGCCACCGCCTGTTCACAAACCGCTGGTTCAGCGATTGGCTGCGAACTCATGGTCTTTGATATCTCGAGTTCTACTAATCCAACGTACGTAGCTGGTCGTGATGCCAGTGGCAACAGTGCTGGTACCGGTGCAGTAAATGTGAATGATCTTGTTATTGTCGGTGATTATCTGTATGTCACCAAGGCGGCGAACGCCACCGCCTGTTCCCAAACCGCTGGTTCAGCCACCGGCTGTGAACTGATGGTCTTCGATATCTCGTCATCGACTAATCCGGTGTACGTGGCGGGACGTGATGCCAGTGGTAACAGTACCGGGACAGGTTCGGTAAATATTACGTCGATTTCTGCCACGGATATACTCGTTGTGGTTGGTAAAGGTGCCAATGCCACTGCCTGTTCACAAACTGCAGGTTCAGCGATTGGTTGTGAACTCATGGTCTTCGATATTTCATCACCGACGAGTCCAACCTATGTCGCTGGGCGTGATGCCAGTGGCGATAACGTCGGAGTTGGGAACGTAACTATTAACACACTCACCGTTCAGGATGATTGGGCACTTATCGGGAAACTTGGCGACGCCACCGCCTGTTCCCAAACCGCTGGCTCCGCCACTGGCTGCGAACTCATGGTCTTTGATATCTCATCGTCAACTAATCCAACGTATGTAGCCGGACGTGATTCAAGTGGCGACAGTGACGGAACGGGTGCAGTTGAGGTAGTGAAGAGTAAGAGCAGGAGCGGCTATTGGTATGTAGGTAAAGTGGGCGATGTTACCGCCTGTTCACAAACCGCTGGTTCAGCGATTGGTTGTGAACTCATGGTCTTCGATATCTCATCATCAACGAATCCGGTATATGTAGCAGGAACGGATGCAGATGGTAGTACTACTGGTACGGGAGAGGAAAATATTGGCGCAATCAATTATCGAGGCAACAGTCTCGTAGCCTTAAAGTCTGCTAATTCTAACGCCTGTTCCCAAACTGCCGGCTCAGCGATTGGTTGTGAGTTTATGAGCTTTAGTATCGGCAATACCCTGCGAGGGAACATGACCGGTACTTCAGCGTTGCGATCAGTTACTATGCAAGGTGCAACCGGTTGGTATAACAATGCCTCAACTACCAATCTCACCATCGACACAAACGGCGTGGCCTCCATGCCAACCGACTTGAGTGTGGCGGGCGACTTCATTAACAACGGTGAATTCTGGGCAAACAACGCAACGGTCACCCTCACCGGGACGGACCAGTATCTCGCGTCAGATGGTGATACAACGTTCTACAACCTCAGTCAGCAAGCAACCACGAGTGCCACTACCACGTTTAGTAGTACTGGTCGCTTCATGACGACTGGCTTCTTACAGCTTAATGGCACATCAAGCGCACGAATCAAGCTGCGGTCTGATGTCGAGGGTACCCAGTGGACCCTGTACCCTTACGGTAGTACCTCTGCGACCTGGCTTGATGTCAAAGATGCTCGCAACAGTTCATCAACGTACATTACCTGTACCACTAATTGTATTGATCGAGGCAATAATATGAATTGGATCTTTTTCCCAACCGTGCTTGGTACCGGATCAACCACCTTGGTCGCACACAGTGGTGGGCAGATAACTGATAACTTTGACGAGAGTGCAAAAACAGATGCCGCATTACTTGCTTTCCGCTTACAGCCAAACTCAGGTACTACCACCTACAATGCTCTTGGCTTCACGTTGCAGGGTAACGCCAATCTCAACCAGAGCGCCTTCACCAATTTCCGTTTGGTGGTTGATGCAAATAGTAATCAAGTGTTCGACGGCGGTGACTCTATCATTGGTGGAACTGGAGATGTGGTATGGACAGTAGAACGGGCTACGCTTGGTTTCTTCGAGTCATTTACGGCCACTACCAGCGCTGATTATCTGGTAATTGCCGATTGGTCGGTGCCGGTCAACGGTAGCTTCATGTCGGTGTCCCTTAGTCCAAGTGATATTGTGAGTACTGATACTTCTGGTACGCAGACAATCTTTGGGCAGACGGTACGGGTCCAGCATCATCGCAATAACCGTGGTGGTGGCGGCGGAAGTAGTAGTGTTGGTGGCGATGCACCGGCTGGTGCGGGTAACGTCGGTGGGGGAGGTGTCCCGGGTGGTGAATTAATTGGCTCTGATCCTGACTTCTTCTGGCCAACCAGCCAAAGTGGCTCGTGGAATAACGGAGCCTTGGCCTACGATGGTGTGGACGGGACGTATGCGACTACCGCAGCAGCCACCAACCATAGCTATACGAATCATGGGTTTGGTATCCCGACGAACAATACCATCAGCGGTATCGTCGTTAAGCTCGAATTGTCTGGAAACACAGCCGCCGGTTCCGTTGATGTACAGTTATCGTGGGATGGTGGTACCAGTTGGACGAGTACCAAAAATACTGGAACCCTCACCACCGCCGATGCGGTACGAACCCTCGGTTCCCCAAGTGATTTGTGGGGACGAGCCTGGTCGTCGGCTGAGTTTGGTAACGCAAACTTCGCCGTGCGGGTGGTCGGTAGTCCAAGTAGCAATACTATTAGTCTTGACGCTATCCAGGTACGGGTCTATCACGTGGTGGGCGGCGGGGGAGGAGGAGGTGGAGGCGCAATTTAGGAGTGTTATACACAGAAAAGCATAGAAGTGTTAATGAACAACAATGATATAATTATGGATATGAACAAAATTATTACTACAGGTCAATACGCATGTATCTACGCTGTTAGTGCACTAACCGTGTCGGCACTATTATTTAGTCTAATTCTCGAACCAACCTTAGGTCGAGCAGCGGCTTCAGCCAACGATACTTTTTTGATTACGCAGCAGATTACTGACGAAATTTCCTTCCTTGTGCCTGCGGCTGATGTCACCATGGCTGGTTCAATTCAGGGTGTGACGGGCGGTTACGCTACTGGTACCACCTACGCAGTGGTTCGTAGTAACAGTAACTCTGGCTATACGATGGATATTAGCTTCTCCAATGCCCCCGCAATGCGTGGTACTTCCACTCTCAGTACGGCTATCCGTGACTTCGCTACGTCATCTAGTATGATAGAGCCGAGCTTCACTTTCGTAGCGAGTTCAGCAGCGCAGTTTGGCTACACAGTTGCGGCTTCAACGACTTCTGACCTCGACCCCTCATTCTTGAACGACGGTTCTACTTGTAATGCTGGTGCAGGTTACACCGCCAATCGCTGCTGGATGTCACCATCTACCACAGCGTACCGTATTGTTAACCGCTCTACTTCAGCTCCAAGTGGTGCAACAACTACCCTTACCTTCCATATCGAAGTACCAAGTAACCCAAGTCCATCACTTGATGAAGACTTTTATGTAGCTACTGCGACCTTGACGGCCACCAACCAGTAGGTACACTAGTGTTATGCCGTACATTTTTGGTGGTATACTCCTCGCTGTTTCAGTCTTTTTGCCTGGTATTTCTGCTTCGGCCGAAGAGCCTAATGCCTCTTCAACGGCCGTAACTCAAACCACCTCACCAATTACTCGTGAGCAAATCCCTGGTAGCGATATTCAGCTCGGGGATTTTGTGGTAGGTCCCGGTAAGGCAGAGGTAGTGGTACGGCCAGGGGAGACAGTCTATAAAGAAATTACGGTCACCAATCGTATTGATAATAATCGTTCGTTCCAGTTTCATGTCGAGGATATGTCTGGGTCGGCTGACGGTAGTGAAGCGGTGGTACTCTTGGGTGACCAAAATGGACCCTATTCGCTCAAGGACTACGTAAGTGTTCCTGAGTCTACTATTACCCTTGGTCTCGGGGAACGGGCTCGTATTCCAGTCAAGATCACGATGCCGCCAAATGCGGAACCCGGTGGATATTATGGTGCTGTGTTGGTATCAACACTACAGACCGATGAAGATAATGATGGTTCTATTGCTCAATCTCCGATTATTGCTCGGATCGGTACATTATTTTTTATAACCGTACCAGGAGAAACCAGTCGTGAGAGTAGTCTCGTATCGTTTGCTACGGTCAATAACCAGTGGTGGTTCACCAAAGGTCCGGTGCCACTCGGTTTGACTTACGAGAACAAAGGCTCAATCCACCTTAATCCCTACGGTGAAGTGCGGGTTACTAACATGCTTGGTAACGAGGTGGGGTATGTAGAGCTTGATCCCTGGTTTGTACTCCCCAAGTCTATTCGAACTCGGGATATTACCTGGACGAGTGAATTTTTACTTGGTCGGTACACGATTACAGCTTCTGTGAATCGTGGGTATGATAATCAGATTGATACCAAAGCCATTCATATTTGGGTCATTCCATGGCAGTTGCTGATCGGTGTATTTGCAGTACTGTTTGTTATTATATTTGTTTTCCGCTGGTTCTTTAATAAGTTCGAATTTAAAAGAAAATAATCCATGAGGTTGGTTTCAACTT
>ERZ724517.1205-NODE-1205-length-14489-cov-4.018013_pt1 | contig 14489 bp, 8 predicted proteins | sample MGYA00376050_ERZ724517 | MGnify/ENA primary metagenome ERZ724517 (study PRJEB28724, sample SAMN07190886) | activated sludge metagenome | isolation source: activated sludge of sewage treatment plant in Hong Hong | place: USA: Christiansburg, Virginia | collected... | reverse complement strand
ACAGCAAGGAGCCTACACCGATTAATTGGAACTTCCAGGATCAAATAGTTAAAATCTCGTTTGATGAAGATGATACATTTTCCTTTCAAATTGAAGATAGTGATGTGTATATCCAAAAGTTGAAGCAAATACGTTCATATGCGATAGGTGGACAAACCCACCAGTATGAATCTATTCTTCTACTTAATTAATTAAATAAAGCGGAAATACTTCCGCTTTTTATTCTGCAAGAGCATATAAAAAAAACAAAAAAAAATTAAAAAAAAATCATGAAAATAGTATTGACACTTCAAAATTATCTCTCGATATTGCTATTACTAACACTCCATACATTTCTGGGTTGCAACAAGAAAGGAACAAAAACACAACTTAATCAACCAAATCAAAGCACTCCTCCAAGCATTGCATTTACATTTAGTTATTCAAATATTACTTCTGGCAGGGTTGATTTTACTGCTTCTGGGAGTACAGACGCAGCTCTTAATTGGGATTTTGGCGATGGAACCACAGCATCTGGTGTTACTCCAAGTCATACCTACAGTACAATCGGGGTACCGCACAATGTAGTTCTTACTGCTACAAATGATGCCGGTACTGATTCAGAAAGTCAAACAATTATTCCTAAATATGCCGATGGGACATTGACGTTATACACCTATCACCCTGGATTTTTTAATGATGCTACCGAGTATGTTTCTGTAACCGTTACAAGTCCAACTTATCCAACCCAAACTGGTACAATACATCAATCACAATTTATGCCTGACTGTTATGAAAACGGTACAATTTGGTTTAAACTACCACCGGGTACTTATACAATTGAAGCGTACAAAAGTTTTTTCAACAAAAACTATACTGGTTCGGCAGTGGTTACTTCTAACGACTGTAAAATAGTTGAACTTGTATTTCCTTAGTAGGTTATTTTGTTTCAGAACGAAGTTCTCCAATTGATTTTTATTTGTATTCACATTCCGGTAAATAGGACTCACAAAGTACTCTTCGGCACAAACTCTGCCAGACCAAAAGAATACTTGTGATAGTGAGTCTAAAGACTTTATGGTATCACAAGAAATCTTTTGCCCATGCGCTTCGTACACTCCGCTTTGGGTTTTGAGTCTGTCATAGTTTGTGCAGCTCATGCGTACTTTGCTCGGGAAGCTCTCTTGTCTAAAAAGTCATCATGAGAACGAGTCATTGCACCATTGGTACTTCAAACGGCAGGAGGGCGGTATGACCTGCTACAAGCAAGATCGAAATAGCTATCCCACATACCTATACACAATTTCGTCTTGTCTTGGAGCAGACAAATTGAGGCCCTTTCCTGTTCGTTTTCCGTACCATGGGACTCGTCTTCATGGTCACTTTTCATCCAACTGCTTCCCATAATTTGGCGAGCCTGCATTACCCACTGCGACTGCGAATACTCACATCCCTCTGGAGCTCATTCTTCGCTGAGAGGGGATGGAGTCTTCTTGCTTAGTTTAAGAGAAGAAAATATTCTTATTGAGGTTATCTTCTCTTACTAAGGTGTAAACAAAACAACTCCATCCTTTTCAGATACAATAAATGATGTTCTTCAAACCATGTATTCTCTTTTTTGTTTACCTCTTGTGGGTGCTCGCAAATCACTTCATTACCATTCCGTGATTTTCTTGACGGCTCGCATTTCATGCTGCACACAGGGTTCCACCTCGTTAATTGGAACCCCTACACACAGTTGGCTGAAGGCTCCTTTACCGATTGTATTTACAGAGAGGTTTTTATTTGCAAGTTGAAAATACTTTTGAAGATGGAAATTACTATTGGTGAGAAATTGGTCAATTTAAATATGTTTTCAGTGATTTTTAAAAATTGTTTTAGTTCAAGGACAGTCTGTTGAAAATTAAATTTTGCGTATTTCTACGCAAAAAGTGTACGTATTAATACCTACACTTTGATGGAAATAGTATCTGATAGTACTGTGCTATTAATTTGAAGCTCTTGATTTTTTGTATGTATTAATCTGCGTTGAATGAAATATTTCTAGAATCGGGTGCTCATAATTTCACCCGCCGCAAAGATATTATTCTGTCTCAACAAGTCAATAACCACGCTTTGTTTCACTTCGCTTGCCCAGTGGGTTTTGAGAAAACAATCTGCACCAGATGAGTTTAGGCAGAATAAGAGTTTTGGTAGTATTCTTTTTCCAAAATTCTTGACCTTGTTTTCGTCAGAATGAATTGCTGGACGCTATGGGTAAATAATGAGATGGTGTGTTTACTTAAGAAGGAAAACGAGCAATTATTGTTGGTAAATACTGTACATAGCATAAACATCTGAAAGAGGGTTAAAAAATGAAATAAATATCATATTAACTCGTTATTAAGAATTATATTTGATAAAAAATACTAGACCATTATGAAAAAATTGATTTCAATGCACCTGTTCAAAATGCTCCATTGCAAGCTTAGGATTATTTTTCTATATATATTCTGCATTCTTTATTTTAGTAAACTAAGTCATGCACAAACTGAATGTGGGCATGATTTTTTTACGAATTATTGTCTGTCTCATGATCTAAATTTTATTAATGTACTGAAAAGTCAGAATGCCTTTATTGAAAATTATATTTTGAACAATGTCGGCCAAAATGGATATCTAAATGCTCCCCAACAACCAATGTTGACCCAGCCTATCAATCAACTCTCACATGTTATACCCGTGTTAGTGCATATTATACCAGAAACTAACAATCCTGCGAATGATCCAGTCATAACATATGCGCAGGTAGAATCGCAAATTGATGCCCTCAATGCATACTTCAACGGAGTAGGCGTTAATAATAACAATACTCAAATTCAATTTTGTTTAGTTAAGAATAATTTTGGTGCTGCTGTCAACTGGAATATTATGGAACCTGGAGTATTGAGATATAGTCCTAATCCTGCTATAGCCAATAATACTTTGTCAGTTGCTGGAGCGAATGCGCTTGCAGCATTCACAAATTTAAATACTCCTAATGATTTCCAACATATTTTAAATATATGGGTGGTTAAGTCTATTGATGGGAATTGTTCCGGAGTGCGAGCGTACAGTCCATTACCCTTATCACCACAGGCAAATTTATTTCCTGGAATTATTTTAGACGGGATAGTGATAGCTGCTGGTGTATTTGGAAGTAATACTATTCCTGCCGGAGGTTCTTTTCCTCTTGTGCCGAATTACACACCATGCCCGAATGATCTTATTGTCAGAAATCAGGGAAAAATACTTGCACATGAGGTTGCACATTACTTAAGCCTTTGGCATACTTTTCAAAACAACCTCGTTAATAATACACCCTGTGCCGGAGCTGGCGTAAATTGCTCGGCTGATGGTGATTTTTGTTGTGATACTCCTCCCACGGACGTCCCTCTATCTACCTATATTAACGGAAACCCGATACCAGCAACTTGCGCAAACATTGCAGACGACGTTGCAAATTTCATGTATTACGCGGACGATATTACATTAGACCATTTCACTCAGAACCAGGTAAATTACATGCTGGCTTACTTATTTAACTTCAGAACTGATTTGATTAATGTTAATAATTTGGCCAACTGGGGTTTAATAGGTACTCCAAGTTCCTGTATTACGGACCAAGTATTTGCTGACTTTACTATTACTGGAAACTTATGCATAAATACCGCTATAAATTTTGCCCCGTCTATCGCGGCACCGGCTAATCTTGCAACCAATTGGCAATGGACATTCGGCGATGGCGGTACCGCGAATATTGCCAATCCCGTGCACACATATCTAAACGTGGGGCTATATACAGTTACTTGCACCGCAGATGATGGTGTTTCAACTGTGACAAGTACCCAGACCATAGCGATAGTCGCCTGTAATTTAAATCCCAATTATGTTCATAATGATCAATGGCATTTTGGAAATTTTGTTTCATATGATTTCACAGGAGGTGGAGTAATCCCACTCGTGAATGTTGCACCAAGAAATAATAATACAATCCTTGCATCGGAAACTGCAACCTCGTATTGCGATAATGCTGGCAATGTACTATTCTATACGAATGGCGTTAATTTTTGGAATGCTAACCATGTGCAGATTAATAATGCTCCGGTTTTTACTTCGTGTTCTTTCGGAGTAGATCCGCTAACAAACGTTACTCATAACACCTCCAGTCAGGTTCAGGGTCTTATTGCTTGCCCCCATCCTGATCCCAATTTGCCAAACCACTATTTTATTTTTGCCTCTCCTAATGGTGAATGTAATCTAATTACAAATACTGTGAGGTATGTTGTGCTTGACATGAATACAAATACATTCTCTCCAGTAACCACAATAAATATTAACGGGGCTGCTATGTCAGAGGGGATCAACTTAATTCCTCATTGCAATGGAAAGGACTATTGGTTGGTTTTTGGGGGAACTAATACTATTTTATATTCATTTTTAGTCAGTGAATATGGTGTAAGTCAGAACCCTGTGAATACTTTAACTGTCCCTTTTGGTTCTTATCACAGAATTAAAGCATCACCAAATAATAATGGGGTTGTATTCTTACATTACCAGAATTCACAATATGCAATTGAAGTTTGTCAGTTTGACAATTCTACTGGCGCTTATAGTAATCCTTCGATACTATATTCTTCTGTACATCCAATAAATGCTTTTTCCTTTAATTCAAATGCAGATCGAATATTTTTTCATGAGGATGATGTTAATAGTTATCTTAAATACATAGACCTCAATAATGCCGCCATAAACAATGTGAACGTCGGTAATGGAATGGCTCCCTTTCTTAATGCTTACATTATGCAATTAGGTCCGGACAATCATATATACGGACATTTTACTAACACTTTCAATTTTAGAGTTATCAATGCTAATGCAGTTCCTACATATCAAACTAACACGCTACAGGTAAATGTTATACCTGGAATTATTAATAGCTACTCATTACCCAACGTGATGGATGGCGTTCCACCGCCATTTACACCATTTTCAATTTCTGTGTCATACAATACTTGTGATGAAGTTTTACTAACTGTTCCTCCTTGCTGGGACGGATATGACTATGATATCAACTGGGGTGATGGAAACACACAGCAAAGTTTGAACCCACCCAATAATTTGTCGCATTCATATGCTACTAATGGAACTTATACGATTACAGCAACTCTATTACCACCTGGAACAAATGTTATTCCACTGAATCCAATTCAGGTAACTCAAGTCGTCAATATATTGAATAATTCTACTCCCATAAGTGGGAATGGTTCGCCTTGTTTAGTTACTAATACACATGCGCTACATACCGTGCCACAACTTTTAAATGCTTCATATACATGGAATATTAGTGCCAACGGTGTAATACTAAATGGCCAAGGCACATACCAGGTAAATGTAGACTGGATGGTCGCTGGCCCTGGTAACATTTCTGTTACTATAGTGTCTGGTGTATGTACTCTCAACCTTTCACTTCCAGTCGTAGTATACCAAAACCCAAATGTAAATATTACGAATGGTACTATCTGTGCTGTTCCAGCAACATTGACCGCTACTCCTTTAGGGTTAGTTAGCTACGTGTGGAATGGCCCAAATGCAGGAACCGGCAATCCGTTTTTAGCAAATAGCCCCGGTACATATATCGTAACTTGTACTGACGCGAATAACTGTGTCGGATCTGCAAGTATAACTATAGCGACCCCAAATCCTCCAACAGTAACCGCGACTGCATCGCTACCGATAATTTGTCTGGGGTCTTCCTCTGTTTTGACTGGTAGTGGCGCTGCGACGTATTTGTGGCAACCCGGTGCATTAACAGGTTCGCCTACGGTAAGCCCTGCAGTAACTACAATCTACACCGTAACAGGCACCTCCGGTAACGGTTGCACGGCAACAAGTACGGTTACAATTACAGTATTGCCGGCAAATGCACCCGCTTGTTGTTTGCCACCGGCTCAATTAGCCGTTGCTTTAATAATACCTAATAATGCAAATACAAGTGGCCTGAATCCTACCGATTTTGTTAACAATTCAGTCCCAATCGTTATAGACCAGGTGTTAAATGTAGATAACAATTTTTCAATTATCAATTGTCCAAATGTCGTGCTCGGTCCAAATGCTGAAATCATTCTGCAGAATAACTTGACACTTACTATTAACACCTCAAATCTTAGTGCTGTCTGCGGTACACAGTGGAAAGGGATTATTGCTGACCATACGTCAGAGGCTGTAGTCATTAGCAACTCAACTATTAGGGATATGAACTGGGGAGTAGAATTAAATAATGGTGCAGTTATTAATTGCCAGAATTCTACTTTCACGGATAATAATCTTGGCCTCAGAATATTAAACAGCCCCACAGGTTATAACTTAGCAAATGGCAATTGTGTAATCAGGAATAATATTTTTACAAGCTCCGGAAGTCCATTATTGTCTCCCATGCAGGCACAAAGCCAAAGTGAAATTGGCATTTACATTTACAAATGCAAAGAAGCGGAAGTAGGTATGTTGAATTACTCAGATATAAATGAAAAAAACATATTCGAACATTTATATAACGGTATTTACATTGTGCCTTCATCATTGAGTACTACCAATGAATTGAAGTTTTATAATAACGATTTCATTAATATCCATGATGAAAATATTCCTGCTAATGCCTTTGCAATGGGCACAATTGTAACTCAGGCCTATACAACCCATAGAGGAGCAGGTATTTACACCTTAGGCTTTGATCCAATTCCTTTACAAACCTCCATTACAGATTTACATAATATCAGGGTTTTACATGTCCCAGACGGTGCTAAATTTGACCATTGTGATAAAGCAATTTCGCTCCAATATTTCGGAGCGAGCGTTAAAGATGTGGATATTGAAGACTGTCCATTAGGTATTATGGCCACAAATGCTGATAAGCAAAAGTTTGATATAGGCAATACACCACAGGTAACGCAAGTTTGCAGTAGCTGCTCGACTGATATACATGACGTCATGATCGGCATCCAGATTCTAGGAAATACAGGCAAAAGCTATATACAAGAAAATAACATATTCTTACGCGGTGATCATTACCTAATGGGTCCCCTTAGTTTAATATATTATTGGGCAAAGGGAATCGATATAAAAAGTGTGGTAAGCAGTTCAAACAGTACATTTGAGATAATTGATAATTTTGTCAATATACCAGGATATGGCGGTATTGGCATTGTGCTGCAAAATACGGGAAGTACATTGAAGGTTGAGGCAAACGAAATCCATTTCACAAACATATTAGCTACTCCTACAAATGCTTGTGCTGAATGTGCTGCTGATGTAAAAGGTATATTTATTAGCAATGCTGTGGGTTCTCTAATTAGAGAAAATTTCATTCAAGGTTTTTCACTGGCTGGTGGTATATTAAACGTGCCGGTATTTAACGCTCGCCCTGCTGAAGGTATATATGTACACAAAAGCAAGCAGTTGCAAATAAACTGTAATGATATACGCAATTGCAGTGAGGGTATCACGGTAATAGGAGACTGCCATACGAACAATGACCAATTTATTACGCGTAATCGTTTTCACAACCACAATTTTCCGATGTTATTTCGACATCTTGGGGGCGAGGGTTCATTTGGGAATATAGGCAATAGTGGATACGATTGTGCAAATAACTTTACTTACCAACCGCCACAAGGTATGCCTGGTCAAGTGTTTAATGTAAATGGATGGAAGGTAACAAGAATGTCGCTAGTTGCATCAATTTTATTTGATGAGATACGTACCAGTAATAGCTTACTAGTTCCGGCAGAATCTGGCGGAAATAATGTAAATACCTTTTATTTTCCTATAAATAATCCTGGTGCTCAAACTCCTCCAAGTTGTAATATCAATAACCCATTTGCACCTCAAGGAGAAGAAATGGATAGCATCGATATTGTTGAAGCCACCGCAATAGCATTAGATAGTGTGATTTATCCAGAATTTCCTGCTGGTTCAGAGTGGATGGATGAACAAAGCCTATATCAAAGGCTATACGAAGATTCGACCCTAAGAAATAGTAATCCGATATTCAGCAGTTTCTACACTTCGCAACAGGCTCAAGCAACAGATGAGATACTGGACATAAACCGCAAAATAGCAATGCTGAATGACAGTACAATGAATGACACCTTATTGTTCATACAAAAACTAGCTGAGATAGGAAGTATAAATAATGGAATTACTCCAAGTAATATTTTTGAGACCAATGAGAAGAATGTAATAGGTTATTATCTGAAATGGCTGACTGGTGGTATCGACAGCTTGACTGAAAATGAGAAAACTGGTGTAGAAGTACTGGCCCTCAGTTGCCCATTTATTGAAGGCTCAGCAGTTTATAAAGCACGTTCCTTAAATGCAAATCTAAACCCCGGTATTGAATATGATGATTTAACAATATGCAATAATGCAGGGGTATATAAAAATGGGAGTACCTTATTCGAGGAAGAAAATAAATACCTAACCAACCTAATAAACAAAAGCCCGAAGACGTCAATCCCAATTGTTGGAAGTTATAAATTTGTATTGCACCCTAACCCTACACAAAACCAATTAAATATATCCTACAATATTGAACAAGATGGGCTATGTATTATTTATGACATATTGGGGAATGAAAAACAAAGTATAGTTCTGTCGAGAAACGCTAATCATGTTTCAACGCTACTTAATGGTCTGGCAAGTGGAATATATACATGTAAATTCACTGTAGATAACGGATATTTGGAAACTCAAAAATTAATAGTCGAATAATGACAAGATTACTGATAATACTTGCGTTGCTTGGATTTGACCTAAATGCTCAAACTAATTATAACAAAAGTTGGTGTTTAGGGGCAAATTATATTTATCGCGTTACTTTTTCACCGTCGCCTCAAATAACAATTTACAATAATACTAATTTTCTTACGTTTACAGGAGGTAATTCAAATATATGCGATTCATACGGGAATATTATTTTAGCGACTGATGGAATGAATATATATGACAGTACAGGTAATTTTATTGATAAGGGCGACACACTTGCTTCTTCCAATTTTTATAATTATTATGTGGGATTTAATCCAGCGAGTCAAGCTTCCATTTTTCTTCCATTTGAGAATAGAATATATTATCTTATTACTCTTGATGCAAGTGATAGTATGTTTAACTGGTGGTTTGCGCCTCCACTTCCACACATTGCCCCTTTTGATAGGTTGTTGTATCATAAAATTGATATGAATGCCAATGGAGGTGCGGGTAAAGTCATACAGAGGTCTAAAATAATAGTAGAACAGGATTCTATGTTGAAAGCTATGATGATAGCTTGTAGACATGCCAACGGCAAGGACTGGTGGCTGGTAAAGCAAATGTACGAATATTCACCGGGAAATTTAAAGAGCAAAAACAAAATTGCCACTTTTCTTGTAACGAAAGACAGTGTATATCCTCCAGTTATTACTTATTTTCAGGATTTTTTATTCAGTGATTATGATCAGGCAGGGCAAGCTATTTTTAATCAGGATGGCACTAAATATGCTGCCACATGCAGAGGTACCAATAAAGTATTTTTAGCTGATTTTGATAGATGTACTGGAATATTTAGCAATCCTAAAACATATAATGTACCTAACTATTCCTGCCATAATCCCAATGATTCGAGTTGGGTAGATAGTTTTACGCATGGGTTAGAATTTTCACCCAGTACTCAATTTTTATACATAAGCAAATCTTATAATATCTTGCAATTAGACATAACTGATAATGATAGCGCAACTGCATGGTACCATGTAGCAGGGCTAGATACGGCATGGAATTATTTTCCAAAATATTCGCGTTTAAGTATCGGGTATGATAATAAAGTATACTTAGGTTATGTTGGAGCCATAAGAAATACAATGAGCCATATTGATAATCCAGATGTGAAGGGGCTTGGATGTAATTTTTGTGCTGCCTGTTTATTATTTCCTTACGCTATTGTCTCCACCCCTCCCAATATGCCCAATTATGATTTAGGAGAATTACAGCCCTGTTGGCCAGTTGGAAGTAATGATGTGGAAATGAGCGATAATAAATTTGTTGTTTTCCCAAATCCTGCTGATGCATATGTTACCATAGAATATAAATTAGAAAAGAATGAATCGGCTCGTATATTCATATATGATTTACTGGGCAGAGAGAGAATTATTAGTGACTTGTCATTTTCTTCCAATAGGAAAATGCTGGATGTAAGTAAATTGGAAATTGGGATTTATACGTACAAATTTGTAATTAATAACAAGGAAAGTTATATAGGGAAAATTGTCATTGAGTAATGAAAAGATATTTTTGTACCATATTATTAGTAAGCGTTGTTTATGTATCATATTCCCAAACCAACTTTAATAAAACGTGGGTTTTAGGCACAAATTATGGAACAAATAAGGCGTATAAATTAAGGTTCACACAACCATTGCAAATTGACACATTTGATAATATTAATGTTTTAGGATTTGCAGCAAGTAACTCCAATATATGTGATACTAATGGGAATGTGATAATTACTTCTGATGGAATGAATTTATATGACAGTACCGGCAATTTTATTGATAATGGAGATACGTTGGCTAGTTCAGATTTTTATAATTATTATGAGGGGCGCAATCCAGCATGTCAATCATCAATTATTCTTCCATTTGAAGATAAAATTTATTATCTATTTACTTTAGATGCCACTGATAGCATGTTTAATTGGGCATTAAACAATGGAACATTATTTTTTGATCGCTTGCTGTATCACAAAATAGACATGAACGAAAATGGGGGTATGGGTAAAGTAATTGAAAGACAAAAGGTTCTGTTTGAAAACGATACTCTGATGAGACCAATGATGACTGCATGCGATCATGCAAACGGGAAGGACTGGTGGTTGGTAAAACAAATGTATGAATATGAAAACATATATAATAGCAAATGCAAAATTGCTACATTTTTGGTAACGAAAGACAGTGTGTATCCACCCACAATTTCTTATTTTTCAGTACCGTTAATCAGTTATTATGATCAGGCAGGTCAAGCTATGTTTAGCCAAGATGGAACACAATATGCAGCTACCTGTAGAGGAATGAATAAAGTACTTTTGGCCAATTTTGATAGATGTATAGGTATTTTTAGTAACCCAAAGACACACAACGTACCAAATTACTCGTGCCATAACCCCAATGATCCGAGTTGGGTAGATAGTTTTACACATGGGTTAGAATTTTCACCCAATGGTCAGTTCTTATACATTAGCAAATCATATAATATCTTGCAGTTAGATTTGACCGACAATGACAGTAATTCAGCCTGGTACCTAGTCTCAGGATTGGATACTTCATGGTCATATTTTCCAAAATATAGCAACCTATATTTAGGATACGATGAAAAAATATATGTGGGCTACTCAGGTGCAGCGAGAGAAAATATGAGTTATATCAATAATCCTGATTTCAAAGGAGCGGGATCTGGCTTTTGCCCATCTTGCATTCCATTTCCATACTATAATGTAAGTACTCCTCCAAATATGCCTAACTATGACCTGGGAGAATTACAACCTTGCTGGCCATTGAGCAACAACGAAAGAGTTAAATCTGAGAATTATTTGGAAGTTTATCCGAATCCGGCCAGTACTATATTAAATATTAAAACTGAAAGTAAAGAGAAACGGGAAATATATAATTCAGTGGGGCAGTTATTAGTTGTCACGGACAAAGATGAAATAAATGTGATTAGGTATAACAGAGGCATTTATTATTTGAAGATTGGAAGAATGGTCAAGAAAGTAATTATTGAATAGGGATGAGAAATTTATCCATGTAAACAAGTTGTGCGAAATTAACGACACACCACATTTAAAAAATTAAACTTAACATTGGTGTATAAAAGAAGGTTCTTGAAATATGATAAATAAAAGAGAAATAAAATTGCTTCCATTTGCGAGTTGGGAAAATATTAGAATAATTAAATGTCAAGGAAAGGAGATGAATAAATATCTTTATTTTCTTTGCTATTTAAGACCTTCAAATTTTAAAGAATTGGATGAATTGGACGACAGTATACTTAATGCTTTAAAATCAAACCAAAACGCTGAATTTTATTTGTGCCAGGAAATTTATCGTGAGGGTCAGACAGAGGAAATACTAAACAATATAGAATTAGATGAAATTCAAAATATTACAATTCAATTGAACCCCCAAATTACTGACGTCATACGTGATCGGGTTAAATTGGGGTTCGAAATTTACGGATATCCGAAATATTTTAATATTAGATTTAGGAAAGGACATAATTTTATATATCGCAGTCAACATTTTTCAACAAGTCTTGAATATAATCTTAATCTTAAATTGGAAAGTACAATTACACCAATATAGTTTAACTAACCAAAATGGCGACTATCAATACGAATAAAATTGAACTTAAGGATATTTTAATCCCGTTTCTTTCTGCCTTGTGTGCTGTAGGAATTAATCAGCTATTCTTCTTTTCAAACCTAAAAAGTCAAGCAAGAATAGAATTGAAGAAAGAGAGGATTAAGATTCAGACACCAATACTCAATAGAATTTTATCGTTTACATACAAATACGAATTGATTTCAACTAATCATATTATGACTAGAATTCAACCGGTTTCTGTAACTCATACTTTTTACAATATCGATACTAAAATTACTGATACCAATTTCTACGAAGAGGAGTTAATATCTAAAGATACCTCAAAAGTAGATTATCCGGCATTTGTAATAGACACGATGCGAAGAAAGAAATTATTTGACGATTTAAACGAAATTCTCAAAAATCGTGATTTACTTGAACATTCGATTTATGTTAAAATTGATGAAATTGTAAGTTTGTTGGAAAGCAATCCATTTCCGACTATAGATTATATAAATAAAAATATATCTACGTCAAATTGGAATAAAGAAGAAATTAGAAAATTGTGGTTTGACGAACTTGTGGTAATTAGAGGATTAAGTCTACATGAATTAAATGAACTTGAAAATTAATTTCGCCAAAAAAGTGGTTTGCAGGATACGATACTGTATTTAAATTCTCTTTGGCAATTAATTTAAGTTCTTTTCGATACCCTTGCACCTTTTAACCAAAACCTGTTAGCTGTAATAGTACTCAACCAAATTTAAATTATACTATGTTTATGAGCCATAAGACTTTATCACAAACTGAAATTAAAATTCTCTCTAGAACCCTTAATCTAACTGAGAAAGAGATTAAAGTTATCGAACTAATTTGCAAAGAATTTAGTAGTCCAGAAATTGCAACTAAACTTGAACTAAGTCCCAGAACGGTAGAAGGGATACGTTACAAAATTTTACAAAAAACGAAGTCAAAGAATGTAGTTGGTATAGTTAAATTTGCAGTAAAAAATAAAATATACATTATTAAGTAAGGGATCTTCGACCTTACTGATGGTTTGAAGTGGACAGTAAGGGAATATTAAAACCAAAAAGACAAGCACGAAACATCGCTAAACAAAACATTATTGAAGTACTCTCTACCAGGAATCCAATTGAAATTTAGAATGCTAACAGACCTGTAATTTATCCTGCCAGAAAACCTCAAAAACTTGTATTAAGTCGGAAGAATGGACACTATTTACACAAATGATTGGTTCAGTCACAACATTCCCGCTTGGAGGAAATGGTTGAAAAAATTTAGAAAGAAGGAAGGCCTATCTTTTCTTGAAATAGGTTGTTATGAAGGTATGGCTACGAGATGGTTATTGGATAACATTTTGACAAATCCGAGTTCACATATTTCAGTTGTGGATACTTTTTCTAGAAGTATGGAATTCCAACAGATGGATAACAGCAAAATGCTTGAACATTTTATGAGCAATGTTGGATTTGACAAACGTGTAAAAATATTTCAATCTACTTCAAAAGATTTTTTGAAAACTACCCAGGACTTTTTTGACTTCGTTTACATCGATGCATCCCATCAAGCAAAAGACGTAATGTCTGATGCAATTTTATCGTGGTACAGATTAAAAAAGAATGGGGTGATGATATTTGATGATTACGAATGGAAAAAGTTTCCAAAGACTTCAAGTCTTCATCCTAAAATGGCAATCGATTGTTTTATGGAAATGTTTAAAGAAGAGATTAAAGTTGTGGGGATAAACTATCAAGTATGTTTAATGAAAACTATAGTTCAATAATGTTTTGGGTAATTACATGAGATGTAAATGGTATCATGACAAATTGCTCTTCTGTTCATTTCTATAAATTCATCAAAACATAAGTCAATAATATTCGGGTATTTGTTGTAAAGTACTGTATCCTTTAGTTTTAAAGTCAGTAAAATGCAACAAGAAATATCCATCTTATGAGATGCATAACCTACCCTTATTTGATCTGGACCCTGTAAAGATAAAAGTGTGGAATAAATAAATCTTAATTCACTCTTAAAGAGGACAATGTCTGCATTGTATAGCTGTACACTCATAAAAAAACAATA
>ERZ724517.1203-NODE-1203-length-14517-cov-5.569907_pt1 | contig 14517 bp, 12 predicted proteins | sample MGYA00376050_ERZ724517 | MGnify/ENA primary metagenome ERZ724517 (study PRJEB28724, sample SAMN07190886) | activated sludge metagenome | isolation source: activated sludge of sewage treatment plant in Hong Hong | place: USA: Christiansburg, Virginia | collected... | reverse complement strand
CGCATCATTCGCGCCAAACTGTCGTTAACGTCCCTGACGCCAGTGCGAGGCCTGCGACTTACGTGACCGATCAGACTTTCCGTTTTCCGCGCTTCTTCGTGACCGCGCCGTCGCCCTGCCCCTACATACCGGGCCGGACCGAACGCAAGGTGTTCACCGAATTGAAGGGCAGCGACGGTGCCGCGATGCACGAGGCGCTGGCGCGCATCGGTTTCCGGCGCAGCCAGAACGTCGTCTACCGGCCGAGCTGCGACAATTGCAGCGCCTGTGTGTCGGTGCGCGTCATTGCGGGCGAGTTCAGGCTCAACGCCACGCAAAAGCGCCTGATGAAGCGCCACGCCGATCTTGAAGTCAGTGCCTGCGCGCCTTGGTCGACCGAGGAGCAGTTCGCGCTGCTGCGGCGCTACCTCGGCGACCGCCACCCCGATGGCGGCATGGCCGAAATGGACGCGTTCGATTTCTCCGACATGATCGAACAGACGCCCGTCGATACCGTGGTCATCGAATATCGCGAGCTGGGCGTCGACGGCAAACCTGGGCGACTTGTGGGCGCCTGCCTGACCGACAAGCAGAGCGACGGGCTGTCGATGGTGTACAGCTTCTACGCCACCGACATTGCCGAACGGCCGGGGCTGGGCACCTTCATCATCGCCGACCACATTACCCGCGCCGCAGCGGCGGGGCTCCCCTATGTCTACCTCGGCTATTGGATCGAGGGCTGCGCGCGCATGGATTACAAAACGCGCTTCAAGCCGATCGAGAAGCTGACCGCCGGAGGCTGGCGGCGCACGCAGTGAGCGCTGTCGAGGTGCTGACCGCTGACGATGCCGACGCTGCGATTGCGCTCTGGCAGGCGGCGGGGCTGACGCGCCCGTGGAACGACCCGCATGCCGATTTTGCCCGCGCGCTCGCCGAGCCGACTTCGGCAGTGCTTGGCCTGCGCGACGGTGGTGCCTTGGTCGCGACGGTGATGGTCGGCGACGATGGCCACCGCGGCTGGGTCTATTACCTCGCGGTTGATCCGGCACGCCAGCGCGGCGGGCTGGGGCGCATAATGATGGCGGCTGCCGAGGACTGGCTACGCGCCCGCGACTGCCCGAAGCTCAACCTGATGGTGCGCGGCGACAACACGCAAGCGCGCGGATTTTACGCGCGGCTCGGTTATGAGGTGAACGACGTGGTGACACTGGCAAAGCGGCTGGATTGAAGCTCAGCCTGTGTCCTCCCCGTCTTCGGGGAGGGGGACCGCCACTTGGCGGTGGAGGGGTTGGGCGCCCCACTGTCCAGATCGCGGCTTTAGCTTGACCCTTGCGCACCCCACCACCGCGCGAAGGGCGCGGTCCCCCTCCCCGAAGACGGGGAGGATCAAGAGATGCTGCCTTAGTCTTCCAGATTCGGGCGCAGCCAGGTCTCCGCTTGCTCGACCGACACACCGCGCCGCGCGGCATAGTCGGCGACCTGGTCGCTGCCGATGCGGGCGACGCCGAAATAGCTGCTTTCGGGGTGCGCGAAATAATAGCCCGAAACTGCGGCCGTCGGCGTCATCGCGAAGCTTTCGGTGAGTTCGATGCCGGTCTTGGCGGTGGCGTCGAGCAGGTCGAACAGCTGGCGCTTCGGGCTGTGGTCGGGGCACGCCGGATAGCCCGGTGCAGGGCGGATGCCCTGGTATTTTTCGCGGATCAGGTCTTCGCTGGTCAGCTTTTCGTCCGCCGCATAGCCCCAGAACTCCTTGCGCACGCGTTCGTGCAAATGTTCGGCGAACGCCTCCGCCAGCCGGTCGGCGAGCGCCTTGAGCAATATGTCCGAATAGTCGTCATTGTCGACCTTGAAGCGCGCCAGATGCGCGTCGATGCCCTGCCCCGCGGTCACCGCGAAGCCGCCGAGCCAGTCGCCGTCGGGCGAGACGAAATCGGCAAGGCTGCGGTTGGGCACGCCCTCGCGCTTGACGACCTGCTGGCGCAGGAACGGCACGCGCGCCAGTTCGGTTGTGCGGCTTGCGTCGGTGAACAGCAGCACGTCGTCGCCGTCGCGCTTCGCCGGCCAGAAGCCGATTGCGGCGCGCGCGGTCAACCACTTTTCGTCGACGATCTTCGCCAGCATCGCCTGCGCGTCCTTGAACAGACTCGTCGCGCTTTCGCCGACAACCGGGTCGGTCAGGATCGCCGGATAATTGCCCGCAAGTTCCCAGGCGCGGAAGAACGGCGTCCAGTCGATATACGGCACCAATTCTTCGAGCGGATAGTCGTCGAGTGTCAGCGTGCCGAGCGTCTTCGGCGCCACCGGCGGGTGCTTGGCGAAATCGGGGACGTAGGCGTTGGCGCGCGCTGCCGCAATCGAAGCCAGCTTGGTGTCGCCCTTGTTGGCGCGCGCGACACGGATCGCTTCATATTCGGCGACCGTGCGATCAACCAGCTCGCTGCGGATTGCCGGTGAGTCGGACACTAGCGCCCCCGCGACACCCACCGCTCGGCTGGCATCGAGAACATGGATCACCGGGCCCTTGTACGCCGGTTCGATGCGCAGCGCGGTGTGGACACGGCTGGTGGTGGCGCCGCCGATGAGCAGCGGCATCGTCATGCCGGCGCGCTGCATTTCGGCCGCGACGGTGACCATTTCATCGAGCGACGGCGTGATGAGGCCCGACAAGCCGATCATGTCGGCGCCATGTTCGTTGGCGGCCGCCAGAATCGTCATCCACGGCACCATGACGCCAAGGTCGATGACTTCGAAATTGTTGCACTGGAGCACGACGCCGACGATATTCTTGCCGATGTCATGGACGTCGCCCTTGACGGTGGCCATGATGATCTTGCCCTTGGCCTGCGCACCCTCTGCCTTTTCGGCTTCGATATAGGGCAGCAGGTGGGCGACGGCCTTTTTCATCACGCGCGCCGATTTGACGACCTGCGGCAGGAACATCTTGCCGGCACCGAACAGGTCGCCGACGACGTTCATGCCGTCCATCAACGGGCCTTCGATGACGTCGATCGGACGCGTCGCGACCAGCCGGGCTTCCTCGGTATCGGCGACGACATGCGCGTCGAGGCCCTTGATCAGCGCGTGTTCGAGACGCTTGGCGACGGGCAGCGAGCGCCATTCCTCGGTGGCCTTTTCGGCAACCGAGCCGTCGCCCTTGAAGCGGTCGGCGATTTCGAGCAGCCGGTCGGTGGCATCAGCGCGCCGGTTGAGCACGACGTCTTCGCAAGCGTCGCGCAGCTCGGGATCGATCGTGTCATAGACATCGAGCTGGCCGGCGTTGACGATCGCCATGTCGAGCCCGGCGGGGATCGCATGGTACAGGAAGATCGAGTGCATCGCGCGGCGCACCGGTTCGTTGCCGCGGAAGCTGAAGCTCAGGTTCGACAGCCCGCCCGAGATATGCGCGTGCGGACAGCGCTGGCGGATTTGCTTGCACGCCTCGATGAAATCGACGCCGTAGTTGTTGTGCTCCTCGATGCCCGTCGCGACCGCGAAGATGTTGGGATCAAAGATGATGTCTTCGGGCGGAAAGCCGTTGTCGGTGAGCAATTTGTAGGCGCGCGCGCAGATTTCGACCTTGCGCGCGCAGGTGTCGGCCTGACCGGCTTCGTCGAACGCCATGACGACGACGGCGGCGCCGTAGCGCTGCACCTTCTTCGCATGGTCGAGGAACGCCGCCTCGCCTTCCTTCATGCTGATCGAATTGACGATCGGCTTGCCCGAAACGCACTTCAACCCGGCTTCGATGACGCTCCATTTCGAGCTGTCGACCATGATCGGGATGCGCGCGATATCGGGCTCGGCGGCGATCAGCTTGAGGAACGTCGTCATCGCGTACTGCGCGTCGAGCAGGCCTTCGTCCATGTTGACGTCGAGCACCTGCGCGCCGCTTTCAACCTGCTGGCGCGCGACTTCGACGGCGGACGTGTAGTCGCCCGCCATGATCAGCTTCTTGAACCGCGCCGAGCCGGTGACGTTGGTGCGTTCGCCGATGTTGACGAACGTCGCACTTGCAGATTTGGTCATGGTGTCAGGCTGCCAGAATCATGGGATCGAGACCGGCGAGCCGGGTTGCGACGGGAAGCACGGGAACGACGCGCGGCGGATACCCGCGCACCGCATCAGCCATTGCCTTGATGTGCGCCGGCGTCGTGCCGCAGCAGCCGCCGATGACGTTGATCAGGCCTTCCTTCGCCCATTCCTCGACAAGGTGGCCAGTGCGCGCCGGCAGCTCGTCATACTGGCCGAGCTCGTTGGGGAGGCCGGCGTTGGGGTAGGACATCAGCAGCGTGTCGGCGATGCCCGACAGCAATTGCACGTGCGGGCGCAGCAAGTCGGCGCCGAACGAGCAGTTGAGCCCGACGGTCAGCGGCCTGGCGTGGCGTACCGCCCACCAGAACGCATCGATGGCATGGCCTGAAAGGTTGCGCCCCGACATGTCGGTGATCGTCATCGAAATCATGATCGGGATTTCGACGCCGCGGCGGTCGCTTTCCTCCAGCACCGCCATGATCGCCGCCTTGGCGTTCAAGGTGTCGAAGATCGTTTCGATCAGGATGAAATCGACGCCGCCGTCGAGCAGCGCCTGGATCTGCTGCGTGTAGACGTCCTTGACCTGGTCGTAATCGACTTCGCGGAAGCCCGGATCATTGACGTCGGGCGACAGCGACAGCGTCTTGTTCGTCGGCCCGAGCGCACCGGCGACAAAGCGCGGGCGGCCGTCCTTGGCCTGCGCCGCATCGGCCGCACGGCGGGCAATGCCGGCCGCGGCGAGGTTGAGTTCACGCACCAGATGTTCGGCGCCGTAGTCGGCCTGGCTGATCGTCGTCGACGAGAAGGTGTTGGTCGAGACGATGTCCGAGCCGGCATCGAGATAGCCCTGGGTGATCTTCTCGATGATGTCGGGGCGCGTCAGGCACAACATGTCGTTGTTGCCCTTCTGCTCATGGCTGAGGCCCAGCGTGCCGGCATAGTCGGCCTCGGCCAGCCCGAAGGTCTGGATCATCGTCCCCCAGGCACCATCGGTGACGAGGATGCGCTTGGCGGCCTCAGTGCGGAAACGCGCGGCGGCGGCACTGGGCTTGTTCCCTGGGCTGGGCTTGTTCATGCGGCTTCACTCACTTTCGGGCGCACACCGAGCATGTGGCTGATCGCATAGGCGAGCTCGGCGCGGTTTAGCGTGTAGAAATGGAACTGGCGGACGCCGCCGGCATAGAGCCGCCGGCATTGTTCGGCGGCGACGGTCGCCGCGACCAGCTGGCGCGCGGCGGGCTTGTCATCGAGCCCTTCGAAAAGCCGCCCCATCCAGTCAGGGATGTGCGTGGCGCAGCTCGCGGCCATCTTCTTGAGCATGGCGAAGTTGCTGACAGGCAGGATGCCGGGCACCAGTTCGGCGGTGATGCCGGCGGCAGCAGCGGCGTCGCGGAAGCGGAAGAAAGTGTCGGGTTCGAAGAAGAACTGGCTGATGCCGCGCACCGCGCCGGCATCGATCTTGCGCTTCAAGTTTTCGATATCGGCGGTCGCGGTCGCGGCGTCGGGGTGGCGCTCGGGATAGGCGCTGACCGACAGTTCGAAGTCGGCAACGCGCTTCAACCCTTCGACCAGTTCGGCGGCACCGGCATAGCCATCGGGGCGCGCGACGAACTTTTCGCCGGCGCGCGGCGGGTCACCGCGCAGTGCGACGATGTGGCGGACGCCGGCATCCCAATAGCCGCGCGCAATCGCATCGATTTCATCGCGCGAGGCATCGACGCAGGTCAGGTGCGCGGCGGGCTTGATGTTGGTCTCGCGCGCGATGCGTTCGACGGTGGCGTGCGTGCGTTCGCGCGTCGAACCGCCGGCACCGTAGGTCACCGAGACAAAGCGCGGGTTGAGCGGCGCCAGCGTCTGCACCGACTCCCACAGCGTCGTCTCCATCGCCGGCGTCTTGGGCGGGAAGAACTCAAAGCTGATGTCGATATCGCCGGGCAGATCGGCGAACAGCGGCGTGCCGTGCGCGCGGGCCGCTTCGTATTTCTCGGCCTGGGTCAGCGTCATGCGGCGTCCTTTCGATCCTGAATACGGGGCTTGGTCGCGGCAGCCCCGGGCCGCTCGCCGAGCCACAGCGTCACCGTCAGCGCCTGCGTTTCGCCGCCGCGCAGATGTTCGACGACGCGCGGCGCCAGCCCCGCCGCCGCCATCCAGTCGCAGACCTGCGCGTCTTCGAAACCGAGCCGCGCATGGGCATGGCGGGCGCGCAGTTCCTCGCGGGCATGCGGGGCGAAGTCAACAATGAGCAGCCGCCCGCCCGGCGACAGCACGCGCGCCGCCTCGGCCACCGCCAGCGCCGGCGTCTGCGCATAATGCAGCACCTGGTGCAGCACCACGGTATCGGCGCTGCCGTCGGGGCGCGGCAGTGCATACATGTCGGCCTGGCGGACCTCGCAATCGGCGAGCCCTGCGGCTTCGAGCTTGCCGCGCGCCAGCCGCAACATGTCCGGCGACCGGTCGATGCCGACGGCGCTGGCGGCGCGCGTGCCGAACAGTTCGATGATGCGGCCGGTGCCGGTACCGATGTCGAGCAGCCGCCCGACCGGCCGGTCACCGAGTGCGGCCTGCATCGCGGCTTCGACGACATCCTCGGCGATATGCAGCGAGCGGATGTCGTCCCATTGGTCGGCATGCGCGGCGAAATAGGCGTTGGCGGCGGCAACGCGTTCGGCGCGAACTTCGGTCAGGCGGGCGCGGTCGGCAGCAGCGACGCTGCCGTCGCCAACCATCAACGCATCGAGCGCCGCGCACACCGGTGCGGTCAGTGCCGCATCGCCCAGTCGCACGAAGACCCAGGCGCCTTCCTTGTAGCGGCGCAGCAGCCCGGCATCGGCAAGGATGCGGACATGGCGCGATACGCGCGGCTGGCTCTGGCGCAGCACGGCGGCGAGTTCGCCGACCGACAGCTCCATGGCGCGCACCAGCAAAAGCATGCGCAACCGCGTCGGATCGGCTAAGGCACGGAATATGGCGAGCGCGGTTTGCATCGCGGCGGGATATAAACATATCTTTATATGCGGTCAATTGCGCATCACGCCGGCGGGTGTCGTACTTGCTGTTGCAGCGCGGCTGTGGCACCGCAGCACAAACGTTTCCAAAGGGTTTTGATGCGCCTGATTCCCGCCTCGATCGCTGCACTGTCGCTGGTGCTGGTCGGTGCCTGCGCGACGCCGCGGCCGGGCAGCATGGCGCGCGCCGAGGCCGACCCGTGGGAATCGACCAACCGGCAGATCTACAAATTCAACAAGCGCGCCGACAAATACGCATTGAAGCCGCTGGCGCAGGGCTACCGCGCGGTCGTGCCGGCGGCCGCGCGGCGCGGCATCGGCAACGCCTATGACAATTATCTCGAGCCGCTGTCGTTCACCAATGCGATATTGCAGGGCAAGGTCAGCCAGGCGTTTCGTACGCTCGACCGCTTCATCATCAACAGCACGCTGGGCGTCGGCGGGCTTGCCGACCATGCCACCGACATGGGGCGCCCGCGCGAGAAGGAAGATTTCGGCCAGACCTTCGCCTATTGGGGCATCCCGTCGGGCCCGTACATGATGTTCCCGATCTTCGGGCCGCGCACCCTGCTCGACTTCGCCGGGCTCGGCGCCGACATCGTGCTCGACCCCGCCGACATGATCCGCAACGCACTAAGCACGATCGGGCCGTACTGGACGATCGCGATCTTCGGCGCCAAGGCCACAGTCACTCGCGCCGAGTTGCTCGAAGCCGGCGCCGACCAGGCGCTCGCCGACAGCCTCGACGAATATGCGACGGTGCGCGCGGCGTTCCTGTCGCGGCGCAAGGCGCAGATCTGGAGCGGCCTGCCGATGCCCGACGATGACGAAGCGCCCGTCGAGGATGCACCACTCGCGCCGGGCGCCACGCCGCAACCGAAACCTGTGGACGCACCCAAACCGCCCGAACCGACCCAGCAACCCTGAAGGACACGCGCATGAAGTTGCTGCCCGTTGCCACTGTCTTGTTGCTCGTGCTCGCCGGCTGCAACAGCGCCCCTGAACCCGGCTCGACCGCCGACAATTCCGCCGAAGGCGCAATGGTCCGCAAGGCCATCGCCGATGTCGATGCCGCGCAGGCCGCTGCCGCGAGCCAGCCCGCCAAAGCGAAGTAATACCGGCATAGAGGTTCTTTTGAGAGCCTCCGGCGGGCAGGCGTGACGCCTGCACCCGATTGAATCAGTGTTTTCGTCATCCCGGCGAAGGCCGGGACCCAGCTTTCTTGTCGACGGTGCGAGCAGAAGCTGGGTCCCGGCCTTCGCCGGGATGACGATGTGCTTTTCAAGAAAAAGGGCCGCGTTCCCGAAGGAACGCGGCCCAAATTGTTGGCGTCGGTTGGTTTGGACTTAGAAGTCCATCCCGCCCATGCCGCCCATGCCGCCGCCCATGCCGCCCATGCCGCCAGCGCCGCCCTTGTCGTCGGCAGGCATTTCGCTGATGGCAGCTTCGGTGGTGATCAGCAGGCCAGCGACCGAAGCTGCGTCCTGCAGCGCGGTGCGAACGACCTTGGTCGGATCGATGACGCCCGAAGCGACGAGGTTTTCATAGACTTCGGTCTGCGCGTTGAAGCCGATCTTGTCGTCGTTGCCGTCGAGCAGCTTGCCCGAAACCACGGCGCCGTCATGGCCGGCGTTCTGGGCAATCTGGCGGACCGGCGCGAACAGCGCCTTGCGGATGATGTCGATACCGCGGGTCTGGTCGTCGTTGATGCCCTTCATGCCAACAAGCGCCTTGGTGGCATACAGCAATGCCGTGCCGCCGCCGGGGACGATGCCTTCTTCGACGGCTGCGCGCGTGGCGTGCAGTGCGTCGTCGACGCGGTCCTTGCGCTCCTTGACTTCGACTTCGGTCGAACCGCCGACCTTGAGCACGGCAACGCCGCCCGCAAGCTTGGCGAGACGCTCCTGGAGCTTCTCCTTGTCATAGTCCGACGTGGTGATTTCGATCTGCGCGCGGATCTGCTCGACCCGGCCCTTGATCGCATCGGCCGAACCGGCGCCATCGACGATGGTGGTGTTGTCCTTGTCGATGGTGACGCGCTTGGCCTTGCCCAGCATGTCGAGCGTGACGTTCTCGAGCTTGATGCCGAGGTCTTCGCTGATCATCTGGCCTTCGGTCAGGATCGCGAGATCTTCGAGCATCGCCTTGCGACGGTCACCGAAGCCCGGCGCCTTGACGGCAGCGACCTTGAGGCCGCCACGCAGCTTGTTGACGACCAAGGTCGCGAGCGCTTCGCCTTCGACGTCTTCGGCGATGATCAGCAGCGGGCGGCCCGACTGGACAACCGCTTCGAGCACCGGCAGCAGCGCCTGCAGGTTCGACAGCTTCTTTTCGTGGATCAGGATGTACGGCGCGTCGAGTTCGACGGCCATCTTTTCCGGGTTGGTGATGAAGTAGGGGCTGAGATAGCCACGGTCGAACTGCATGCCTTCGACGACATCGAGTTCCGACGCCATACCCTTGGCTTCTTCGACGGTGATGACGCCTTCCTTGCCGACCTTTTCCATCGCCTTGGCGATCATTTCGCCGATTTCGGTTTCGCCGTTGGCCGAGATCGTGCCGACCTGGGCGATTTCCGACGTGCCGGCGACGGGCTTCGAACGCGCCTTGAGGTCAGCGACGACAGCGGTCACCGCCATGTCGATGCCGCGCTTCAAATCCATCGGGTTCATGCCGGCGGCAACCGACTTCATGCCTTCGCGGACGATGGCCTGCGCCAGCACGGTCGCGGTGGTGGTGCCGTCACCGGCGATGTCGTTGGTCTTCGAAGCGACTTCGCGAACCATCTGCGCGCCGAGGTTTTCGAACTTGTCCTTGAGTTCGATTTCCTTGGCGACAGTGACGCCGTCCTTGGTGATGCGCGGGGCGCCGAACGACTTTTCGATGACGACATTGCGGCCCTTGGGACCGAGCGTCACCTTGACCGCGTCAGCGAGGATGTCGACGCCGCGCAGGATGCGTTCGCGGGCGTCACGGCCGAATTTTACGTCTTTGGCTGCCATGTTGAATTCCTTGAATTGATTTTGAAGAGGTTCGGAAAGTCGGACTCAGGCTGCGAAGCTTCAGGCTTCGATGATGCCGAGAACGTCGCTTTCCTTCATGATCAGCAGGTCTTCGCCGTCGACCTTGATCTCGGTGCCCGACCATTTGCCGAACAGGATCTTGTCGCCGGCCTTGACGTCGAGCGCGTTGACCTTGCCGTCATCGCCACGTGCACCGGCACCGGCAGCGACGATCACGCCTTCCTGCGGCTTTTCCTTGGCGGTGTCGGGGATGATGATGCCGCCAGCGGTCTTGGCTTCGGCTTCGATGCGGCGAACGAGCACGCGGTCGTGCAGCGGACGGAATTTCATGTGAGCTTCCTTTTTGATGACGAATGGCTGCGTTGGCACTCAGCAAAGGCGAGTGCTAACGACTGGGCGCATATGGTACCCGGCGCCGGAAGCGTCAAGGGCAGGATCGATGAACTTTCGATGTCAGCGCTGCGTCGATTTAATGCGCCAGCGGACGCCCCTGTAAGACAGCGCAAAATGCTGCTGCGTCGCAGTTGACGTTCTATCTTGTGCTGGCTGACTTTGCGGTTAACATGCGCTGAGCTTTTCACCGGCGTACCGCCGCAAGGGCGGACTTCGCCAAATCAACAAGGGAGTGGCGATAATGGCTGAAGACTGGTCAATCGACGTCAAGAAATACGCGCCGGATGCGGATGACAATGTCATCGCCGCCATCGTGCGTCACTGCGGCATTGCGCTGCGCAACCGCGACTCTTCACTGGTGTCGTTCACCGACACTGCCGAAACCGACCTGGTGCGCGAAAGCTATTGCAAGAAGAAGCTTGGCCTGACCGACCCCGACTCGGTGCTCGATGCGGCGATCGCCAAGGTCGGCGAGCGCATGAAGGCCGATCACACCAAGAACCGCGTGACGGTTTACTATCTGCTCGCCGAAGCCTTCAACAAGCTCGGCATCTTCGGTGCCGTTGCTGCAGTGGCCGCACCTGTCGCCGCCGCCGTGGCAGCCCCGGTCGCTGCCGCTGTCGTCGAGCCGGTCCCTGCACCGCGCGCCGCACCGCTCGCTGCGGTGCCCGAAGTTGCGGCAGCCGGCAGCATGCGCTGGCTGTGGTGGCTGCTCGGTCTGCTGGCGCTCGCCGGCCTGCTGTGGTGGCTGCTGCGTCCGAAACCCGAGGCGGTCGTCGTCGCCGAAGTCACCGAAGCCGTGGTGCCGGCAGCGCCCGTCGCCGCACCGGCCGTGGTCGTTCCCGAAGGTTCGGGCGTGACGACACAGGAAGTCGAAGGCAAGCCGGCGGTTTCAGTCTATTTCGATACCGCCAAGACCGATGTCACGCCGGACTTCGCGGCGGTCGCCGCACCGGTCAAGGCCTATGTCGAAAGCCATCCCGGCGCACGACTCGCGGTGTCGGGCTACAATGACCCGCGCGGCGACGCCGCGATGAATGCCGAGCTTTCGAAGAACCGTGCCAAGAGCGTCCGCGCTGCATTGATCCTGATCGGCGTGCCGGAAGCCAGCATCGATCTCGTCAAGCCGGCCGAAACGACCGACACCGAAGACAGCATGGTGCAGGCGCGCCGTGTCGATATCAGCGTCGTCGATCCGAGCTGACAGTCGCAACATCAGGCGACGATTGAACAACGCCCGGCGCGCCAGCGCGCCGGGCGTTGATTTTTTGGACGATATGCGGCCGGCAACGGGCCGGGATATCACAGTCATTTGGCGTTGGCCGGCGGGCATCGTATAGCGTGGCGATGAACCCCGACCGGAAAGCCCGAAAATGAACGTGCTGCGCAAAATCTGGCGCTTTCTCGTCGGCGTCAAGGATGCGCTGGCGCTGATCCTGCTGCTGGTGTTCTTTGCCGGCGTCTGGTCGCTGCTGCGCGGCGGCCCGCCCGCGACGGTGCCGACCGATGCGGCGCTGGTGCTGGCGCTCGACGGGCAGATCGTGGATCAGGCCAACGAACGCCCGTTGCTTGCGGCAATTGCCGGCGACACGGCGCGCCAGATCGAAGTCCGCAACGTGCTGATGGCGCTCGACCGCGCCAAGACCGACATGCGCATCAAGGCGGTCGTGCTTGAACTCGACGCCTTCACCGGCGGCGGCCAGGCCAACCTGCAAGCCATCGGCCGCGCGCTGACCGCGGTGCGCGCCACCGGCAAGCCGGTGCTCGCCTATTCGACCGCATACACCGATGACAGCTATTATCTTGCAGCACACGCCAGCCAGATCTGGCTCAACCCGCTCGGCGGCGTGCTGCTCACCGGCCCCGGCGGCACCAACCTGTATTTCAAAAAGGCGCTCGACAAGCTCGATGTCGACGTCAACGTCTTCCGCGTCGGCACCTACAAGTCCGCCGTCGAACCGTTCACGCGCAGCGATGCCTCGCCCGAATCGAAGGCCGCGTCGCAGGCGCTCGTCGATACGCTATGGGCGAGCTACCGCGCCGATGTGTCGAAGGTCCGCCCCAAGGTCGACTTGCCGGCGCTGCTCGCCGACCTGCCGGCGCGCGTCAAGGCCGCAGGCGGTAGCCTGTCGCAGACCGCGCGCACCGCCGGCCTCATTGACCGCCTCGGCAGTCCCGAAGATTTCTACGGCACGCTGCGCCAGCAATATGGCGAAGGCGAGGGTGACAGCATCGCCAGCTTCAACGGCATAACGTTGTCACGCTACCTGTCCGCCACCGCCGACCAGAACAAGAAGTCCGGCGACGCCATCGGCATCGTCTATGTCGCGGGCGACATCGTCGACGGCTTCGCGCCCGCGGGCACCGCAGGCGGCGACACCATCGCGCGCCAGATCGACCGCGCACTGAACGACACCGACATCAAGGCGCTGGTCGTGCGCATCGACTCGCCCGGCGGCTCGGTCATGGCCTCCGAACGCATCCGCGAGGCGCTGTTGCAGGCGAAAGCCCGCAAGCTGCCGATCGTCGCCAGCTTCGGGCCGGTCGCCGCCAGCGGCGGTTACTGGGTCGCCACCGCCGCCGACGAAATCATCGCCGAGCCCGCGACCATCACCGGCTCGATCGGCGTGTTCGCGGTGATCCCGAGCTTCAACCGCCTGCTCGACCGCGTCGGCATCGGCGCCGACGGCGTCAAATCGACGCCCTATACCGGCGCCCCCGACATCCTGCGTGGGCTGACCCCCGACACCAAGTTGCTGCTGCAAGCCTCGGTCGAAGACATCTACCGCCGCTTCACCGGGCTGGTCTCGGCCGCACGCAAGCTGCCCGTCGAACGCGTCGACGCCATTGGCCAGGGCCGCGTCTGGGCCGGCTCGACCGCGAAGGACCTCGGGCTGGTCGACAGCCTCGGCGGCCTCGATGCCGCCGTCGCCGCTGCTGCGCGGCGCGCGCAACTGCCCGCCGACGTCCGCACCGTCGATATCGAACGCCGCCCGTCGCTGCCGTTCGAAATCCTCAACAGCCTGTTCGGCGAGGAAGAGGAAGACATGCGCCAGCAAGCCGCCATCCGCGACCCGTTCGCGCGGCTGGCGCGCGTCGACCAGGCGCGCATCCTCGGCGGTATCGCGCAGGCGCAAGCCGTCGCCAGCGGCCCGACGATGCAGGCAAGCTGCCTCGATTGTGCGGGGCTGATGCCGCCGCGGGCGCTGGTCAAGGCGCCGTCGGGGTGGCTGGCGAGCCTTGCGGCTTTGGTAGATTAAGAGCCTCAGGCCTGCCCGCCGGAGGCTCTTATCGCCTGTACCCCGGCAACTTCAGATTGAACCGGATCGCCGCCGCACGCAGCGCAAACCCCGACAACGCGCCGAGTATGCCGGCGGCAAGCAGCGGCACGCCCAGCACCGTCAGCCCGACATAGACCGCTGCGCTGATGACGGCTGCGGAGATATAGATTTCGGGGCCAAGCAGCATCGACGGCTCACCGGCCAGCACGTCGCGGATGATGCCGCCGAAGGTTGCGGTCAGCACCCCCATGACGACTGCGACGAGCGGTGCGACGCCGTAGCTGATGGCTTTGGCTGCGCCAACGACGGCGAACGATGCCATGCCGACCGCATCGAACCAGATCAGCGCGCGCGCCGGCCAGCGGTCGACATGGACGAGCCAGGCGACCGCCGCGACGCCGAAGCACACCCACAGATAGTCGGGCTGGCGCACCCAGAACACCGGTGCGCCGATGAGCAGGTCGCGCAGCGTGCCGCCGCCGATGCCGGTGGCTGCGGCGAAGAACGCAAAGGTGATGATCGTCTGCTTGGCGCGCGCCGCCGCCAGCGCGCCGGTCAGCGCGAACACCGCGACGCCCAGGAAATCGAGCGCGACCAGCGCCGGGCGCAACTGTTCGATGGTGATGTTGGCGGGGTCCATCTAGTGGCGCTGTCGGCGGCGCAGCGTGACGAAGATCAGCACGATGCCGCTGATGACGCTGGTCACCGCCAGCACCGCCGAGCCGATGAGCAGCGGGTGGTGCGTATCCTCGCGCCCGACCGGATCGAGAATGTGCAGCCCCCAGAAGAAGTCGAACAGCCGCC
>ERZ724517.1201-NODE-1201-length-14534-cov-6.937150_pt1 | contig 14534 bp, 10 predicted proteins | sample MGYA00376050_ERZ724517 | MGnify/ENA primary metagenome ERZ724517 (study PRJEB28724, sample SAMN07190886) | activated sludge metagenome | isolation source: activated sludge of sewage treatment plant in Hong Hong | place: USA: Christiansburg, Virginia | collected... | reverse complement strand
GCGTCAATTTCTTTCTGACCCGCGGGTTGTTGAAATACCAAAACCTATCTGGTGGCTGATCCTCAACGGCATCATCCTCAACATCCGCCCTAAAAAATCGGCCGCCAAGTACGCCTCGGTCTGGATGAAGGAAGGTTCGCCCTTACGCGTTCACACCGAACGTCAGTCGAAAATGCTCGCTGGCCATTTGGGCGAACGTAGCCACCATCTGACGGTTACTCTGGCAATGCGTTATGGCTCTCCATCAATTCAGGACGTATTAAGCAAACTCAAGGCAGGCGGCGCAACGCGCATCTTGCTGGTGCCGATGTATCCGCAGTATTCATCGAGCACTACCGCCACGGTGGTGGACGAAGCCGCCAAATGGCTGCTGAAAATGCGCAACCAACCCGAGATACGTTACATCCGCAATTTCCACGACGATCCCGGCTACATAGCGGCCCTGGAAAAATCGGTACGCAAGCATTGGCAGGCCAATGGCCAACTCGGCACCAACGACAAGCTCATCATCAGCTTCCACGGCCTGCCCAAACGCAGCCTCGATCTCGGCGATCCCTATTTTTGCGAATGCCAGAAAACCGGCCGCCTGCTCGCCGAACGCCTGAACCTCTCGGCCGAGCAATATCGCGTTTCCTTTCAATCACGTTTCGGCAAGGCGGAATGGCTGCAACCCTATACCGCGCCCATGCTGACCCAGCTTGGCAAGGACGGCACGCCACGCATTGATATCATTTGCCCCGGTTTCGCCGCCGACTGTCTGGAAACTCTGGAAGAGATTGCCATGGAAGGGAAGGATGACTTCATTGCAGCGGGCGGCAAGGAATACCACTATATTCCGGCACTCAATGAGGATGAAGCATGGATCAAGGCATTGGCCGATCTTGTTGAACTCCATCTCGGTGGCTGGCCGACGAAACTGTCAGCAGATCCTCACGCGCTCGAATCTACCGCCAGTCATGCAATCAAGCTGGGCGCGCACTCTTGAAGATTAATGGGGTGCCCTCATATCAGCATCACCTGATACTTTGAGTGCCACCCATGGAAAGCTCACTACACGTCGTTTGCCCCCATTGCTCGGCAGTTAATCGACTTCCCACCACACGCCTTGCCGATAATGCAGTTTGCGGCCAGTGCAAAGCAGCTTTGTTTACTGGCCAGGCACTGGAACTAAGCAGCACGAATTTCGACCGCCACATCGGACGCAACGACTTGCCTGTAGTCGTTGATTTCTGGGCGCCGTGGTGCGGGCCTTGCCGATCGATGGCGCCCAACTTCACGCAGGCTGCGCGCGAGATGGAACCACGGGCGCGCTTTGCCAAGCTCAATACCGAAGCAGAACAACGGCTTGCCGCTCGCTTCAACATCCGCAGCATTCCAACGCTGGCTATCTTCAAGAGTGGGCAAGAAATTGCCCGGCAAAGTGGTGCGCTCGATCTAAACAGTCTGAAGCGCTGGGTCGAGACGCATCTTTAAATACCTCAACTTATCGTTTTACCGGCCGTAAATAAGGTCTCCAACCTATTCCGGAGGCCACCATGAAAATTACCAGCTCAGATCTACAGTTGGCCTCCACGCATGCATCGCTGCAACGCCGGGAGATCAAAGAATCGCTACGCCTGTGGATCGGTCAGCAGAGACCTGACTTCAAAACGCCAAATCTGCCTCCACCACAACCAGCGAACGATATGGTGACCATCTCGGAGGCTGGCAAGTCGGCTCAATCGGCAGACAAGATCAGCGATGAACTGGATGATGCGGTCGACAACGATCCGAGGCTGAAATTGATCCGTCAGATGCTTGAGCTGCTGACCGGAGAGAAGATAAATATCACTGGCGTGGAAGATTTAGAAGCCTCCCTCGAACAGTCTAAAGCCATCACGGCAAGTGTCAGCACGACACAACAGTCCTCTGGCTTTGGCGCCGAGTATGAATACAGTGAGAGTTACACCGAGATGGAGCAGACCAGCTTCTCCGCAAACGGGACGGTCAGGACGGCCGACGGTAAAGAAATCAGCTTCAGTATCGAGTTGACCATGGAACGAAGCTACCACGAGGAAAGTAGGGTCAGCCTCAAACTGGGTAACGCAGTGCGCCCTGTGGACCCGCTGGTTCTCAACTTCACCGGTACCGCAGCACAACTGACCGACCAGCGCTTCAGCTTTGACCTAGACTCCGATGGCAAGAGTGACCAGATCAATGGCTTAAAAGGTGGTAGTGGTTTTCTGGTGTTTGATCGAAACAATGACGGGAAGATCAATAACGGCCGTGAAATGTTTGGCCCCACCAGCGGTAATGGGTTTTCCGAATTGAGCGAACTCGACGACGACCATAATGGCTGGATCGACGAAAATGATAGTGCATACAACAAGCTGAAGATATGGCAGGGCGCAGAGAATGGCAGCGGTCAATTGCACTCTCTGGCTGACGCAGGCATTGGTACAATAAGCATCTCTCATATTGCCACGCCGTTCGATATTAAAACCAATGACAATGCCTTAATGGCGCAGGTTCGCGGTTCCGGAATATTTTTGCAACATGATGGCGAGGCTGGCACAATCCAGCAAATTGATTTAACCGTCTGATTAAGACGGTGGCTATTTAGGGGAAAATATGCCACGCCTTGCCGATATGAAAATCTGGATTCGCCTGACTGCGGCGATCTGGCTGATACTGGTCATTGTCTGGACCGGCATGATTCTCTGGACCACGCAAGCCAGTCGTGACACTGCCGTTCGCCAGGCAACAGATTTCGCGCAAAGCATCCACGAAATGACCATGGCCGGACTGACCGGCATGATGATCACCGGCACAGTTGGGCAGCGCGAGGTTTTTCTCGACCAAATCAAGCAACTGGCCATTATTAAGGACCTTCACGTTGCACGTAGCGAGGCCGTGGTCAAACTCTACGGTCCGGACACAAAAAGCACCCGTCAGCTTGACGCTCAGGAACAGCAAGTGATGTCCAGCGGTAAGCCTTACATCTCTAACGACACAGTTGGATCCAGTTCCTTCCTCCGCGTTATCAACCCGACCATCGCTTCGAAAAACTATCTGGGCAAAGATTGCATACTTTGCCATCAGGTTCCCGAAGGAACAGTGCTTGGCGTCGTCAGCATGAAGGTTTCTCTCGACTCGGTAGAATCTGAAGTCGCCGCCTTCCGACTGAAAATCGGCGGTGCCGCACTGGTCGCACTTGGTGTGCTGCTCGTCATCATTTATCTCCTCACCCACCATTTCGTCACGGCACCGCTTGAAGAGTTGCGCCAGGGTCTGCGTGATATCGCCAGCGGTGAAGGCGACCTCACCCGCCGCCTGCCAGTCAAGGGCAAGGATGAAGTTGGCCAGTCCGCCACCGTTTTTAACGAAATGATGGAGAACTTCAATCAATTGGTACGCCAGGTTCGCGATTCGGCGAGCCAGGTTTCATCACGCGTGACGGCGCTGTCTGACAGTACCGACCGCGTCGCTCAGAGTTCTTACCTGCAAAACGAAAAGTCCAATCAAGCCGCCTCGGCCGTTGAACAACTGGTTGCCAGCATCTCGTCCATCGCTCAAAGTGCCGAACACGTTCAGCATCAGTCCCAGGAAAGCCTGGAACGAGCCAAGGAAGGTAGCCGCAATCTGGATGTTCTGCTCGGTGAAATGAATGTCGTTGAGAGCGCCGTCAAGGGCATGGCCGACTCGGTTAACGAATTTGTCCGCAACACCGAGGCCATTACCAATATGACCCGTGAGGTCAAGGATATTGCCGAGCAAACCAACCTGTTGGCGCTGAATGCCGCCATCGAAGCAGCACGCGCCGGAGAGCAGGGTCGTGGCTTTGCCGTGGTTGCCGACGAGGTACGCAAGCTCGCCGAAAAATCTTCACGCTCTGCCGGCGAAATTGATGCCATCACCGCCACTCTCAGCGCCCAGTCGGTATCGGTAAGGCGGACCATTGAAGAAGGCCTGGAGCATCTGGAAAGCAGTCAGGCAGCAGTTGCACATGTTTCCAGCGTGCTGCAGGCAACCAACGGATCAGTCACCGAGGTTGGGCATGGTCTGGATACGATCGCAGCAGCAACCGACCAGCAACGCCGCTTTTCGGGCGACGTTGAAGCCAGTATCGAATCAATTGCCGGTATGGCTCGGGAAAATACTGGTACCGTCGAACAGACTGCTGGCGCTGCTCACGACCTTAAGCGACTGGCCGATGGACTGGCGGCGATTGTCGGCCGCTTCAAAGTCTGATCGCACTGAACAGCAAAGTAACCGCCTCTTTGAGGCGGTTTTCACATCGGCGATAGTTCAAGATCAAGCCCGCCTGCGGGACGAGAACGTGTGCTTCCAGACAACGAACCTGTCCCCGGCTCAACCGCTGGCAAACCTTGGGCAGCAGCAATTTTATTAACTTCGCGCATACGCTTGATCAGCCGAGCCATCAGTCCATCGCGCATGCGTTCCATCAACTCTTCCGATGACAAGGACAAGGCAGAGGCATTGATTTCGAGAAACAGCACCGGCTCGAGCGTGACGACCGAGGCATGACGCTGATCGCTCGTTGGATGCAGGAACGCCACCTCACCAACGACTTCACCAGGCCCAAGTCGGCAAAGCGCTTTGCCATCAATTGAAACTTCAGCGTATCCGGTAACGATGAGCCCAAACATCCGGTTATTCTCGCCTTCACAGATAATAGCCACCTTGGGTGCGACATCGCGCCAAACCGCCACGCGCAATACCTCCCAGAGTTCGATGTTTTCGAATTCGGTAAAAAATTCGAGCTTGCGCAGGATTTCGAAATGGCGTTTATCGAGTTCTGTATCGTCCTCGTCGAGAATCTGATAGCGGACCGTGGACAAGTCTTTCGCAAACTCTGCGCCGTTCTTATAGCGGCTGTAGAGATCCTTTTCCAGCGACTTGCGGATAATCGGGTCCAGCCCCTCAGGCAGATTGGGGTTGAGAGCTGTAATTTTTGGCGCATCGGTATTGATGATGCGATAAATCAAAGTGGCCTGATTCGCAGCCCGGAAGGGCAAACGCCCAGTCAATAGTTGAAAGAGCACGACGCCGAGGGAATAAAGATCGGTTTTCTGATTTAGCTGATAACCCTTGATCTGCTCCGGCGACATATAGGCCGGCGACCCGACGCCCATAATGAAGGTCGAGTCGCGATCCATATTTTTGCTCAGATTGAGCGCGAGGCCGAAATCGGCAATTTTTGGCTCATCGTCTTCGGTGACCATGATATTGGCCGGCTTGATGTCGCGATGGATGATGCCTTGCCGGTAAGCGCTATCAAGCGCCATGCAACACTTGAAAATAATGCCAATGACACGATGCATGGGCAACAGCTTGTCGATACGGATGCAGTCTTCGAGTGAAAAGCCCTTGATGTACTCCATCGCCAGGTAGGCTCGATTTTCTTCGACCACCGCATCAAAAACACGAACAATGTTCGGATGGTCCATTCTTTGCGAAACCATTCCCTCATTCTGGAACAGCTTGCGCATACGCCGAGACATGGCCGTGCTATCCAGCCCAAACTGAATGAGCTTGACGGCGACCTGACGATCAGTATCCGGGTCGTGACAGAGATAGACAGTAGCAGTCGCCCCCTTGCCTAACTCACTGATGACCCGGTATTTACCTATGGATTCCATGAAATGCCTGTTGCGACCGTATAGCTTTTAATCGTAGCACGCTGACAATATCCAAGCAGCGAACCCAGCACAAAGAATATTACATCCACACTTGAAACACGGAAATACACCCCCAAGTATCGTTCAGCTTTTTTGGAGAATGACGCATGACCCAACCCGAAACCCCCCAGGAACCCATGCTGGGCAACGAACCCATCACCGAGCCGATTATTGATGTGGTTGCTGAAAATCATACCGACACACTGCCCAGTATTGAAGAGCAATTCCGCCAGCTTGAGTTGAAGGCTGCCGAACATTACGATGCTTGGCTACGCGCCAAGGCCGAAGGCGAAAATATCCGCCGTCGTGCTCAGGAAGACATCTCAAAGGCACACAAATTTGCCGTCGAAAAGTTTGCTGGTGAACTGCTGGCCGTAAAAGACAGCCTGGAAGCCGCTCTCGCCGTGCCGGAACAAACCGTTGACAGCTTCAAATCCGGTGTCGAACTGACGCTGAAGCAACTGGTGTCCGCTTTCGAAAAGAATGCACTGCACGAAGTGAACCCGGCCGGCGAAAAGTTCGATCCGCACAAACACCAGGCCATCGGCATGGTCGACTCGGAGCAGGAAGCCAATACCGTTGTCACCGTGCTGCAAAAAGGCTATCTGATCGCCGAACGCACCTTGCGCCCGGCACTGGTCATGGTTGCCAAACCGAAGTCTTGAAATTCGGGGCGCCGCCCCCAACTCCAGAACATCACAAATTCATTCGTATTCAGTAAAGGAAGAAAACATGGGCAAGATCATTGGTATTGACCTCGGCACGACCAACAGCTGTATCGCCATCATGGAAGGCGGCGTACCGAAGGTTATCGAAAACTCCGAAGGTGCACGCACCACGCCGTCGGTTATCGGTTATGCCGAAGATGGCGAAATTCTCTCCGGCGCACCAGCCAAGCGCCAGGCAGTCACCAACCCGAAGAATACGCTATACGCCGTCAAGCGCCTGATCGGCCGCCGTTTCGAAGAGAAAGAAGTACAGAAAGACATCGGCCTGATGCCGTACAGCATCGTCAAGGCCGACAACGGCGACGCTTGGGTTTCCGTGCGCGACAAGAAAATTGCGCCGCAGCAGGTTTCTGCCGAAATCCTGCGCAAGATGAAAAAGACCGCTGAAGACTACCTCGGTGAAGAAGTCACCGAAGCCGTCATCACCGTACCGGCTTACTTCAACGACAGCCAGCGCCAGGCGACCAAGGATGCCGGCCGTATTGCCGGTCTCGAAGTCAAGCGCATCATCAACGAACCGACCGCTGCCGCCCTCGCCTTCGGCATGGACAAGGCTGCCGGCAAGGACCGCAAGATCGCCGTCTATGACCTCGGCGGCGGCACTTTCGACATCTCCATCATTGAAATCGCCAATGTGGATGGCGAGAAGCAATTTGAAGTGCTGGCCACCAATGGCGACACTTTCCTCGGCGGCGAAGATTTCGACCAGCGTTTGATCGATTACATCATCGACGAATTCAAGAAAGAATCCGGCGTCAATCTGAAGCAGGACGTGCTGGCTCTGCAGCGCCTGAAGGAAGCCGCTGAAAAGGCCAAGATCGAGTTGTCCTCCAGCCAGCAGACCGAAGTCAATCTACCTTACATTACAGCTGATGCGACTGGCCCGAAGCACCTGGCAATCAAGATCACCCGCGCCAAGTTTGAGTCGCTGGTCGACGAACTGGTCGAGCGCACCGTTGCCCCGTGCCTGACCGCACTCAAGGATGCTGGCTGCAAGATCGGTGACATCGACGACGTTATCTTGGTCGGCGGTCAATCCCGCATGCCCAAGGTACAGGACAAGGTCAAGGAAGTTTTCGGCAAAGAGCCGCGCAAGGACGTAAACCCGGATGAAGCCGTTGCCGTTGGCGCTGCCATTCAGGGCGGCGTGCTGCAAGGCGAAGTCAAGGACGTGCTGCTGCTCGACGTGACCCCGCTATCTCTGGGTATTGAAACCCTGGGCAGCATCATGACCAAGCTGATTCAGAAGAACACAACGATCCCGACCAAAGCTTCGCAGGTTTTCTCGACCGCAGACGACAACCAGGGCGCCGTGACCATTCATGTGTTGCAAGGTGAGCGTGAAGTCGCTGCAGGCAACAAGAGTCTCGGCCAATTTAACCTGGAAGGCATCCCGCCGGCGCCGCGTGGCACGCCGCAGATCGAAGTCATTTTCGACATCGACGCTAACGGCATCATGCACGTTACCGCCAAGGACAAGGCCACCGGCAAGGAAAACAAGATCACCATCAAGGCCAACTCCGGCTTGAGCGAGGAAGAAATTCAGCGCATGGTGAAGGATGCCGAGTTGCATGCTGAAGATGACAAGAAGGTGCACGAACTGGCCGATGCCCGCAACCAGGCCGACGGCATGGTGCACATGGTCAAGAAGTCCATGACCGAATACGGCGACAAGCTGGATGCGGCCGAGAAGGAAGCGATCGAAGCGGCCATCAAGGACGTCGAAAGCGTTTTGCGTGACGGCGACAAGGAAGTCATCACCGCCAAGACCGAAGCCCTGTCGCAAGCTGCACAGAAGTTGGGTGAAAAGATGTACGCCCAGCAACAGGCAGCAGAAGGTGCCGCCGCTGGTGGCGCCGAAGCCGGCGCTCAGCAGCAAGCCAAGAAGGACGAAGGCGACGTGGTGGATGCCGAGTTCACCGAGGTCAAGGACAAGAAGTAATCTGTCCAAGCCGTACGGCACCGCGCTCTCGGAACTTTCCGAAGGCACGGTGCCTTTGTCACTTGACGGGTAGGAAACATGTCAAAACGCGATTTTTATGAAATTCTCGGCGTCAACCGTGACGCCAGCGATGAAGAGATCAAAAAGGCCTACCGCAAGTTGGCCATGAAGCACCACCCTGACCGGAATCCGGATAATCCGGGAGCAGAAGAGAAATTCAAGGAAGGCAAGGAAGCCTATGAAATTCTCTCTGATGCCCAGAAACGTTCGGCTTACGACCAGTTTGGCCACGCGGGCGTTGACCAGCAAGCCGGCATGGGTGGGGGCTTTGGTGGTGGTGGCGGAGGTTTCTCCGATGCTTTCGGCGGCATTTTTGATGAGATTTTTGGCGGACGCGGCGGCGGTGGCGGCGGTGGACGTTCCAACATCTACCGCGGCGCCGACCTTCGCTACAACCTGGAAATCACACTGGAACAAGCGGCGCACGGCACCGAAACCAAGATCCGCATTCCCACCATGGAAGAGTGTGAACCTTGTCACGGTAGCGGCGCCAAGGCCGGCACCCAGCCGAAAACCTGCCCAACCTGTAACGGTTCAGGCCAGGTACGCCTGCAACAGGGTTTCTTCTCTATCCAGCAGACCTGCCACAAGTGCCATGGTACCGGCCGCTTCATCGCCGACCCGTGCAAGAGCTGCGGTGGTGCTGGACGAATCAAGCAACACAAGACGCTGGCGGTAAAGATTCCCGCTGGAGTCGATGAGGGTGATCGTATCAGGCTGGCTGGTGAAGGAGAACATGGCGTCAATGGTGGTCCACCGGGCGATCTTTACGTGCAGATTCATCTCAAGACACACACCGTCTTTACCCGTGACCACAACGATCTGCATTGCGAAATGCCGATTTCCTTCACCACGGCAGCATTGGGTGGCGAGATCGAAATCCCAACTCTGGATGGTGCCGCAGCGATCAAGATTCCTGCCGAAACCCAGTCCGGACGCGTTTTCCGTTTGCGCGGCAAAGGCATCAAAGGAGTACGCAGCCACACGCATGGGGATCTGATGTGTCATGTTGTGGTTGAAACGCCGATCAATCTGACTGATCGCCAGAGAGAACTGCTCAAGGAACTGGATGAGTCCAGCCGCGACAACAACGCCAAACACAATCCACGTGCCAAATCGTGGATGGATAAGGTCAAGGAGTTTTTCGACGACTAATTTTTAGGCTTTTTTTAGCGTCGACCGCAACGGGCAACTGAGCTATCACCAAAGTCAGTTGCCCTTTGTTTTTTGAACTCCCTTCGCTGTTAGAATCAGAAAAAATACTATTCGGGTGGAGACGTTCAATGAATTTTCTCAAACAAATTGCTGCAATCACGACACTTGCAATCTCCGGCCTCTGTTGTGCAGCCGACCCCGGCATCAGCGATACCAGCATCACGCTTGGCATGTCCTCCCCGTTCTCCGGCCCCAACGGCGTTTACGGTCTGGAAATGCGGCAGACCATCCAAACCTATTTCGACCAGTTAAACAAGGCGGGCGGCGTCAATGGCCGCAAGCTTGATCTGCTAGCCATTGATGACGGCTATGAAACCGAGCGCAGCGTTGCCAACACCAAGACCTTGATCCACGAAAAGAAAGCCTTCGCCCTACTCGCCTATTACGGCTCCAGCCCGACGACCGAAGCCATGAACACGGTTTTTGGTCCGGCCAAGGTGCCTCTGGTTGGCACCATCTCTGGCGCCGGCTCATTGCGCGAAGCAATTTCTGCCAACCCGAACGCCCGCTATATGTTCAACGTGCGTGCCAGCTACGCCGATGAAACCGAAGCTATCGTCAATCAACTCGTTTCGCTGGGTTTGAAGAATATTGCCGTGTTTTACCAGAATGACGGTTTTGGAAAATCCGGCCTTGATGGTGTCACCCTGGCGCTAAAGAAACACGGCCTGACGCCATCTGCGGTCGGCACCGTCGAGCGCAATGCAATTGAGGTCGCGAAGGCGGTCGAATCGATTGGCAAGGTATCGCCGCAGGCAGTGATCATGGTAACCCTGTTCAAACCGACCGCTGCATTTGTCAAGGCCATGAAAAAATCCGGTCAGAATCCCATGCTGATGACACTTTCCCCGGTCGGCGCTGAACAACTGGTCAAGGAGTTGGGCCCTGACGCGCGCGGTATTGGCATCCCGCAAGTCGTCCCCTACCCTTGGAATGACACGGTACCAGTAGTCAAGGACTATCAAAAACTGGTCGGCAGCAAGAATGGCTTTTCCTACTATGCGCTAGAGGGCTACCTGATGGCCCGCGTCATGGTTGAAGGCATCAAGCGCGCTGGCCGCGACCTGACACGCGAAAAACTCGTATCCGCTCTGGAAACCCTCAACAACAACGACTTTGGCGGCTATCGGGTCAACTACAGTAATAACAATCGATCTGGATCGCATTTTGTCGAACTGACGGTTGTTGGGCCAGGCGGAAAATTGCTCAAATAGCGTTTATTGCGGTCAACACGTAAAAACGGCCCTTTTTTTTGGGCCGTTTTTACGTGTCATCTCTTGTTTCAGGCACGACGCCAGCTAGTGCCTTGTGGGCTGTCATCAAGCGCAATCCCCGCCGTCTTCAGTTCATCACGAATACGATCTGCCTCAGCGAAGTTTTTGCCTTTTTTGGCTGCAGCACGATCAGCAATCAATTGCTCAATGGCTTGCTCATCCAGTTCCCCAGCCGCTGCATCACCACGCAAATAAAGCATCGGGTCGCGTTCCAGCAAACCAATCACGGCACCCAATGCCTTCAATAAAGCAGAAAGCGGCGCGCTACGCTGACGATTTACCTCACCGGCCAGTTCGAAGAGCACGGAAATTGCGCCGTGCGAATCAAAGTCTTCATTCAGCGCCGCGGCAAAACGTGCGGCAAAATCATTGCTCCAATCAATAGCTGTAACGCCATCCAAAACGATAGGTGGCACATCGCGCAGAGCAAAATAAAGACTATCCAGACTGCGCTTGGCATCGTCAAGATGGGCGTCGGAATAATTGAGCGCGCTACGGTAATGCGCGCGCAAAATAAAGAAACGCACAACCTCGGCATCAAACTGCTTGAGCACCTCACGAATCGTGAAGAAGTTACCCAGGGATTTCGACATTTTTTCGTTGTCGACCCGGACAAAACCGTTGTGCATCCAGTAATTGACGAAAGCGCACTGGTGCGCACCTTCAGACTGAGCAATCTCGTTTTCGTGATGAGGAAACTGGAGATCCTGGCCACCCCCGTGAATATCGAAGTGCTTGCCGAGTATCTTCGAGCTCATCGCCGAACATTCAATGTGCCAGCCTGGGCGCCCTTCACCCCACGGCGATTGCCAGGCTGGCTCACCCGGTTTGGCGTGTTTCCACAATACAAAGTCCAACGGATCCTGCTTGGCTGAGTCGACTTCGACACGCTCGCCGGCGCGCAAATCATCCAGCGATTTGCCAGACAATTTGCCATAGCCATCAAACTTGCGAACCGCATAGTTCACATCGCCATCGCCGGCCTGATAAGCCAGACCACGCTGCTCCAGCATGCCAATCAAATCCAGCATTTCAGGCACGAATTCGGTGGCCCGCGGCTCATGATCAGGGCGCAGCACCCCCAGCGCATCGGCGTCTTCATGCATGTAGGCGATAAAGCGGTCTGTCAATTGCAGAATGGTTTCGCCATTTTCGGCAGCGCGCTTGATGATCTTGTCGTCGATATCGGTAATGTTGCGCACATAAGTCACCTCATAGCCGGAGGTCTTCAGCCAGCGATAGACCATGTCGAACACCACCATGACCCGGGCATGCCCCAGGTGACAGTAGTCGTACACGGTCATGCCGCAGACGTACATTCTGACCTTGTTCGGATTGATTGGGGTAAAAGGCTGTTTTTCCCGCTTTAGGGAATTGAAAATCTTGAGCATGGCGGCAGAAAATTCAAAGGGCGCCGCAGCGCCCTAATGTTTTGGAAAGGCTCCGCTTCTTGGTAGAATGGAAGTCTATATAACTAGGCGAAGTATAACATAGCCATGACCCTGAACTCCCCGCTACAGCCCCGATTTCCATTACTCAAGACTTGGCGCGCACTGGCCATTGGCCTCACCATCGTGATTGCTTCACCGGTCTTTGCAGATAATCTTCCGGAAGTTCAGCGCCTGATCAAGCAGGGTCAATATCCACAAGCACTTGAAAAAGTCGATGCCTATCTGAGCAACAAACCCAAGGATGCCCAAGGGCGCTTCCTCAAGGGGCTGATTTACACTGAAATGAACAAGCCTACTGAGGCTATCGCAACTTTCACCAAGCGGACCGAGGATTACCCGGAGCTTCCCGAGCGTTACAACAACCTGGCGGTGCTTTATGCTCAGCAAAAACAGTATGACAAGGCACGTACTGCACTGGAAATGGCCATAAGGACTCATCCATCCTACGCCATCGCCTACGAAAATCTGGGTGACGTTTATGCCAAACTGGCCAGTCAGGCCTATGACAAGGCATTGCAACTTGATTCCGCAAACTCGGCCACACAGAACAAGATGGCCCTGATTCGAGATCTGATCACCACCTCCGGCAAAGGCAATGTCAAGCCCCAGGTGCCGACGGCAGCGGCCACGCCAACAGCGGCGCCGGTTGCCGCAGCACCGGCCACGCCAACCACCAAAATGGCAAGCACCGCGCCTAGTGCCAGCATCGTGACCAGCTCGCCAGGCGCAGGCTCAGCCGCAACGACAGCCAAGACCAGCGAGCCCAAGCCGGCCGCACCAGTTGGCACGGCTGCCGACGATGTCGCCAAGGCCATTGCCGCCTGGGCCAATGCTTGGTCGCGCAAGGACGTCAAAGGCTACCTTGGACAATATGCTTCTGACTTCAAGACGCCCAAGGGACAATCACGCAAGGCTTGGGAAGAAGAGCGCGACGACCGTATTGCCGGTAAGCCAGGCAAGATTTCCGTTTCCTATGATGAGCCGCAAATCAGTATCAATGGCGATCGCGCCACGGCCAAGTTTCGTCAGCATTACAAGGCGGCCAGCCTGAGCAGCTCGACTACCAAGACGCTGGTTTTCGTGCGCTCCGGAAATCGTTGGCTGATTCAGGAAGAAAATTCCCGTTGATCTTGTTTAGCAAGCTATTCATCCTTGGCCTGATTTGCTCCATTGGCGGTGCAGCTCAGGCAGTTTCCGCTTCGTCCGTCGCAGCCCGCTTGCCGACCACAGTTTCGGACTCCGGCCCGGAACCGCAACTGGCAAAAATTTTCAAGGAAATCGAAGGCAAGCGACTTGATAGCGCAATGCAATTGACGGAGTCACTGCTCCGTCAATATCCAAATTTTCGCCTCGGCCATCTGATCAAGGGAGATTTGCTACTCGCCAGAACTCAGCAAATCAAAACTTTTGGCGCCATGAGTGGGGCGCCTACCGAGAAGGTGGAAGATCTGCGCGCCGAGGCCATCATCCGCCTCAAAGGTTACCGCGAAAAACCGGAAGCCCAGTTCGTGCCGCGCTACCTGCTGCAGATGAAGCCCGACCAGCGTTTTGCCATCGTTGTCGACACCAAACGCTCACGGCTCTATGTCTACGAAAATGACATCGCCAACGGCGGTCGACCGCGCTTTGTTGCCGATTACTACATGACACAAGGCAAGCTGGGCGCTGAAAAACTGGTTGAGGGCGACAAAAAGACACCGGTCGGGGTTTATCACGTCACCGCCAACCTGCCGCGCGAGAAGTTGGCTGACCTTTATGGCAGCGGTGCCTTTCCGCTCAATTACCCCAATGAGTGGGACAAGCGGCAGGGACGCAATGGCAGCGGTATCTGGCTGCACGGCACACCTTCCAACACCTTTTCGCGTCCCCCGAGGGCATCCGATGGTTGTGTTGTGCTGGCCAATCAGGATCTGGATATGGTTGCCAAAAACCTGCAGGTTGGCCTGACACCGGTCATCATCAGTAACTCCGTTGAGTGGTTGTCGCTTGATGACTGGAACAAGGAGCGCAACGAGCTCAACAAAGCCATCGACTCCTGGCGCGCTGACTGGGAAAGCCGCGACACCGAACGCTATCTCAAGCACTATTCAAAACGCTTTAAATCAGGCGAGCAGAATTTTGAACAATTCGCCGCCCAGAAAAAACAGGTTAATGCCAGCAAGGAGTGGATCAAGGTCAAGGCC
>ERZ724517.1198-NODE-1198-length-14569-cov-5.839190_pt1 | contig 14569 bp, 16 predicted proteins | sample MGYA00376050_ERZ724517 | MGnify/ENA primary metagenome ERZ724517 (study PRJEB28724, sample SAMN07190886) | activated sludge metagenome | isolation source: activated sludge of sewage treatment plant in Hong Hong | place: USA: Christiansburg, Virginia | collected... | reverse complement strand
TATTCTTGAAGGTCTACAAAGAGCGATTGATATCATTGATGCTATTATTGTTATAATCAGGTCTAGTCAAACTACTGATGAAGCAAAAGAAAGATTGATAAAAGAGTTTGATTTTACTGATGTTCAAGCTGACTTTATCCTCAAGCTTACTTTGGGTAGATTGGTAGGATTAGAAATCCAGAAAGTACTTGATGAAATGGGAGAGAAAAAAGCTCTCGTGGAAGAACTTAGAAATATTATTAATAATCCTGCTAAACTCGATGAAGTAGTTACTCAGGAACTTGAAGAAGTGAAAAATAAATTTGCTGATCCTAGAAGAACTGAAATCAGTGATGATGTAGGAAATATGTCTGGAGATTTCAAGAAACTCATCAAACTCCAAGATCTCAAAAAAGAAGATGTAATTTGTCTCATTGATAATGAAAGTAAGGTAAAAATAGTATATCAAACAAGAATTATGAACATTGCAGAAGAAACAGTGCATATGGTCTATACAAACAATCAAGATAAACTAATAGTTATCACAGATATTGGAGAGCTCGTAATTCATAGACTTAAAGATTTACCATCTCATACTCCAAAGTCAGACCCGCTTGATCCTGTTAAATTCCGAGGACTCAAAGGTAAAGTAGTATTATGTGAGACTATGGAAGATGACTATGATTACCTGTGTATGCTCAGTAATAATAATACACTCAAGAAGATTAAAAAAGATCTCTTATTGAGTTTCAAAAAATTCCCAACAGTAGTAATGGGATTGGAGAAAGATGAACACATTATATCTGTAGTGCCTACCAAGGATAAAGAACATCTTGGTATTATCTCTAAACAAGGACAATTGTTATTATTCCCAGAAGGAGAACTCAGACCAATGTGAAAAGGTGCCGCAGGAGTAAAAGCAATTGATCTCAAAGGCGATGATAGCATAGCAAGTATGTTTAGATATACAGATGAAGAATTTATCTTAGTATACTCAAATAACTCTGCTCTCTTACTCAATGTAGATGATCTCAAAAAATCTCGTAGAGCGAAAACAGGGCAACTCAGTGCAACCATAAAACGTACTGAATCAATGCTTGGAGCCTTACCAATCAATGAAGGAAATATCCGTGTCAAACTCGATAATGAAGAACTCAAGACCTTACACAACGATACTATGAAACTTGATGAACCAGAGGCAACACTCGCTCAGATTACCAACAACAACATTGTTATGGTATATAGACCTTGGGAAGAGAAGAAAGACGGAGAATCTGCAGCTGTACCAAATAGTAAGTTTAAGATGAAGAAAAAATAATCTGAATTTCCATTAAGAAAAAAACACTGTCCTATAACAGGGCAGTGTTTTTGTAATTTTTTTGCTCATAATCATTCAACATTTTTTATTTTAAGATGTTAATAGAAAGAAATTAACAAATTAAATTCTCAAAACAGGGATTTTTTGTTTTTCTTCGTAAGTGAGTTTAGCAAAAAATCTTTCATTACCAATATGACTTAGTGATCTCAAACCACCGCCATTGGTAAGTTCGTTAAAATGTGCATGCTTACGAATAAATCACAATGATTCTAATCCTTCTGAAAAGGGAAGCTCATAAAAAGCTGCACTGCCACCAATAATAGACAATGATTTTAAACCCTTTGAATTTTTAAGAATTCGAAAATTTGCATGCTTGCCTATATAATTAAGAACATCTAGCCCGTCAGCATTTGGGAGTCTTCGAAAATTAGCATCTTTAACAATAAAATTGAGCGCTTTAAGTCATTTTGCATTTGTAAGTTCAGTAAATATTGCATGCCCACCAATGGTAGTAAGATTCATATAAGAATATGAGACTCACAAATCAATAAGATTTCATTCTACTTCCACTATTTTATCTTTTATAGTCTGAAGAATATTTGTGAGATCAAGATTTAATTTTGGGATTCTACAATAATACAAAATTTTTTCCTCTGTGCATGTTTGATCACACGTAAGGATTTTACCTTTTTTAACATAATCTTCTATATCTATAGTATTTGATGTTTCTTGCTCAACCTGTAAAGCTTTTATTAGTTCTTCTCCACGATCGAGTTTATCATTAGACGAGTCTTTTTCTTCAGTAGGATTTTTATTGGTTTCGATGTCGAGCTTATATTGATTGGGGTCCTCTTCATAGAGTACTGTAATTAAGTTTAATAATTTCATATTAGGCAGTGAAAAGATAATATATTATCTTTATAAATAAAAAGTTGAATTATACAATTATTGTAAGATAACTATTAGTAATATAATTTATTTTTCTGAAAAATATTAAGCATACAATGATTACCTATAATAGTACACTTCCATAAGCATGGTTACTTTTTGAAGACTTTCATAGTTGGCAATATTATAATTCATGCTCACAATCTTGAAGAAAACACGATATTTTAGTGCTGGATCAAGATATTTTTCAGTATTCAGAATATAATTAACAAACTCTTCTTTATTAAAGAATTCAATTTGTACATTGATAGGGAGTTTAAATATTCCTTTTTCTTCGTTTACCGTTACTTGTTCACCATAGGTAATGGATTGAATTTGACCAATACTATTACCGTCTTTCTTGAGGAGATAATCATCGATTGCCTTGAGTACAAGCTTTTGATCGATAGACATTTTCGTACCTTCAAGTTTATTAGTAAGATAGAATGTTCTGAGATTATCGAGATTGGAACTGATTTCTTTGTTAGTAGTAATACCACTACAGATTCTTTTATTAATACAGTTTACGATAAGATCGTACTGTTCTTTAGCTAATCAGATTATTTTTTTATTTGTTTGATCACTTTTGATTTTGATATCTAAGAGTTGATTTGTATTTTTAATATCAGAAATATTGGTATGAAGCGCATCTACTTCGGCTATTTTGGATTCAAGCGATCCCCAAAACCAAATACACAGAATCAAGAGTACAAACGCAAAAATTTTGTATTTTATCTCAGCAACTTTATTTTGCTTTTGGATAAAATTCGCTTGTTGACTAACGATATCTGAGTTAATAGGCTGTTGATTGGTATCTAGTGTTTCCAAGATGCATTTATTTATAAAATAAACATAGTATATTATATCTATATGACTTGGATTTGTCAAAAAAATAGTATTTGACATACAAAAGTGTTTTCAATATACTTAGAGTATAATGTTTGATCAGATTATTCTCAGATTTATCAATTCTCGCGACGTATCCAGCTTTAGTACCAAGGATAAGATTTTCTTCTTCAAAGAATTGGCTTATTTACTGGATGGTGGAGTGAGTATCGTAGAAGCAATACAGACTATTGGAGATACTTCCCCAAACTTTGCAGTAAAAAAGGTATCAGCTAACTTATATGATAATCTAAAGGCCGGTGAAAGTTTGAGTCGTGGTATGATGAGACATCCTCAGTATTTTGATGATAGTGATGTGAATGTTATCAGATCAGGAGAGGGTAGTGGTGAGGTAGTGAGTGTATTGAGATTTCTTTCAGAAGAGTATGAATTCTTAAGTACTATCAAAGGTAAGTATACTTCAGCAATGATTTATCCAGTAATTCTTCTCACTTTATCAATTGTAGCAGTGTTTTTCCTGTTTATATATGCACTTCCACAAATTTTTAGTCTTGTAGAAGATTTTGACGTAGTAATCCCTTGGTATACACAAGCTATCATGAGTATGACCAACTTCATAAGTAATAATGCTCAATGAATCATCATAACATTTATGCTCTTTGTAGTTGCTGCTGTTCTCTTTTTCTCAACAGATTTTGGAAAGAAAAAGCGATATGAGTTTATTCTCGATGCTCCTGCTTTTGGAAAGATGGTAAAATACTATCATATGATTAGATTTTTCCGTTATATGAGGCTTCTTCTCCAATCTGGAATGAACTATGTAGAAGTTCTTCAGTTTATGAAAACTATTATGAAAGTGCCACAATATCAGGATATGATTGATGATGTTCTCAAAGGTGTGAAGAAGGGTGAAACCATGTATCAGAATATGTCCTTCCATACCAATATTATACCTGCAGATTCGTTGCTTCTCCTCAAGGTGGGTGAAAGTACAGCTAATCTTCCGGCTGCTATTACCAACATCGTTACACTGTACCAACAAGATTTAGAAAAAGGACTCAATGATCTTGGTAAGGTTATCGAGCCAATCCTTATTATATTCGTAGGTTTCGTGATTATGATGATCGTAGTTTCAGTATTTGGGATGATCGGATCAGTAATTGACAGTGCAAGTTTGGGAGGATAGGATATTTATTAATAAATAAGCTGATTTATGGATAAACAAAAATTATCTTCATTAGAAAACTGAAATAATCACTCTACTAATTCAATGGATCTTTTATACACCACCCAACAACAAATATCAGACTCCATAAAAGACTTTCTACGTCACCCCGAACTAGGAACATCTTTCATTATGGAATATCTAGAAGTGATAAAGCAAGATCGAAAAAATTCTACTACAAGTTATTCAATATCCTCAGAAATAGGAAGAAATCTTATGAACATAGAACATGCATTACTCATTCAAGCAAACAAGGATAATAACCTACAAATTCCTGAAGAGAACTTAAATTTCCATACTTTAAAGCTCTTTTTACAGAACATTAGCAAGAAAGATCAATCATCAGTATCAGTATGAGAAAATATTTCCCCTGAAATAGAATTTATTGATGACATTATACTTCCTCCTGATGAAATAAAACCCCAAACAGGATTTGCTAACTGAAATCGAAATCCAGAACAACATACCAGAGAATTTGATAAATATTCTTTAGTACTACAAATCCTCAAAGAAAACCCTCATATACAACTCATAGATCGTCCACTACAGGGTAAAGTAGATCCTCGTAGTATGAGAAAAAAATCATATATTGTTTTCAAACTTACTACTCCCTATCCCAAAACTCTATATATCAATAATCTTTATGGACAAGCAAGTTATATCACTGAGGGACATCTCACAAAAAAAGAACTTACCACCTACAAAAAATCAGATCACCGTGCAGTAAACCATCCAAGAGTGAAATTTTTCTCCTATAAAGATCCTCTAGAACTTAATCCTCAAGGACTTACAGATCGAAAAACTGTTATTTTGAATTACCTTACTCAAGAGAATCGTCCTGAAACACAAGAAGATATGTCACGCGAAAAAAATAAAGAATCAAAAACAAAGAAAGAAAAAACTAACTCTCTTAAAAGAATTAAATTAACAAGTGAGATTGCTAGAGAATTGGTAATTAATAAATATGGAAATAATGAAGGTAACATACCAAATCCACAACAAGCTTTAGAGTATTTATTGTTCAAGGGCACAGAATGGAGAATGACGTCATTCAAAATTTCACATGATAATAAAGATATTGGCACCTTAGCTTTGCACACAATATTCAATATCAGAAGAGAAAAACGAAATGATTTATATAAAGACGATGCTTGGTACGAATTACTGGGTAAGGTTTTTGATAAAACAGTGGAACAAATTTCAGAATTAGTAAGAAATATTTGTAAAACATTAATCATTAAAACCTACTGAACCGTAGACAATACGCCTGATCCACAACAAGCTTTAGAGTATTTATTGTTCAAGGGCACAGAATGGAGAAGGACGTCATTCAAAATTTCACATGATAATAAAGATATTGGCATCATAGCTTTGCACACAATATTCAATATCAGAAGAGAGAGAAAAAATGATTTATATAAAGACGATGCTTGGTACGAATTACTGGGTAAGGTTTTTAACCTCACTCAAGAAGAATTAAATACCAAAATAAAGTATCTTGAAGAAAAAGAAAAAAATAGACTACAAAATACTTACAAAGAATTACTTATAAAAACCTACTGAACCGTAGACAATACGCCTGATCCACAACAAGCTTTAGAGTATTTATTGTTCAAGGGCACAGAATGGAGAATGACGTCATTCAAAATTTCACATGATAATAAAGATATTGGCACCTTAGCTTTGCACACAATATTCAATATCAGAAGAGAAAAACGAAATGATTTATATAAAGACGATGCTTGGTACGAATTACTGGGTAAGGTTTTTGATAAAACAGTGGAACAATTAGAAGCTATGAGAAAAAGAAATTGATTTAAATAAATATTTTAATTAATGTCAGAAATAAACCCACTTTCTCCTGAATCTAAAGAAAATAAATCAGTATGAAATAAACAAACTGAAGAGATTTCTGATACTTTGAATGAGAAAGAGATTACTTCTATAAACAAATTAACACTTTAGATAAAATAATTATTAATAAATATATTTCCATAGTGTTGGAAAATATACGTCAACATTGATATTATTATGATAAATATTGTGAAAATGAGTTAGATTATCTTGATGAGATGAGTGAAAAATTTGATCAATATCAAGATGAAATGCTGAATTGGAATATATCTTTAGGAAAAATTAACTATGAAGAATCCATAGATGGTGAGTTAACTCAACTTTCTTTAATTATCAAAGATAAGAAAATTTATTTAGATAAATTTATTCCCTCGGGGGTGAAAATTTATAGCTTTGAAAACTTTAGAGATAAAGAAAAATATTTAGATCTTTATGGTCCACAAGCTTGTTTTTTTGATCCTGAAGAAAATATAGTATGTATGTCTAAGGAAGTTTTATCAAAAAATGGAGGATTAGCTTTCTTGTTACATGAATTAGGACATGCGAACGATCCTAATTTTCAGGAAAGTGTAAAAAAATTAAAAAATATATATGATGATTTGGTGACACCTGTATGAAGCACTACTAATGATGTTTTATTAGATTATTGTGAAGAACGTTCTTTTCCAGAAAAATCTAAGAGAGAAAGATACGCATGGGGATGGATGTTTAAAACTTTGAGAAATCTAGGATTTCAAACGGACACTGATGTAAAAGAATATCAAGAATATAGTCGTGAGATCTCAGATATAGCTTTACTCAAATATAAACTTAATACCTTAGCTGACATTTCTAGTCTTCAAACAGCTACTCCTAGAACTAATATAAAGCTTGATAAGTTATTTACAAGAGTTGGATTATAATATTTTTCAGTATTAAAATTTAATTATTCATCGGGTGTATTAGCTTTAATACACTTTTTTATTTCTTGCAAAGTGTAGCCTCTCATCATCAGTTTTTGGATAAGCGCAACTCCTTCTACTTTTCTTTCTTTCAGCTTATCTATTTCTTTCCTAATTCTCACGTTGATACTTTCACTAGCTTCGTTTTCAAACTTAGTCATAAGTTCCTTCAAAAGATCCTTGTCAATTCCTTTGAGAAGGAGTTTAGACATGATCGTAGCACGTGGTTTTCCTTTATGAATAAGCTCAGACTCAATATACATCGTAGCAAAATTTCTATCATCCACATAACCTCTTTTTACCAAATCAATCATGGTATAGTGTGCTTCTTCTTCTGTGTATCATTTTTTGATAAGCTGAATGCGAAGTTCTTTTTCAGTTTTGGGATAACGATAGATATAATCGAGAGCATAGTCAATACAAGGTTTCATAAGTGGTAGTCAACAAGAATAAACAGGGGCTAAGTATTTGCTTTTTCTTATTATTTGATTATATTGCCTATCAATGCAAAGGAAAATCATATTTACTCTTATGTTACTGTTGACACAAGTATGGTGAGCGACTTTTTCTTATGCTCAAGAAACTCCTTCAGAAACAAAGACTGATTGCGAAGCATGTAGTTTAACGCCACCAGAATTAGTCAGATATACAAAATTTGTAAGATCAATTCTCGACACTCTACAATCTACTTCAAAGGTTGATTATTCAAAGATTGCCACTTGAACAAAACAAGCCAACACCAATCTACTTGTAGATTATTTAAAACAAATAACTGATAGTTATTTATGAGTTTTTAAAAGAGAATGAAGAATAATCTGAGGACAGATTCAATGAGCATCGCTTCAGACTACCAAAGCTGTAAGTAGAGATTTTATAGCTGATTTTTTCAGGCAAAGTGTAGCTTGAGCTAGATCATCTGTACTAACTAGAGATGAAGATTTGCTAGAAACAATAGATGATTCAATAGATAAAGAAACAATAATTCATATCAATAATTTTGTATATTCAGATCCAATACCTGTTAAACAAGTTGAGAATCTAAAAATAGTATTCAGTAATTATAGTGATATTTTTCAGACGGGATGAAATAATTGAGAATTATTCTCTCCATGAATTAGCTACAAACAGATGATTGGATGGTTGAACTTCACTCAAAGAGCGGTAAAGAATCATATAGTAATAAGACCAAAAAATGATTTTAAATTTGAATCCAATGAGAAAGTAGGATATAGCATTAGATCAAATCGAGGGAAGACATTGGATGACGCTTACGCTTGTGCTACCGCTAATCTGTGAACTGCCTGCAATGCAACTTTTGGTAAGACAACATCTTTACGAAAGGAATTTGGTAAAAGCACAGGAAAAGAACTCAAAACTACACTCAATAAATTCAAAACTTCATTTGAAAAACTTTCCAAACTTAAATCTAAAGGTGTTTCTAATGAATACTGATCTACGCGATGAGTACAGTATCGTGGAACTACAGTTCAAGATTTAAACTTACCTACCAAAAAAGAAATCATACAAAGTTTTGAAGAACGTAAAAGTTTGGCACTTAAGATATTGGCAGACTGTACTATAAAAGGAGAAAACATCAATACAGAACAATACAAATTGTATTCAATCCAAAGAATGTGAATTATTCCCTGTCAGGTAAGAGCGCCTTATCTTAGTAAATCTGCATGAAATGTGACAGAAGCAGAAGAAGCAAAAGCTGTATTACTAAGTACTACGATGAATAACACACTTACAAAAGTCATGAATATGGAAGACTATGATAATTCACTCTCCACAATTGCTCTACCTCTCTCCACTACATTATACTTTCCGGAATTGAGTAAATTAGTTTATAAAACAAAAGGAACAGTGAAAGAACTCAATGCCAATAGTGTACAAGGATGTCTTGCATTTTGTACCAACCTCAATACTCAAGTGAACTGTGGAAGTCAATAAACTTATATCTAGTCTTATAATCATATGGATAAAAAAGATAATCAGAATACTCATTATATAGATTTTCCTGAACGGTATACCGATCCTAGGGATTTTCATGAAGCTGTACTTCAGTCAGTTCAAGAAGCACAAAAAATAAAAATGCCAAAGTTAGCCAAAATTCATAAAGATAAACTTCAATTAGGATATTTGGCACTTTCAGGTGATGTATTGGATGTACGATTTATTATACTCTATCTTTCTTTACTGCTTCAACAAGGTTATGACAGTATCTGCATAATAAGCTGCGATTACGATACAGTTTATTCAGATTATAAAAATATCAATGCAGCTAAACTACAATCTCCATTTGCCGTTAGTTCTTTAGTTTCTGTAAGTAAAGATAAAAATAGTGAAGACTATCAATCTGAATTTAAAGTAGATACTTTGGTATGCGTCTCTCAGATTATCAGTGCATTAAAAAATTTCTATATTCTGAAAATCAGCGTGGAAGGGTTGAAAAGTAGTCTTGAAGCTAATAATGACTATCAAAATAACCTTTCCATTTTCTTGAAGAAAAATAAGATGGCGGTGATTGTCATAGGTGATGAAGAGCAAGATGAGTCCAGAGATATTTGATGAGGTCTAGTATTTGATTGGATATGTAAAAACCTCAAACGTAGTGTTAAAAAAGTTGCCTTCCAAAGCATGATTGGAGATTTATATTTGTATGTTGCGTAAATTATGAATAAAGTGTTGTTCGCCAGAGAAACTCTAACTACTTTTGTAGATAAGTTAGATAAAGAAATTTTAAAAATATGGTACGATCATATACCTTCGAGCATCAATCATCCACTTTTTACTAAGTCTGCAAGGATCAGTTCTATTGGAGAAGAATTATTGGATCATCTCATGGAGCACAACACACGTGCTGCAAAAAGACTGAGAGCATCTTTGATATATTATGGATACAAACTTATTGCTCCCCATAATCAGATAGATGAAGATAAGCTACTTATAGCAAGTAGTAGTATTGAATTTGTACATACTGGCTTACTCATCCATGATGATTTTCAAGATCAAGATAGTATCAGAAGAGGGAAAGCTACTACGCATAAACATTACGAAAATTATCACGATAAGAATCTAAAATCTGAATATAAAGAACATTTTGGAGCAAGTATGGCTATCAATGTAGGAGATTACGCACTGACTTTGGGTTATCAAACACTTCTCAAGTCAGGATTTGATCCTCTTGTGACTATTGAGGCTTTGGATTATTTGTTCCAGGGCATCAGTCAGACATTGTATGGACAATCTTTTGATATTATCCTTGAAAATTCTGAAACCTTTACAGAACAAGATATTTATGATCTCCATCATAGCAAAACCTGAATATACACCTATCTTACACCTTTATTGGTGTGAATAACTCTTGCTGGAGGTTCTGAAAAAATAAAAAATAAACTGATAGAATTTGCTTTGCCTTGTGGGATTGCATTTCAGTTACAAGATGATGTAATAGGACTTTTTGGAGACGAAGAGAAGACAGGAAAATCTGCTTATAGTGATATCAAAGAAGGTAAAAAAACTCTTCTTATGCTTAAGACTATTGAACTGTGTACTCCACAAGAAAGAGAAATTATTACAGAACTCTGGGGGAGAGGAGATCTGACAGCAGAACAAGCTGAATTTGTAAGAAGTGTAGTTAAAAACTCTGGAGCGCTTGATTACAGCTACAAGAAAGCTACAGAATTTGCTCTCCAAGCACAAAAAGTCATTCAAGAAATTGCTGAAAATGATAAAGATGGTGTATTTAACACAGAAGTTCTCGATTATCTAGAGGGGATTGCTGAATATATGGCAGTAAGAAGAGATTTCTAATAAAAAAAACCATAGCAATGAAAGCACTGCTATGGATTAAAGATTAGGAAATCAACGACTTCCATATCTTGTTTTTGTGCTGCTTGATAAAAACCCCGCAAAAAACGAAAACAAAACTATTAAAATTATACATATAACATGCACAATCTCATCTTTTCCGTTATCGAAAGATTTAAAACTAATGATTGATATGGCGGCAACAGCACATAATAACAAAAAAATTAACAATCTCATAATATCTCCGTATTTGTATTTGGAGGATCATTTAATACTTATAATCAGATTATTGTCAAGTATTTTTAAGAAAAGAGTTTCCTTCTTGATTTGGGAGGCATATTGAGTATGATACTATATATAGTTTTGCCCTTATAATACGATATTAACCCTATGAAATTTTACGATAAAGTTCAGATTATTTGCATATCATGAAAATGATGAGACGGTGCCACAAGTGCAAGACGTGAAGCATGAGTGCCTTATGGAGGACCAAATGGAGGTAACGGTGGACATGGTGGATCAGTAATTTTCCAAGCTGATAGTAACTACAACACCTTACTCCATCTCAGATTTCAAAAAGAACGAACAGCACATCATGGGTTTCCTGGTGAATCAGCAGATAAATACGGAAAGTCTGCAGAAGATTTAGTTATTCCTGTTCCTGTAGGAAGTATTATTAAGATAGTGCATGTTGTATCAGAAGGGGATGAGGAAGAAATGGAAACTCACTATGAATTTGATCATAATGGATTGCTTCAAGATACTGACGAAGTCGAAAGTGAGGAAGAAAATCTTGTTACGCCAGAAGTAAAAACAAGTAAAATTGTCTATCATTTTACAGAACATGGTGAGCAGTTTGTAATCTGTAAGGGAGGAATAGGAGGAGCAGGGAATATGCATTTCAAAAATTCTACTGTTCAATTTCCTGATTTTAGTCTCGGAGGAGAGCCTGGACAAAAGAAAACAATCGAAATCGAGCTTCAACTCTTGGCAGATGTGGGTTTGATAGGTGTGCCATCGGTAGGTAAGTCTTCAATCATCAATTCTATATCCAACTCCAAAGCTAAGGTAGCAGAGTATCATTTTACGACCTTGGTACCAAATTTGTGATCTGTAATCTACAATGATCAGAGCTGGAATATTATTGATATTCCTGGATTGGTGGAGTGAGCAAGTGAAGGAAAAGGACTTGGGAACGAGTTTTTGAGACATGTACTCAAGGCAAGACTTTTTGCTTTTGTAGTAGATATCTCAAGATGGGATCAGGGTATTTTGGAATTTGGGAAACTACGAAATGAAATCTTAACCTATATACAAACAAGATTTATATGATCTGAAGAATTCGGTTTTGAGATTGAGGATATCAATTTTGAAATGGAAGTAAAAACGCATGAAAGCAATAAAGAAAAAAGCATTGTACTCAATATTCACGACCAAGAAGGTAGATTATTGCTTCAAAAGGGGATTGTACGAATTATCAATAAAGTCGATGAGGTGATGGAAGGAGAGATTGTAGATGCAGAAATTATCAACGAATACAAAAAACAGCTTATAGAGCATATTTCAAAAACATTTGTAGGTTCAAAATTTAAAATTAAAAATACTATCCCTGATGATGTTATTGCAGAACAAGTATTTGTTTACAGTATAATCTTTGATCAATTCAAAAAACCATTATTACAGTTCATGTACAATAAACTTCAGATTATTTCAGCTTATATACTACATTTTGATCCAGTTTCAGCAGAGAATAAACAAATAGAGAGGTCTATTGAGATGATAGGAACGGTAGATACTAAGGAAATTCGTAATCTTCTTTTGGAGATGGGATATCAAATCCAGGATTGGACAAGTGAAGAGATTCAAAAAGAATATAATCTGATTATGGAAGACGATGAGCAGTTGGATCTTGAGGATGAAGTACAAGAAGTAATAGCTCCCAAGAAGTTGTTTAGAGTATACGAGAAAGATCTTTCTAGATTGGGTTATCAATTGCCTTGGTGAAAGGTTTTGGCTGAAGAATGGTTCTGGAGAGTAATGAAACAACAAGGTTTACATAAATGGTTTAATAAAGCAGGTGTAAAAATTGGAGATATTCTCTGGGTTCAATCGGATTATAATAGTAAAAGACATATTATCGTTCCATATGCCCTCAAAGGTAAAACAAGTTATACACATCAAAAACTTACCTAGTATCTTATTATTTCACATAATGAGTCCATGAGTACAACCCTTGCAAAGTTAATTGAACTGTATATTTCTTATTTGGGAAATACCAAGAATGCAAGTCCCAATACCATTAGCAATTATAGCTTGTGGTTGAGAAGGTTTTTAGGTTTTGTTGGAGATATAGATGTAAATAGTATACATCCTATGCAGATTATGGACTATCGTAAACATCTCATTGATGATCTTCATCTCAATATAAAGACTATCAACTATCATATTATCGCTATCAGAGCTTTCTTGAAGTTCTGTATCAGACATGATATTCCTTGTATTTCGCCTGATAAGCTAGAAATTAGTAAAACCCCTCCTAGAGAGGTTCATTTTCTCAATGATGAAGAAATCGAAAAGATTCTCCAAGCTCCTGATGAACGAGAAAAAGCTGCTAAAAAAAGAATTAGAGATAATGCCATCATACAGATACTTTACGGTTCTTGACTGAGAGTTTCAGAGCTTTGTAACCTCAAACTTACAGACATTCAAGTAGATTCAAATCAATTCTCAGTAGTAGGTAAAGGTAGAAAACTCAGAGCTGTATTCATGACTAAATCTGCTTTGGAAGCCTTACAAGCTTGGTTGGCTATCAGAATCTGAGAAGGGGAGTACATCTTCTCTGGAATTTCTAATAATCAGAAATCATTTGCAGGTAATAAGCCACTTTCACGCAATGCTATCGAAGATATGGTAAGGCATTATGCAAAGTTGCAATCTATTGATAAGAAAGTAACACCTCATACTCTCAGGCATAGTTTTGCAACCACACTCATCAAGAAAGGCGCAGACATTAGGTCAGTACAGACTTTGTTAGGTCACAGTACTATTACCACTACCCAAATTTATACTCACGTGGATGATAAATACCTCAAAGGAATTCATGATCTTATGAATTAAAAATAGTACTATAATCTGCCCAAAAAGTGCAAAAAATACTTTTATTTTAAAATAAAAAATATACCATAATAGGAAGTTATCATTTATATTGTTATATTAATCCTTATGAAATTCTTGTTGAACGTTCTCATTGGAGGTATCTTATTCGCAGTAGCATCACGAATTGTTCCTGGAGTTGTGGTAGATGGTATCCGAACAGCTATTATTGCTGGACTCGTATTGTCATTGGTTAATGCTACAGTAGGAATGTTATTACGCGTACTTAGCTTCCCAATTAACTTCATAACTTTTGGTTTAGTTGGATTCGTTATCACAGTATTGATGATTTTATTGACTGATAGTCTTGTAACAGGATTTGATGTAAATGGAATCTGGAATGCTATTATTTTCGCTGTAATTCTTGGATTGGTTCAAGGAGTATTCGGAAACGCGAAAGACTAGTTTTAAAGCCTATAAACTGACTTTCATTACTCAAAATAACTAAAAAACATGCCATTTGGTGTGTTTTTTATTATATTATATAATAAGAGGGTAGTAGTGTAACTTGAG
>ERZ724517.1191-NODE-1191-length-14601-cov-7.579885_pt1 | contig 14601 bp, 12 predicted proteins | sample MGYA00376050_ERZ724517 | MGnify/ENA primary metagenome ERZ724517 (study PRJEB28724, sample SAMN07190886) | activated sludge metagenome | isolation source: activated sludge of sewage treatment plant in Hong Hong | place: USA: Christiansburg, Virginia | collected... | reverse complement strand
CTGCCATCCTCAAGAAATTCCTGCTCTATCGCACCTACCACGGCTGCGCCATGGCGCCCCCGGTACAGCTGGCCTCTACCGCTGCCTGGAACGACGAGGCGCATGTCCTCGACAACCGCAACCAGTATCGGGAGAAGTTCGCCGCCTGTACCCCGCTCATCGGCGAAGTCCTCGGCACCCGCATGCCCGATGCCAGTTTCTATCTGTGGGCCAGGACGCCGGTCACCGACACCGAGTTCGCCCGCGGTCTGCTCGAACACTATAATGTCGTCGTCCTGCCCGGCAGCTTCCTCGCCCGCGAAGTCAAGGACATCAACCCGGGCGCCAATTTCGTCCGCATAGCACTGGTCGCCTCGGCTGCCGAGTGCCTGGATGCGGCAAGCCGGATTCGTCGATTCGCCCAACAACTTTAACCGGAGACCGTCGCATGACCCATCACCTGCAAGCCACCATCGAAGAACTCTGGGAACGCCGCGCCGAACTCTCGCCGCAGTCACCCCCAACCACCATCGCCGCCATCGAGTCGGTGGTTGGCGACCTTGACGCGGGCAAGCTGCGCGTCGCCGAGAAGATCGGCGGCGAATGGTTCACCCACCAGTGGATCAAGAAAGCCGTGCTGCTCTCGTTCCGCGTTCGCGACAATCGTATTCAGGAAGCCGGCGACATCCGCTTCTTCGACAAGGTCGACACCAAGTTCGAAGGATGGACCGAAGAGCAGTTCCGCCAGGGCGGCTTCCGCGTCGTGCCCGGGACCATTGTCCGCAAGGGTTCGTTCGTCGCCAGAAACGCCGTGCTGATGCCGTCCTTCGTCAATATCGGCGCCTATGTCGATGAAGGCACGATGGTGGACACCTGGGTCACCGTCGGATCCTGCGCACAGATCGGCAAGAACGTGCACCTCTCCGGCGGTGTCGGCATCGGCGGCGTGCTCGAACCGCTGCAGGCCAATCCGACCATCATCGAGGACAACTGCTTCGTCGGTGCCCGTTCGGAAGTGGTCGAAGGCGTCATCGTCGGTGAAAACTCGGTGATTTCCATGGGCGTCTATCTCGGCCAGAGCACACCGATCTACGACCGCGAAACCGGCGAAGTGAGCTACGGCCGCATCCCGCCCGGTTCGGTGGTCATCAGCGGCAGCCTGCCCAAGGCCGACGGGAAGTACAGCCTCTATGCTGCTATCATCGTCAAGAAAGTCGATGCGCAGACCCGCGCCAAGACCAGCATCAACGAATTGCTTCGCGCCTGACCCTAGCCTTGCGACCCGGGAGGTCCTGAATGATCCTCGACAAACTGTTCCAGCTGATGGCGGAAAAGCAGGCTTCGGACATCTTCATATCCGCCGGCACGCCGATCCACATCAAGATCCAGGGCAACACCATGCCGGTCAACCAGCAGACGATGCTGCCCGACATGATCGAGAAGATCGCCGTCGAGTTGATGTCGCCGGACCAGGCCAAGGTCTTCGAGACGACGATGGAGATGAACCTCTCCTTCGGCGTGCCGCAGATCGGCAACTTCCGGGTCAATATCTTCCGCCAGCGCGGATCGATCAGCATCGTCGTCCGCTTCATCCTCGGCAATATCCCGCAGCTCGACGCGCTCGACCTGCCGCCGGTGCTCGGCGACCTGATCATGGAGAAACGCGGCCTGGTCCTCATCGTCGGCGCCACCGGCTCCGGCAAGTCGACGACCATCGCCTCGATGCTCGATCACCGCAACGCCAACCGTGCCGGCCACATCCTGACCGTCGAGGACCCGATCGAATTCCTGTTCAAACATAAGAAATCGATCGTCAACCAGCGCGAAATCGGCATGGACACCCTGGACTGGGCCGCGGCGCTCAAGAACGCCATGCGCCAGGCGCCGGACTGCATCCTGATCGGCGAAATCCGCGACAAGGAGACGATGCAGGCCGCCATCGCCTACGCCCAGACCGGGCACCTCTGCCTGGCGACGCTGCACGCCAACAACAGCTACCATGCGCTGAACCGCATCATCAGCTTTTTCCCACTGGAAAACCGCCCCGCCCTCTTCCTTGACCTCTCGGTCGCCTTGCGCGCCATTATGTCGCAGCGCCTGGTCAGGCGACCGGACGGCAAGCGGCTTCCCGCCTGCGAAGTCATGATCAACACCCGCCACATCAGCGAACTGATCGAGCGCGGCGAGGTTCAGGGAATCAAGGATGCGATGGAGCAGACGCTGGCGCCAGGATCGCAGACCTTCGAACAGGACCTCTTCCGTCTCTATCGCGAGGGCCTGATCACGCTCGACGAAGCGCTGACCAACGCCGACTCGCCGACCAACCTCTCGTGGCTGATCAACAATTCCGAGATCAACCCCGCCGGCACCCGCGACGAGCGGAAGATCGACGCCGCGCTCGAGTTCGACACCACCAGCGCGGGTGGTGCGTCGTTCAAGGACTTCACCTTCAACCTCGCGGACAGCGACGAACAGGGCGCCTGATGCCGGACCCGACGCTGGCACTGGCCCAACAGATCATCGCGCTGCCGTCGGTGACGCCGGAAGACGGCGGATGTTGCGACCTCTTCGCCGGGCGCCTGCAGGCGCTCGGGTTCAGTATTGAATTCATCAACCGCAACGGCGTGACCAACCTGTGGGCGCGGCGCGGCCACGCGGCGCCGCTGTTCGTCTTCGCCGGCCACACCGACGTGGTCCCGACCGGCCCGCTGGACCAGTGGACCAGCCCGCCGTTCGCGCCGGAGATCCGCGATGGCATGCTTTACGGTCGCGGTGCTGCCGACATGAAATCCTCGCTGGCGGCGATGTTGACCGCGACCGAGGCTTTCGTCGCCGCCACACCGGAGCATCCCGGATCCATCGCCTTCCTGCTCACCTCGGACGAGGAAGGCGACGCCACCGACGGCACGGTGGCCGCGGTCGATGCGCTCAAGGCGCGTGGCGAGCGCATCGACTTCTGCATCATCGGCGAGCCGACCTCGGTCGACACCCTCGGCGACATGATCAAGAACGGCCGGCGCGGTTCGCTGTCCGGCGTGCTGACGGTCAAGGGCATTCAGTGCCACATCGCCTACCCGCACCTCGGCCGCAACCCGATCCACCTGGCGGCGCCGGCCATCGCCGAACTGGGCGACACCGAGTGGGACCAGGGCAACGAATACTTCCCGCCGACCACCTGGCAAATTTCGAACATCCATGGCGGCACCGGTGCCACCAATGTCGTCCCGGGCAGCGTCGAGATCAAGTTCAACTTCCGCTTTTCCACTGCCAGCACCGTCGACAGCCTGCAGCAGCGGCTGATCGCCATTCTCGACCGGCATGGTCTCGACTACGACATAAAATGGACGCTGGGCGCCCGCCCCTTCCTGACCGGCCGCGGCCCGCTGGCCGACGCGGCGGCGGCCGCAATTGGCGACATCTGCGGCATCGAGACCGAGCTATCGACGACAGGCGGCACTTCGGATGGACGCTTCATCGCAGAAATCTGCGAACAGTTGCTGGAAATCGGCCCGGTCAATGCGACCAGCCACAAGATTGACGAATGCGTCGATGTTTCAGCGCTGCCGAGGCTTTCCGCCATCTACACCCGTATCCTCGAACAATTGCTGAGCAGCGCATGAGCAACCAGGCAGCCAAGGCCGAACTGAAGACAATTCGCGATTTCCTGCGCTACGCCGTCAGTCGCTTCAAAGCCGCCGGACTGTTTTTCGGCCACGGCAGCGACAACGCATGGGACGAAGCGGTCTATCTGACGCTGCACACGCTCAACTTGCCGCTTGACCGCCTCGAACCCTTCCTCGATGCGCGCCTGCTGACGCAGGAGCGCGACGCGCTGCTTGAAATCTACCGCCGCCGCTGTGAAGACCGGCTACCGGCGGCCTACCTGACCAACGAAGCCTGGCTTGCCGGCCATCGCTTCTATGTCGATGAGCGGGTGATCGTCCCGCGTTCCTTTATCGCCGAATTGCTCGATGAGCAACTTGCTCCGTGGGTCGGGGACCCGTGGGCCATAGAAAGCGCGCTCGACCTGTGCACCGGTTCCGGCTGCCTCGCCATCCTGGCCGCCCTTGCCTTCCCGGAAGCCCGGGTCGATGCGGTCGACCTCTCTCCGGAGGCCATAGCCGTTGCCCAGCGCAACGTGGAAACCTACGATCTGGGCGAACGGATCGAGATCATCCGTTCCGACGCCTTCAGCAAGCTGCAAGAAAGACGTTACGACCTGATCATCTCGAACCCGCCCTACGTCAATGCCGATTCGGTCGCCGCGCTACCGCCAGAATACCTGCACGAACCGGTCATGGCGCTCGGCTCGGGCAAGGACGGGCTCGACTTTACCCGCATCATCCTGCGCGATGCCCGGAAGCACTTGAATCCCCACGGTCTCCTCGTCGTCGAGATCGGCCACAACCGGGAAGAACTCGAAGCCGCCTACCCCGACCTGCCCTTTACCTGGCTCGATACAGCCGCCGGCAACGAATTCGTATTCCTGCTGCGCGCTGCCGACCTGCCTGCTTGATCCAGCCTTACTCATTGCCAAGCCCGTTCGAGGTCGAAAAGGGCACCGTCTTGTTGCATGAACCCGCCCGGGCCAAGCCCGGCGAACTGCGCGCCCAACTGCTCGACGAAAGCTACCCGAAACCATTCGTCATCGACGACGGCGAGTCGCGCTTCCTTTATTTCAATGTGCGCCTGATGCAGAGCGAAATGTCGCTCAAGGCGCCCAACGACCTGGCCTTGCGGTACACGCAGAAAATGATGGCATTTCTGCTTTTTCATCCGCGTCCGAAACGCATTGTGCTGATCGGCCTCGGCGGCGGTTCGCTGGTCAAGTTCTGTCACCACCGCCTGCCCGGCGCACAATTGACGGCGGTCGAGCTCGACCCCGATGTCATCGCCTGGCGCGACACCTTCATGCTGCCGCCCGACGGCCCGCGCCTGGAAATCCTTCAGGCCGACGGCGCCGTGTATCTGGAACAGACCGAAAAAGGCATTGACGTCCTGCTCGTCGATGCCTTCGACCGGACCGGTTTCGCTCCCAGCCTTGCCAATCGCGAATTTTTCGAAAACGCCTTCGCCAAGCTCGCTGGCAACGGCGTCCTGGTCATCAATCTGGCTGGAGAAAAGAATACCTACGCTGGTCTGATCGGCGAGGCGATGCTCGTCTTCGACGACCAGGTCATCGTGATTTCGGTGCCGGACGACGGCAACCACGTTCTTTACGCCTTCAAGGAACGCCATTTCGAGCCGCGCTGGCGCTGGCTGCACAACTACGCCAAGGAACTGCGCGCCAATTACCGCCTCGATTTCCCGGCCTTCGTGCAGAAAATGGAGCGCTCGACAAAACTTGGGCTGGCGCGCCGTGAAGCGATCCGAGGCCGCTGAGACTACTTGTCGCCGCCGGCCTGTTCGGCCCGCTGCTGAGCCTGTTGGCCGGCTTGATCTATCTTCTGCTGCATCTGGTCCATGGTCCGCTTGCCCTGTTCCAGTTCCTGTTTCTTGATCGCCGCACCGGTCGCCGCCGTGCTGGCGGTTTCGACACCACAGCCGCTCATCGACAGGGCCACCCCCAACCAAAACACATGGAATTTCATCGCCTACCCCCCTCGACAAGTTTGTTCATTCGATTGCAGCGAGAATTGCCTGCAAGAGATGCCAGCAGCTTCCAACCGACTCGATGTTAACCGCTTCGCCCGGTGCATGCGCGCCGCGGATGGTCGGGCCGAAGGAAACGGTGTCCAGCCCCGGATACTTTGCGCCAATGATGCCGCATTCCAGACCGGCATGGATCACCTGAACCTTCGAATCGCCATCGAATTCATGCCGATAGACAGACCGGCACAAAGACAGCAGGGCCGAGTCCCGGTCTGGCGCCCAACCCGGGTAGTGGCCGGATTTCTCGGCCAGGCTTCCGGAGAGGACAAAGAGGCTGACGATCTCGTCGGCCAGCGCCGCGCCGCCACTGTCGACCAGCGAACGGACCATGAAGTTGCACGACCCGCCGCTCGGATCGAGCGCCACCATACCCAGGTTGTTCGAGGTTTCGACGACCCCGTCCACCTGCCTGCTCATGCACCGGACGCCATGCGGTGCCGCATGCAGCGAGTGCAGCCAGACCTTCTGGTCAGCGACCGCCAGACACCCCGAGACAGCAGCTTGCGGCGATGCCGCAAGCCTGACTCCGTCATCGACGCCGGCCAGTTCCTGGCGCAAGATCGTCTGCCACTCGGCCAGGCAGGAATGGAGGGTTGCCGCCGCCGATACGGGAATGAACACGACAGCCGCCGCTTCGCGCGGCAGGGCATTGCGCGCCGTACCGCCGTCGAGGCTGGCGAGGCGCAGCGGCAGGCTCGATTCAAGGTCGCACAGGACCCGCACCAGCAACTTGATGGCATTGCCCCGCTCCTCGTGGATATCGACCCCGCTGTGGCCACCACGCAATCCGCCCAGTTCGATCCGCCAGCCTTGCCAGCCGTCCGGCACGGGCGCCGGGATGCCAGTGCGCCGAACATTGACATCGAGGCCCCCTGCACAACCCACGTAGAACTCGCCCCAGGCCTCGGTATCCAGGTTGAGCATCAGGCGCCCGCCGAGCGCATCGCCGGCAAGGCCGCGCGCGCCGCCCATGCCGGCCTCTTCGTCGACCGTAAACAGCGCTTCGAGCGGCCCGTGGCACAGGTCCGATTGCTCCAGGACGGCCAGGATCAGCGCCACCCCGATGCCATTGTCGGCGCCCAGCGTGGTCCCCTCGGCTGTCAGCCAGCCGTCGCGCCGCAGCGGCCGGATCGGATCGCGGGAAAAATCGTGTACGGTGTCCGTATTGCGCTGGCAGACCATGTCGAGATGCGCCTGAAGGATGACGCCGGGCAGATTTTCCCGCCCGGCACTTGCCGGCTTGCGGACAATCAGGTTGCCGGCGGCGTCGACCGCAGCAGCCAGGCCGCGCTGTCCGGCCCAGGCTCCAAGGTGTTGCCGGAGCCGCTCTTCTTGTCCGGAGGCACGCGGGATCGCACAAAGCACAGCAAAGTGCTTCCAGACGACGGCGGACTCGAGGCCCGAGAATACGGTTTGTGTCGTGCAATCCGCCATGGCGCAGCTCCAAAGAAAAACCCCCGCCGGCCTTGCGGCATGCGGGGGCTTGAATCTGGGGCGACTGATGGGGCTCGAACCCACGACAACCGGAATCACAATCCGGGACTCTACCAACTGAGCTACAGCCGCCGTCGAAGAAGGCGCGCATTGTAGCGAACATTCCCCAATTCTGTCTATACATCCCTGGTTGATCCAGCACGTTGTGCTCTCGTGTGCCGTGATAGAATTATCAGCTTTATTTTTTCGGCTCGTAGTCACAAGGAAATCTCATGGAAGCGACCACCGCTCAAGCCAACGAACTGGAACGCCGCATCGACCTGTCCATCGTCATCGCCAATGTCGAGAAGGAAATGGAACAGCGTCTCAAGCGTATGGGCAAGAACATCAAGATGGCCGGATTCCGTCCGGGCAAGGTACCATTCAGCATCGTCAAGCAACAATACGGCGACCAGGCCCGCCACGAAGTACTGTCCGAAGAACTGGACCGTGTATTCGGCGAAACCGTCACCGCCCAGAAGATGCGCGTTGCCGGCTATCCGCGGATCGAGCCGAAATCTACCGAGAGCACCACTCACCTCGAGTTCTCCGCAATTTTCGAGGTGTATCCGGAATTCACCCCGGCCGACATGTCGACCGCGGAAATTGAGCGTCCCGTTCTTGAAGTGACGGCTGCGGAAGTCGACAAGACCCTCGACATCCTGCGCAAGCAGCGTGTTGCATACGAAGACACCGACCGGGCTGCGGCTAGGGAAGATCGCGTGGTCATCGACTTTCTCGGCAAGAAGGATGGCGAACCCTTCCAGGGCGGCCAGGCCACGGATTACCCCTTCGTGCTTGGCCAGGGCATGATGCTGCCTGATTTCGAAAGTGCCGTCGAAGGGGCCAAGACCGGCCAGTCCAAGACCTTCGACCTGACCTTCCCGGCGGACTACTTCGCCAAGGATTTGGCCGGAGAGACGGTCCAGTTCGAAATCACCGTCAAGCAGGTCCAGGCGCCCAAGTTGCCGGAAGTCGACGCCGAGTTTGCCAAAGGCATGGGCATCGCCGACGGCGACGTCACCAAGATGCGCGACGAGATCGAAGGCAACCTCAAGCGCGAAGTGAAGCGCCGTATCGAAGGCAAGGTCAAGGAGCAGGTCATGGATGCCCTGATCAAGGCCAACCAGATCGCGACGCCCGGCGCCCTTGTCGACATGGAAATCCAGCGCCTGATGCAGGCTGCCCGCCAGGATATGGAGCAGCGCGGCATGAAGGTCGCCGACATGCCGATCCAGCCCGAGTGGTTTGCTGACCAGGCCAAGCGCCGCGTCACGCTCGGCCTCATCCTTGCCGAACTGGTCAAGACCGAGAAACTGCAAGCCAATCCCGAACAGGTCCGCGCCATGGTCGAGGAAAACGCCCAGAGCTACGAGCAGCCCGACGAAGTCGTTCGCTGGTACTACGCGCAGCCGCAGCGCCTGGGCGAAGTGGAAGGTCTCGTCATCGAAGGCAACGTGGTCGATTGGGTGTTGGGCAAGGCCAAGGTGACCGACAAGGCAGCAGTTTTTGATGAACTGATGGGCCAGAAGCAGTAACCTAGGCACTGTCGCCACGGCGACGACCTTTCCGAACGGAACAGAAAAAGGCTGACATGAGCATCGACAACGCAAGCAACTGGGACCCGCAGGCACTCGGCATGGTCCCGATGGTGATCGAACAGAGCGGACGCGGCGAACGCGCGTTCGACATCTATTCCCGTCTGCTGAAGGAGCGCGTCATTTTTCTCGTCGGCCCGGTCAACGACGCGACGGCCAACCTGGTCGTCGCGCAGTTGCTCTTCCTCGAAGCGGACAACCCGGACAAGGATATCTATTTCTACATCAACTCCCCGGGCGGTTCGGTGACTTCAGGAATGTCGATCTACGACACCATGCAGTTCATCAAGCCGGACGTGTCCACGTTGTGTATCGGCCAGGCCGCATCGATGGGCGCCTTCCTGCTCTGTGCCGGCGCCAAGGGCAAGCGTTTCGCCCTCCCCAATTCGCGCGTAATGATTCACCAGCCGCTGGGCGGCTTCCAGGGCCAGGCCTCGGATATCGCCATCCACGCCAAGGAAATCCTGTCGATTCGTGATCGCCTGAACCGGATCATGGCCGAGCATACCGGCCAGCCGCTGGAGCGCATCGAAAAGGATACCGATCGCGACAATTTCCTTTCTGCGCAGGAAGCGGCAGAATACGGCTTGATCGACAAGGTATTGACTCGCCGCGACGCGGCTTGACCAGAGAGGACCCGATGTCAAAAGGCGGCCAGGAAAAACTGCTCTACTGCTCCTTCTGCGGCAAGAGCCAGCACGAGGTAAAGAAGCTCATCGCCGGCCCGTCGGTGTTCATCTGCGACGAGTGCATCGCACTGTGCAACGACATCATCCGTGACGAACTCCCGGAAGAAGCCGCCAAGGCGGGTCGTTCCGACCTACCCACCCCGCGCGAAATCTGCTCCATTCTCGACCAGTATGTGATTGGCCAGGAAGTCGCCAAGCGCATTCTCGCCGTCGCCGTCTACAACCACTACAAGCGCCTGCGCCATTCGGCAAAGAACGCCGGCGAAGTTGAACTCTCCAAGAGCAACATCCTGCTCGTCGGCCCGACCGGTTCCGGCAAGACCCTGCTCGCCCAGACGCTGGCCCGCCTGCTCAACGTGCCCTTCGTGATGGCAGACGCCACCACCCTCACCGAGGCCGGCTATGTCGGCGAAGATGTCGAAAACATCATCCAGAAACTGCTCCAGAAATGCGATTACGACATCGAAAAGGCGCAGCAGGGCATCGTTTATATCGATGAAATCGACAAGATTTCCCGCAAGTCGGACAACCCGTCAATTACCCGTGACGTGTCCGGTGAAGGCGTCCAGCAGGCCCTGCTCAAGCTGATCGAAGGCACAGTGGCCTCGATTCCGCCGCAGGGCGGGCGCAAGCATCCGAACCAGGATTTCGTCCAGGTCGACACGACCAATATCCTGTTCATTTGCGGCGGCGCCTTCGCCGGATTGGAAAAAATCATCCAGAACCGCTCCGAAAAGGGCGGCATCGGCTTCGGTGCCGAGGTCAAGAGCAAGCAGGACAAAAAGGCTATCGGCGAGGTGCTGCTCGATGCCGAGCCTGAAGATCTCATCAAGTTCGGGCTGATCCCCGAACTGATCGGCCGCCTGCCGGTCGTTGCCACTCTCCAGGAACTCGAAGAACCGGCACTGATCCAGATCCTGACGGAACCCAAGAACGCCCTGATCAAGCAATATCAGAAGCTGTTCGGCATGGAAGACGTCGAACTGGAAATCCGTCCCGGCGCCCTCTCCGCCATCGCCAAGAAGGCGCTGTCCCGGAAGACCGGGGCCCGCGGCCTGCGCTCGATACTGGAACACGCCCTGCTCGACACAATGTACGAACTCCCGGGCATGGATAATGTCGAAAAGGTCGTCATCGATGAGAACATGATCACCGGCGATACGCCGCCCCTGATCATCTACGCCGACCAGCCGAAGGTTTCCGGCGCCAACTGAGCCGGGACTTGAATTGCGGTTCCCCGCCTCCATGTAGGGGGCACATACCTATTTCAAAGGCTTCGTAATGTCGAACCCCAACACCCTTCCGGAATCCCTCGAACTGCCGCTGCTGCCGCTGCGCGACGTCGTGGTCTTCCCGCACATGGTCATTCCGCTCTTCGTCGGCCGCCCGAAATCGATCAAGGCCCTCGAAATGGCCATGGAAGGTGGGAAGAACATCCTGCTGCTGGCCCAGAAATCGGCGGCCAAGGACGAGCCGGAACCGGAGGACCTCTACCGCATCGGCTGCCTGGCAAATATCCTGCAGATGCTCAAGCTACCCGACGGCACTGTCAAGGTGCTGGTCGAAGGCACCCAGCGCGCCCGTGTCGATGCCATCGAGGTGCAGTCCTCCGTCTTCATGGCTACCGCCGTCCCGTTGCCGCAACCCGGGGTCGAGGATCACGAGATCGAAGCGATGCGCCGCGCCGTGGTCGCCCAGTTCGACCAGTTCGTCAAGCTGAACAAGAAGATTCCGCCCGAAGTGCTCTCCTCCATCGCCGGCATCGAGGACGCCGGCCGCCTGGCCGACACCATCGCCGCCCACCTGCCGCTCAAGCTGGAGCAGAAGCAGGAGGTGCTGGAAATGGAAAGCATCCGCGACCGGATTGACCGGCTGCTGTCCCAGCTCGAATCAGAAATCGACATCCTCCAGGTCGAAAAGCGCATCCGCGGCCGCGTCAAGCGCCAGATGGAAAAGAGCCAGCGCGAGTACTACCTGAACGAACAGGTCAAAGCAATCCAGAAGGAACTCGGCGAAGGCGAGGAAGGTGCCGACCTCGAAGAGCTGGACAAGAAAATCAAGGCCGCCGGCATGAGCAAGGAAGGCCTGGCCAAGGCCCAGAGCGAACTCAAGAAGCTGCGCCTGATGTCGCCGATGTCCGCAGAAGCCACCGTCGTCCGCAACTTCATCGAGACCCTGGTTAGCCTGCCATGGCGCAAGAAGACGCGTATCAGCAAGGATCTGCGCGAGGCGGAAAAGGTTCTGGACACCGACCATTACGGCCTAGACAAGGTCAAGGAGCGCATCGTCGAGTATCTCGCGGTGCAGCAGCGCGTCGACAAGGTCAAGGCGCCCATCCTCTGCCTGGTCGGCCCCCCGGGCGTCGGCAAGACTTCGCTCGGCCAGTCGATCGCCAAGGCAACGAACCGCAAGTTCGTACGCATGGCACTCGGCGGCGTTCGTGACGAAGCCGAAATCCGTGGGCACCGCCGCACCTACATCGGCTCCATGCCGGGCAAGATTCTCCAGAGCCTGACCAAGATCGGCGTGCGCAACCCGCTGTTCCTGCTCGACGAAGTCGACAAGCTCGGCCAGGACTTCCGCGGCGACCCGTCGTCGGCCCTGCTCGAGGTGCTCGATCCCGAGCAGAACCATACCTTCCAGGATCACTACGTCGAGGTCGATTTCGACCTCTCCGATGTCATGTTCGTGGCCACGGCCAACACCATGAACATTCCGGCTCCCCTGCTCGACCGGATGGAAGTCATCCGCCTGTCGGGTTACACGGAAGACGAGAAGGTGAATATCGGCATGCGCTATCTGCTGCCCAAGCAGATCAAGGCGAACGGACTCAAGAAGACCGAACTGACCGTCGCCGACAGTGCGATTCGCGACATTGTCCGCTACTACACCCGGGAAGCCGGCGTCCGTGCGCTGGAACGCGAAATCTCCAAGATCTGCCGCAAGGTGGTCAAGACCCTCGTACTCAAGAAACGTGACACGAGGATTGCGGTCAACGCCCGAAATCTGGACAAATTCCTCGGCGTCCGCCGTTATTCTTTCGGCATGGCGGAAAAGGAAAACCAGGTCGGCCAAGTCACCGGTCTGGCATGGACGGAAGTCGGCGGCGAACTACTGACCATCGAGTGCGCCAACATGCCCGGCAAGGGCAACATCCTGCGTACCGGTTCGTTGGGCGACGTGATGAAGGAGTCGGTCGAAGCTGCCCGCTCGGTCGTGCGCGCCCGCGCACGCCGCCTCGGCATCAAGGATGAAGCCTTCGAAAAGACTGACATCCACATTCACGTTCCCGAAGGCGCCACGCCCAAGGACGGACCCTCGGCCGGCATCGCCATGACTACGGCACTGGTTTCGGCCTACACGGGAATCCCCGTGCGTTGCGACGTGTGCATGACCGGCGAGATCACCTTGCGCGGGGAGGTTCTGGCGATCGGCGGGCTCAAGGAAAAACTGCTGGCCGCCGTGCGCGGCGGGATCAAGACGGCGTTGATCCCGGCCGAAAACGTCAAGGACCTGACCGAGATACCGGATAACATCAAGAACAAGATCGAGATTGTCCCGGTCAAGTGGATCGACCAGGTGCTGGAACGGGCGCTCGAGCGCCTCCCGGAGGCCTTGCCCGAGCCGGTCGTCGAAAGCGCAGGCGCCGCGGCCAACGCCGAGAACGGGCCTGCACAAACGGTGCTTACTCATTGATTTAGAAGGAAAGCATGCCGACGTCTTAATGCCGGCCTGCTTTGGACCTCACGCGCGCCGGCGAAAACCGCCAGAATCCCCTTGACACAAGGATTTCCGCAGAGATATAAATCCGTCCTTGAACATTTTTCGTCGTCGTAATTTCCACCAAAAGGGGATCCCATGAACAAAACTGAACTGATCGACCAGATCGCTACTTCTGCTGAAATTTCCAAGGCTGCCGCCGGTCGCGCACTCGATGCCACCGTCGCTGCCGTCAAGGCCGCTCTGAAGGCCGGTGACAGTGTCAGCCTGATCGGCTTCGGCACGTTTTCCGTTGGCGAGCGCGCTGCCCGCACCGGCCGTAACCCGCGTACCGGCAAGGCGTTGAAGATCAAGGCTGCCAAGGTACCCAAGTTCCGTCCTGGCAAGGGCCTCAAGGATGCAGTTAACTAACTGGAATCCGGGTGCTTAGCTCAGTTGGTAGAGCGTCGCCCTTACAAGGCGAATGTCGGGGGTTCGAGCCCCTCAGCACCCACCAATAGGATGTAGCAAGCAACACCAAGCAGCACCAAAAACCCCGCAAGCTCAAGGCTTCCGGGGTTTTTTGTTGCACCACCCCGCACCATTCATTAGCGTCTGAATACTGATCTTTGACGGTACACAAAACAGTAGAACAGATACGGTCGGAGCCTTATACCGTCAAACGGTATTCGGGAGGTGCAGAAGATGAGCATCGGCATCTCCCATCTCAAACCGGAAATCGGTTGCCCTGGCCCTGGAAATGCGCGCCAGTCTTTCCTGAATCCTCGGGGGCATTCAGACTTTCCGCGCGTGCCCGGTTCCATTCTGGGTCGCCGCCAGGATTCCGCGCAGGATATTGACCTCGTCCTTCTCGACCCGGGCACGCCCGAGGAGGCGGCGGATCTTCGGCATCAGCCGACCCGGCTGCGCAGGATTCAGGAAGCCGGTGTCGGTCATCACCCTGGCGAAGTGCGCATACAGCCCTTCGAGTTCATCATGCGAGGCGAGCGGCGAAGTGAATGGCGTCACCGTCGGATCGACCGCCATGGGCCGCCCGGCAAAAGCCAGCGTGCGCAGTTCGTAGCACAGCACCTGCACCGCCGACCCCAGGTTAAGCGAACTGAATTCCGGGTTGGCCGGAATCGTCACCGCCGCGTGGCACTGCTGGATCTCGTCGTTGCTGAGACCGCCGGTTTCGTTGCCGAAAACCAGCGCTACCGGCCCGAGAAGCGCTTCGCTCAGGAGCCGCGCAACCATTTCCCGCGGCTCACCGATCGGTGGCCCGAGATCACGCCGCCGTGCCGACAGGGCGACAACGAACACAGCGCCAGCCAGCGCTTCCGGTAGCGAGTCACTGATTTCTGCCGATTCCAGGACGTCGACCGCACCCGTCGCTCGCGCATCGGCTTCCGGATCGGGAAAAGAGCGCGGTCGCACCAGGCGCAGATCCGACAGGCCCATCGTCTTCATGGCGCGCGCCGCCGCCCCGATGTTCCCGGGATGGCTCGGCC